>Ga0209358_10000046_pt1 | contig 105299 bp, 59 predicted proteins | sample LauGreFa1BDMLBSN_2_FD_187574 | JGI IMG/M metagenome (GOLD analysis project Ga0209358, IMG submission 187574) | Freshwater lake microbial communities from Lake Michigan, USA - Fa13.BD.MLB.SN (SPAdes) (version 2) | ecosystem: Environmental > Aquatic > Freshwater > Lake | place: Lake Michigan... | reverse complement strand
ATAAAATACTCCTATCCTATTCCCTCTCGCTAGATAAAATAATATACGATTCACACGTTGCCTTAATAAACGCGATGCTGTCTGTCCTAATGATAACTTCCCTCCTATCTTAAACACCTCACGTGATGCCTCATTCTTGTTCTGTTGCTCCTGTGCTGTCGTCTGTTCATTGAATAGTAATTGATTCATATTGAATATAAACTCCGAAATATCATTATATCCAAAATGCGGTTCCGTTAATCTCCTCCTTACGTCCGGTATATTGTCTCGCATATATAAATATAATAATACACTACCTGTTCTACCCTTACCCCCTAAACAATGCACTACTACACTATTATTCTTATCTTTCGTATTATTTATCCTGTATATATCTAACCAAGCTGATGGAAATCCTGGTGACATATCAAAATATGTTGATATCCTATGATATATTCTTCGCATACCTGGATTAATAGCATACATAACCTTATTATATATATCCTCCGAACACGATATATCATAAGGATTACATCCAATACCTAACGCCATATCTGGGTGCCCAGATGTATTTGTTCCTACACAGTCTTGTAAATCTACAATCGCATATATTTTATTCGTTTCTATTAAATATAAAAATGCTTGTAATAACTTTTCTCTATCAAATTGATGCGGTAGTTGCATACCCCACATATATAAATTATTTGTCGTTTTATAAAGACCCGGGAAACCCTTTGTAGGATATGAAATCTGTCTTGCCACGCCCTTATAACGATTATTAGTCGGTAATCTATCTACTAATATCTTCTTAATGTAAGCATCTCTTATTGTTTGTGTCGCAGTTGTTGAAGCAATACTAAACGCGTTATCAAACATCCCCTTGTTCGTAACCCCATATATATTATTATATGTGTCGTCCGCATTCATTAATACTTGACCCTTTATAATATCTAAGTCATCATCTAATTCTTGTAGTGATTGTGGCATTCGTGTAACTGGTGATGATGATGATGATGATGATGATGATTGTTTTTTAGCGGATGATAGGGTAAGTTTTTCAAATTTTCTAATCATACTAATATATACGCCATTATTATCAACCTCTTGCTTAATAGCGCGATCATTCACAAGTTCATTTATAAGTTGATCATTTTCAAGTTGTGACCCCCTACTTTTATCCTTCTTATCCCTTTTATCCTTTACATTTCTTATACTACCAAGAGCTTCTTTTGCCCAATCCTTAAGTATAGCAGGGGTAATTTTATCTACAGTATTTTTATTAATTTTCGCCATTAGATATTTTTTTGCTATTTCTAATGGCGAACCACCTTCCTGTTTTATATTTGAAGCAACATCAAAACTGTAATATCCAGACATTATGTTATACCAAACTTTCCACCATTTTATACGTAGCAGTATCTTTTCTTCATCGGTATGATTCTTATATTTACCTTTGTATACATCTTCTTCTAAATCTTCGTTCAATAACATTTCATATGTTATATATTTTGGTGGAATATCCGGATCTATATTATTACCCTTTATATCCTTCTTACCTTCCTTAATTCTAACCGATAGATCTAAAAGTTCATTGTCTGTTTTATATTTTTGCGACATCTTTTTTTTAATGGCATTTAACGACATCCCATATATTGGTGTATCATTTAACACCGGAGATGTCTTACGAGGTGTAGAGACAACCCTACGAGGCGTCAATACCCCCTTTTTTACAGGAAAGTTTTTTATTGGTGATCTTAACAATATATCTGTGTATCTACCTTCCATTTATACTTTAATGAAAATAAAATAAATAAAAAAACAAATAATTCATTACACATACCGAAAAGAAAAATGAGACAAAAACTGAATTATCTATTACTAAAATGATATTATAAAATTACTGGTTTTATTACATTAGTCTTGATATAACTACCTATTAAGATGAAAAGCGTTTGTTAGTAGGATCTAAAATCTAAGAATCTAACAAAAGCGTAATAAAACTAACAAATACTACCAACCGCTGTAAAAAGCCGTCAAATGGTAGTTAGGTTCCTTTGAGGAACTCATTTACACTAATCTTAAAGATATTTGTCTCATTTATCTTTTCGGTTGGTGTAATTATGGTTTATAAATTGCTTAGTTTTCGCTTTTACCTTTGTAATAGTCATAATATCCAAAATGTTTAATGACCCTTCTATATTGAACGCAGTAATCACTAAACCCTGCTTTATATAATATAGCATTATTATAGTTGTCTTTTGAATTTTTATACCGAATGACAACAAGTTCTCTAAAACCATTCTTCACATGTTCATTATCGTTCACAACCTTTTTCACCAACTTATCAAGCACCCTCCTCGATATAACTGGTGTATCCTTTCCGCGATTGTCGTATCTATTGCAAGTTAAATATTTTCTTTTACTCATTATGAAACTACCAATAATATCAGTTAGTTTATTAAAATAGTATTGTGACTTATATACATCACGTTTCATTTGTAAACTCTTGTTTAATTTAGCGTGTTTACAAACACACAACAACATCATTGCGGTTCGCGTATCTACAGTATTAAACGCGTCTTCATTTGAAAAGAGCACCTCTGTAATAAGCGAAGTAAGCGAAGTAAGCGAAGTGTCCATCTTTCCTTACTTTGGGGAGGTTATTGTTCTATTGTTCCCGCTTGTTGCTTTCTTGTATCGGTATCGTTTGATGGCAAGTTTCGCTTGTCTTTGTATATAATGTTATCTTACCCCCCAATCATTTTTTAATATGTCAATAATATAATCTGACAAATCTAAACGATATATCTATATCAACCCTAGAGGATATCAATGACACTACCCGCGACATCAGAAATGAACAGAAGATACCTATAACAACCCTAAAAGTCGGTATATACGAGTATCTCCTAGGATATGCTAAGGATGATCAAAGATAACTTCTTGACATTGTAAGGCATTTTAAATCGCAGTGCTCGCTTTAAACAAAGAAATCAACGACATTATCCCCGTAATCAAAGTTTCTAAATCTCGATGTATTATAATTAAATGTTTCCCAAGATCCTACATTGAATTGAATCGGAACAAATGTATTACCTATTGTCATAGCGCCTGATAATGGTCTGTATCCCCAATAAGTTGTAACATTAAATTCTCTCGCAAGAAAGAAGAATATACGATTTAAACGTTGCCTTAATAATGTTGCTTTTGATACGGATGTGAAAGTTCTTCTACTTCTAGTATCATCATCAAAAACCTCCTCTTTCACACGGTAGTGACAGTTGTTTAAAAGCGAACCCATCGTATTAAACAACTGATTAAAGGTTGTATACCCAAAATGTCTTTCACCTAATCTTCTTGTAATTTCATTCGCACCAAACAAGTCTCGTAGTGTTAAATATATAATAACACTACCTGTTCTACCAAAACCTGCTAAACAATGAACAACAACACTGTTTTTAGGTTCTGCTGTATTTTTTATTTGTGAAATATTGTGCCACGCTCGTGGTGTTCCAGGTGACATATCTTGATATTCTTTGATTCTATAATATTGCGCAGCAGTCCTCTGCTCTTCATTATCTATTAACGCATTTTTTACCTTCTCGTGTAATTCTCCTTCACAAAGCGGGTCGTATGGATTACATCCTATACTTGTTCCTATATCCGGATGACTTTTAACATTTGTAGTTAAACAGTCTTGTAAATCTACAAGACTATATATATTTTTATTTCTCATCAAATAAATTATTGCTTTCAATAAACTTAAACGATCAAATTGTTGTGGGAGTTGCATCCCATACAAATATAATCTACGATCAGATCTATAGATATTCGCAAATCCAGCTAATGGGTATGTTATATCATTAACATTCAATTGATTAATTTGTTGTTGGGTAAAACCTTCTACTTTCATTTTTTGTTTTGCGGAATGTAACATTAAAGCATTGTATTGTTTAGCATTGCGAAAAGAATATTTAAACTTATTAAAATTTGTTTCTCCGTGAATATCCTTGATGGTATCGTCTGCTGTTCTTAAAATTTCTGCCTCCATTCTATTTAACATAGCGTGTGGTGTTTGTGGTGGTGCTTGCGGTGGTGCTGCTTGTGGTGGTGGTGATTGTGCTGCTAGTGTTGCTGCTAGTGCTGCTTGTGCTTGTACTTGTGCTGCTTGTGCTTGTGCTCGTGCTTGTGCTCGTGCTGCTTGTGCTGCTTGTGCTGCTGCTCGTGCTGCTCGTGCTCGTGCTTGTGCTCGTGCTTGTGCTCGTGCTTGTGCTGCTTGTGCTCGTGCTTGTGCTGCTTGTGCTGCTTGTGCTGCTGCTTGTGCTGCTTGTGCTTGTGCTGCTTGTGCTGCTTGTGCTGCTTGTGCTTGTGCTGCTTGTGCTGCTTGTGGTGATTGTGGTGCTTGTGGTGATTGTGGTGCTTGTGCTGCTCGTACTGCTCGTAATGTTTGTGCGTGTGCTGCACGTGCTGCTCGTAATGTTTGTTTTGCTTGTGCTGCACGTGCTGTTGCTTGTGCTGCTCGTGTAGCTTTTCGTGCGGCTGCTTGTGCTGCTACTTGTGCTGCTTGTGCTGCTACTTGTGCTGCTGCGAATGCTGCTACTGCTTGCGTGCGTGCTGCTACTTGTAATGCTACATCTCCCACTGCTACTGCTTGTGCGCGTGCTGCTCGCGCTGTTGCTCGTACTGTTGCTCGTAATGCTACATCTCCCACTGCTAGTGCTCGTGTTGTTGCTTGTGCTGTTGCTTGTGCGGTTGCTCGTAATGCTTGTACTCCTAATCCTACTCCTAATCCTACAAAAATTTTAGTAAGTATTACCGCTTGTTTTGCTACACTATATGTTTTAAATGCCGCATTTACAACCTCTTCCTGAATAATTTTTTGTATAGATTTTCCTATTTCTATCACTTCTGCTCCAACTTTACCCATTCTTTTCAGCGATTTTTTCATATACCGAACAGTCGCTATACGAGAACGTTTAATATCTATATTAATACGTCTTGCTGGTATATCAATAAAACGACGATATTTCCTAAACATAATGTGTTTAATCATCGCGACTCTATCTTCTTTCCTAAATGCGTCAATAATTGGTTTACGATTAGTAACCGTATGTGCTGTTGGATCCATAAATGAAATGTTAGTGGTTCCTAAAGGAGTCTGTAAATGTAATTGACCCCTTCTATTTATTCCAGTTACAGTATGAGGTCTATAAGAAGAATCACGTTTCCTAATTTGATTCCTTATGCTATCTATTTCAGCTTCTTCTAGTGCTGTTCTATATTGAAGAACATTTAAATCTCCTAAACGATCTAAATCATCTTGATAGTGTGGACTAGTATCATTCGCATATATTTCAGATTGGATCTCAAACATTGTTTTTTGATCCAATAGGTTTTGTTCAATTTTACTGTTGTTCTCATCTATTTCTTTAAATTTTGCTATAATTTGTTGTTCATCCTTTAAAATTTTAAAATCTGTCCATAATTTATTATTTTTATCTGTTAATTCATTTTCTTCTTTCATTAATATTTTCAAGGATTTTTTGAAATTCATAGGACCCTCAGCATATCTATTGAGTAATTTTTGTTTTTCTTCCCTGATATTTTTAAGTTCTGTTATCTTTATATTTTTTTGCGTTTCTATAGTATCTTTATTTACACCAAAATTAAAACGAGTCCCTTTATTTAAAGTCAAATTTAAATTTAAATTTACAATTTCTTTCTCTAAAACCTTCTCTCTTTCCTCTAATTGTTCTATGACTAATGAGGGATTTTCTATTTCAGGAGACGATTCAGGAGACGACGCACCACCACGGAGATCCCTTTCTCCTTTAGGTGTATACCCTATTTCTTCGGGTGTAAATTTATTATAATACCCACTCATTATTTTATAAAAGTCTCCCCACCATTTTATTCTTAATTCATCCTTTTTTATTTTGCTTTTTTCATTAAAGTTTAATAATAACAACCCATAACATATATAATCGTCATCTGTGAGTTTAATTTTGTTTTCGTTAACAACATATATATTATATAGTTCTATTATCTCTTCTTCTGTAATACTTTCTTCTTCTTCGTATAAATGTTCTTTCAATAACATTTCATATGTTATATATTTAGGAGGAACATTAGGGTCTATTTTATTACCATACATATCATTGGGATCACCATGAGAAATATGATGCGATAATTTTAAAAGGATGTCGTCTGTTTTAAATTCGTTCGTCGCAACCTTAGGAGACGCAACCTTAGGAGACGCAACCTTAGGAGACGCAACCTTGGGAGACGCAACCTTGGGAGTCGCAACCTTAGGAGTCGCAACCTTAGGAGACGCAACCTTGGGAGGATACGCAACCTTAGGAGGATACGCAACCCTAGAAGACACAAACCTAGAAGGTATAGGAGCTTTACCACCTTTCATTCTATATATATTATAGAAAATAAACTATAATAAACATCAATATCTTCATAACCGATCACGTTAATTCTTGATTTTCAACTATATAAATGATGCCCTTTATTTATACGGTGCGACCTATCATAAAAACTGATATTATTATTTAACATTAATACAATCCATTACAAGTAAAACTATGCCACTTACGCGTATATTCCATCTATCCGATTTACATATTCGCAACGGTGATAATATATATTCACGCTATGAAGAATATCGCAGCGTATTTATGGAAACCATCACATCCATCAAACTTCGCATCACAGACTTGGAGTTGTCGTTTGAAGACTTTGTTATTGTCATTACAGGAGACATATTTCACAATAAAAACGTAATCGGTAACTACGGACTCTTTGTATATCGCGAGTTTATCCAAGCGTTATCTAACATAGGACGTCTATATATCATTTCAGGTAATCACGATTACGATCAAAGCGATATTGATAAACCGTCACTTGTTTATTCTTCCACCTTTGACATCCCAAATGTAATTGTATTAAATACTTCAACCTCCTTTATTATAGACAACGTCGGGTTCTCTTTTGTAAGCATTGATAAAACACTTGACATCTATAGAAATAGTGGGAGAATACAAGATCTGCCAACATTCCCTTGCATTTGTAGCAGTTGCGACAGCGACGTAAAATATAAAGTCGCATTATTTCACGGATCATTTGCATCCGCTAAGTTATACAATGGAAAGGCGATAGAAGAAACCTTCAATCCCTACCCATTGGAATGGGTTCAAGACTTTGACTATGTCCTTCTCGGCGATATACATAGACGCCAGGTTTTTACATATAAAAAGAAGACGATGTGCGGGTATTCTGGGAGTCTTATCCAACAAAACTTTGGCGAAGACATTATAGACCACGGGTTTCTGCTATGGAATCTTGAAACAAAAAATGTAGAAGAAATCAACGTCTATAACAATATCGGTTATATTAATATCATTGAAGATATCTCACAAGAAATCTATATACGAACAAATGGCAAATATACAGTGCCTTTGCGATCCTACCTTGAAATGAACGCAAAATCTTTTCCGAAGATTGTAGAAATCAAATCGTATTCCAATATCAACTATCAAACGCTAAGTGCCCTATTCAATGCTTACGGGATATCCTTTCAAATTGTTTCAAAATTAAATACAGTGATGAATATGAATGTCCCTTCTAGGTGCGATGCTTGCGATCGCGAATGTCTGCTTGACACGAACTACCTGCTCGTATATTTCAAAAAAATCCTAAGCGACGACAAATACCAGGTATTATTAAACATAATGAAAGATAAAGAATACCTGCTCTTTGATACCCTAGCATACCCTGAGGATTTACATACAGAATGTATAAAGCGAAATAAGGATTTGGAACCCATCATTCGCTTGTGTAATGACGCAGACGACCGACAGTCGCTCAAGAAATCCTTTGTCATCCAATATCTTGAATGGGATGGGTTATTGTGTTATGAAAATAAATGCATGATTAATTTTAAAGATTTGGACGCGAAAACCTTTATGATAAAAGGTGCCAACGGAACTGGTAAATCGGCTATCTATGATATCTTGCAACTCGCGCTATGGGCGACAAACAATAAGTTTGATACCTACTCAGCAGGTTTTATCAATCATAATAAAGAGAAGGGATACACCATTATAGAGGTCGCGATTGACAATATAACCTATCGCATTAAAAGAGAATTTTGTAAAAAGAAAGATACATTTAAAATCACAAATAAAACCTCGGTATTGTCTAAGTATAATGAAGCTGGAGACCTCGTGATCCTTAAAAAAGACAGCGCATGTAATACAGAAGTCAAGGCGCTCTTTGGAGATATCAATACGTTCCTTTCTACATCTATGATTACCCAAAATGTGGATAATGATATCCTCGCATTAAACTACAAGGATACATTGGAGACGATTGACAAATCCCATAATATTCAATTTATTTATCACCTCTATAACCTCTTTAAAACCGCAATCAATAAATACAGAGACTTTCGTAAAGTTGTATTGAGTAAAAAAGAAGTTTATGAAAAGTTACTATTTAACGGCACGAACAGCGAAGTGAATGACAAGGTTATCTTGCAACTTACTGACGAACTATCCACACTACACGCCGAAGAAACAACTCTGCGTCAAGCGTTTAACTCTATCCCTATTGATATGAACGACCCATCACACGCATCTATCATCGCAACCGATTATACAAGCAGTATGGAAGAAATTAAAGCAAAGTATACTATTGTATCCACGGAAGTCCTAGAAGAATACAGAGAGAAACTTCATCACTATAAATATCTTCATACTATTCGCTTTGGGAGCAGATACAGAAACGGAGATGGTGACGACTGCGATACTTTGTATTCTCAGCAACTAGAAGACGATTTTAATAAACTACCTTGTGTAAATAAACCTTGCGACATTTCTTACCTCGCAAACGAAAAAAGAGACTTGGAAGAATATATTGATATTGATATTGACGTTCATACAGAAGATCTCGCGGTATCACGTAAAGCGTTAGTGGTTGCTAAAAATCTATTGGGTGAATTAATATCCAATAAACCCAACAAGGTATCTGGAATGGCGACAGGTAGAGATATAGACAAAATAATAAGAAATATTGTGAAGGTTTATGGTTCAATAGATGTCTTTAATGATTTCATATCTTCGCATACAAAACCACGCAGAAACGAAAAACGGGAGCGAAACGGAATAGATATCCCTCGCATCGCTCGCTACACAAACGCCCTTCAACAGAAGGATATCATAATTGGCGAAATCAGTCATATTCACAATCAACTCGCGACCTATGAAAGCGATTTTAATACTTTGTTTTCAAAGCAACAAAATATAAAGATTGTAAATATCCCTCGCGAATCTTGTGGTATCGTGAAGTCCGCAAAGTCTGTTGCGAAGGAACTGAAGCATTACAATATAGACACAATAGAACTCCAGATTGCCGAGGATGACACGATTATAAATGAATATCTCTTAGAAAACGACGAATTACAAAAACTTGCCACAGAAATTGAAAATTCTACAAAGGAACTTCAGCATTTCTCACGTAGCGAAGAGTATCGTTATAATCCAGAATGTTCGGTTTGTTGTAATCGCCCGTGGGTTTCGCGAATAAAAGATATACAGATCACCCTACATACCCTAGATACGAATATGACTACGAAACGACAGTGTATGAAGTATAGCGAGAGCGATTTTGCGATGGTTCAGAAACGCTTTGAAGAACATAATAAAAAGAAGATGGATTTTCATTTACTAAACGAATGGTATCACTATTATAAGTTTAAAGAAGCGAATATGAAGATTACAAACGATATGAATAGTATTATAGAGGCGAAGGCGACTTTACACAAAGAACTCACGCACAAAGACGCCGAACTCAATACGCTTACTACATATATTGAGTATTTCGTCGCATACTCGTTTATGCTATATGAAGAATACTTGTGTGATATCTACAAAGAATGGGAAATGAAATATAATGAAACGAAGCATCATATAGAGGAACTGGAAAAAACCATTCATTACCACGAGATTATTAGACCGCGTATTGCGAAATACAGAGAATTACAAAAAACCTATGATGAATGGGTGACATATGATAACACGAAAAGGATTATAGATACGCATCATTACTATACATTAAAAGCAATTATAGATGCAAACAATGAATATCGCGAATACGAAAGCAACGAGCGAATGAAACCTCTAATACTGCGAAAACTTGAATTGAATGAGACACTGAAGGAAAAGGAAGGTGTAAGGAAAATGTTGAATGATAAGGTTGTAAAGTATACTACGATTAACACGTATAACAATGAAAATAAAAGGAATTACAATTCGCTTGTGGTGATTGAAAGCGAACTAGATACTATTATTGATGTCATTGATACGATCCTAATCAACTTTCAATCCTTTCGCAAGGAACTATATGATACCATAATTCTCACGCGACTTGTAGAAAAAACGAATGCGATCATTAAAACTTTGTGCCACCAGAACACGAAACCTTTTAAACTAAATTATAATGTTGATATCACGAATGATACGGTGCATATCAATTGGTTAATACATAACGACAATGTATCGTGTGATGACACGAAACAATACATATCGGTATCACAAGCGTCCGGTTTCCAGCGCTTCGCGATCTCTCTGGCACTCCGTATGTCTTTGTATTTCAACAATTACGATGTGCTATGTAAGCAACTCTTTATAGATGAGGGGTTCATTAATTTTGATAAAAATAACTTGTCGGTCGTTCCAGTGTTCCTAAAGAGTCTCTTACATTACTTCAATACGATTGTGATACTCTCACATATTGACATTATCCAAGATTCCGTGGATGAAACCGCTGAGATTCGTTTCAATAAAACAGATGGTGTATCTTCACTTGTTTATCGCTAAGAGGAAACGTAGTGAAATGGGAACCTTGTTTTTATATTTCAAAAGAAAAGAAAATAACTTACTATATAAAATCTAAAAAATAATTATAGGGTTCACAAGGCAACTACCTATAATACAAGGAATGGTAATAGATGTGTCCTATATCTACCCTAAAAGTCGGCAGGTACGAAGGTGCGTTGAGCGCTCCAAGATATGCTATGGATATGCTAATGGATAATCAAAGAGAACAACTTGATAATTCTTTTTTTATTTTCTAAAACTATTTTACTTTTTCTAAAAACTTTTAAAGGTCTATAACTTTTATAAAATAAAAAATATATAACACATACTATTCCTCAAAACTATAACTTATTCGCTCGTTATTAAGGACGGTCTCCAATATATACACCATTTATTATCTAGCGTAGGTACCATTCTACCACGATTTTTATCATCAATGCCCCACATACGCTTTAATAACTGTTCGTGCGTAGGGTTCTTTCCGTCTTTCATAAGTGTAGCAGGTGCTTTCGCGTTTTCTTTTCGTGATGAAAATTTACAACCAATTGTTCTTCCAAATTCTATCGCTTCCTTCTGCGTGTCAAATACCATACTGTCCTTGTCCGTGTCTTCTGTGACTACCTTTATAGTCCTCTTCTTTTGAGCACGGATATTATCAATCGCAGATTTGCCAATCTCTCCTAATTCACTCATCGGTTCCCTGTATGTTTCTTGTGTTACATACTCTCCGTTATGGTTGCTCGCCATATTCCTTGCACATTCTTCCATTACAATACAACGATTCATTATCGTCGTAGGGCAATATACCTGAGTCTGTATGTATTTGCTTTCCCAATTTTTCATTCTACCCGTTATTCTCCCAAATAACTGATAGATATCATCGTTCGTTAGATCCATATGTCCAAAGATAGCAGATGTAAAGGAACCCAGCGATTTATGCGCTAATGTTTGTCCCATACCGACACATAACAAACCCGTAATCACAATCGGGCGGTCTTGTAGGTTGTGGTGTATAACAAGTCTAGAAATTGTTTCACACGCCTCTTCATCACAAGAGGTTAATGGCAACGTCTTCGTATTCCCCAAATTATCATTGTATTGAAGAGTTTTTTCAAATCCATTTAATACAACAACGACCGCATTCTTTTTTATTTTAAATACAAGGTCTCTCACCGCATTATGTCCCGCTTGACGAATATGCGCGGGAATAAATGACCTCGTCCCATCACCTAGGATTTCTGGATACTTTGTCAAAACACTATTTATAAAACCAAGCGTCTGCCGATCTTTTTCTTCAAAATCAAACGCACTTGGACGAACATACGGGTTTGTGAAGAAATCGTCCACGCAATTAAATACCATATCCTTATATCCTACATAATTTGTGTCAGAGAAATCGTCCAACTGAATAAGTTCAATGGTTGACCAGAATCCTACATCTTCAAATATTTTATCAGGCGAAGCAGTCAATGCCGTGATGCCCTTTATTATTTCTAAATTATGAATTTCCTCTATCTCATTACGCAGTGTAGGGTTGATATACTTGTGTAATTCATCGTAATAAGCAAACACCCTAACGATGCCGCTAATGTTATTTTTGTCAAGCACTTTGATAAAATCAACTCCGTCCTTATATCTTTTTTTATTGCTACACATCACAACCACACGGGGACAAGTCGCCTTATTCGCACAAACCCCTTGTAATTCATCTCTGTTTTTCACGTGCTTATATTTTCCATCATACTTGGATGAAAAGACGCAAATAGAACCCTCGCCATACGTTTTTTCAATCGTTTCAAGGCGCTTGGCAAACTGCTTGTTATTCAGCAACGTATTCATAGTGAATACGACGTGAATACTACGCCCCAATTCGTCATCTTGTTTAACCAATGTAAGGATCTTTGAAATCGCCGTAAATGTCTTTCCCATCTGTGTCATAAGAACACAAAGGATAAACTTTGACGTTTTCTCAATAATCTTTCCCATCATTTCCGTTCACTTTCAACTTTCGCTTCGTTTCACTTTCAACTTTCGTTTCGTTTGTCTCTGCTCTTTTTCATTTAAACCTAAGATCAATTTTTATTAGATTAAACGATCAATAGAACAAATGTATTTTGAGTATATAAAGGATATTATAAATTACTAAATATATGGAAGGTTTAATTGATACACGAGACGAGTATATTGAACATATACAGGATATCCTGAGTGTCGCGATATCAAAGCGAATATATGCTATCTACACCGAGATAATGGAGGAAAAAAAGGGACTTAAAGGATTTCAAAATGAACTCTATAGTATCCGCAAATGGAACAATAACATCGTGAGCGACGAATACAAGAAGATCGTTAAATATACCAAGTGTAAATACCTAGCGAACCTGATTAAAATTATCATTATAACTACGATAAAAATAAAGATTTATGAATATCGCGAGCAGTTTGATAATATTAAAATAAAAATCCCAAATGCCGAAGATTTCGTTCATAAATGCTATATAAACGCCGCAGCCTTCTCTTGGAAGAATGCTTACTTGTATAATCGCAATAATATAAAAGACGCTGAATATCAAAATAATCTCAATATTATTGAAGAAAACATCAGAGCGATTGTAAAGAAAACCTTTCGCGACTTTATACCGTTTGATGAAATCTTTAAACAAATTGAAGATAACCTAAGTGACAACGTTCATCAATACAGAGATACAGATGCTCAAAGTGTAGATGTTGAAATAACAAAAAAACCAAAAGACACGAAGACGAAACACATCACCAAAGACAATGCTAGTGACGAAGAAGAAGAAGACGATGTAGAAGACGATGAAGAAGACGAAGAAGAAGACGATGAAGAAGACGAAGAAGAAGACGATGAAGAAGACGAAGAAGAAGACGACGAAGAAGACGATGAAGACGAAGAAGAAGACGATGAAGACGATGAAGAAGACGAAGAAGACGATGAAGACGATGAAGAAGAAAAAAATGAAGAAGATGAGAAGGGTGAAACAGGTGAAACGGAAGATAAAAAGGGGGATATAGAAAAAATAGAATCTAAGGATGTTGAAGCAACTTGTATTGCGACACAATACGACGATATTAAATTAAATAATATAGTAGATACAAAATATAGCGATGATAACAAGGATGAGGCAGACGAAGCACGTGATTTACAAGAAATATCCTTTGCGCCACACGTGCAAGACAAGGAAGATGAAGCGATCCTTGCGAATTCTATTCATAAAGAATGGAATGATATCAAAGACAATTACAGCTCATTATCGCAAAATAAAACAGAGTATAATACGGAGTATAAAACGTTTGACAAAGAGGGGGGTCGTAAAAAAAAATATGATCATTATGACGACGACGATTCCATAAGCGTCGTAAGTCACGCAAGCGTCGCAACTGCTATAACTGATATAAGTCAAATAAAACAGATACATATCCAAGATACTGCGAAAAGTAAAAAACCTAGTTTTTTCTAAATAATTGATTATATAATATAGGAATAGAATCCAAATGCCCTATTGTTTCCTTTGCTATTCTGCGGACAATATTATATATACGAATACGCGCTTCGTTTGTAAGAAATGCAATATCTGCGATATATGCGGACTTTGTTGTAATGATAAATGTCTCGCTTTATTTGCGACGTGTTTATCCATCACAGACACAAAATCCTAATACGCATTCTTCTTCACCTTAATTTGCGTTGAACCCTTTTTTTTTACAAAGACACCAGGGTCATACTCTTCGGGATCATCTCCTTCTTCATTCATAAGACCCATTAAATCCCTCTGGTCTTGTAACGATTGCATCTCCCATAGGTCTTGTGAACACATCTTGTAATTGACATCTTGTGCCTTATACCAAAATACGATGTCCGAAATATTGTTGGACTGAACTTTGTTGTCAATCACAAGACACTCAAAGTTCTCGGTGCATTGATTCATCACCTGATTAAATACGTCAAATGTAGGGAACATACCTGCGTAATGATTGTAGATCTTTTCTCGTTCCTTTACAATATTATTACGAAAAATAAAAACATAGTCAATGTTGGAACGCAAGTCGGGCGGTAATCCTAAACCGTGTTGCATAGTGATTAAAAGGAATATCTTGTAATGCCTCCCGTTCATAAAAATACACCGAATGTTTTTGTCCGTCATCGCCGACTTGTTATACATACAGTCGTCTAATATCAGGAAGGCGCGAGGGTCTATATGTGAACTCCCCCCCCTCATCATCTCTTTTTTCCGCTCGTTCGTGATATTAATCTGTCGCGTCAAGAACTTACTAATTAAATTCGGTTCCAACTCGTCATATATCAACATTTTTGGGATAAACTTCTCAAAGTATCCGTTTGCCCGCTCCGTTTGCGAAACTACAACACCCACAGGTATATCCTTGTTATGACTTAGGATGTCTTTCATACAATAACTTTTTCCAGTATTACGCTTGCCGATAAACACAACTACCGAATCACTCTTTATTTTCGCGGGGTCAAACCTTTTAAGTTCTAACTTCATTTAACTTATAATAACAAAAATAATAATATAGGTATCACACGCCAAGATACGATATAGATATAAGATATAACTATGATTAATATATAAGAATAAGAATTAAGATTAAAAATAATGAAACATTATTGGATAAATATTGATAGGTCGCGGGATAGGCGCGCATTTATGGAGGAGCAATTTAAAAAGAATTCGCTGGATAACACAAGGATATCAGCAATCACCCCTAGCGATTTTGACGAGGTTCTAGAAGATAAACGCCCTTTAACATGTAAACATCCTGGGTGTGTTCGGTGTGAGTATGAATACGCTTGTATATCTAGTCATATTAAAGCGATGATGGAGGGACTGAAAGACGCGAACAACGACTGGTTTGTTGTAATGGAAGACGACATCGTAATTCCCTTTGATATCAATTATAACGAACTTATTAGCACGTTGCCCAAAGAGGCACAGTTGGTTCAACTGCTTATCTTGTATGGTCCCACTGTGAAATCGCTATATGAACTTTATATCACACATAATGCGCATTTTATTAAATGGCAATATCTATTACCTTCTACAGGTATGTATATCATATCCCGTGAAGGAGCAGAAATATTAGTTGGTAAATATTTTAATTCTAAAAAGAATAAATATGACTTCACTACGTGCGAATACCAAGTTGTCGCAGATGTCGCATTGTATTCGTCTATAAACTCCTTTGCGACTACATTTCCGTTCGCATACCCAAATATCGCCTTAGTGTCCGAAATACACCCTGAACATTACGAAGCACACAAACAAACCTACCTTGATATTAAAGATGTTGTTGATTCGGCGCTTCGCGTGAATCCCACGAATCCCGTAAAACCTATCCCTTTTATACACTAATACATTGTATGCGAAGCACGCGAAGCACGCGAAGCACGCGAAGCGTCGCCCTGCTTATCCTTCGCGTCTACGATATTATATTTTTCATTAAAGAAATAGATTACAATGAGTTGTTTACGGTGGTCTCTTAATTTATCTGTGCAATACAATACATAGGTTTCGTCCTTCCCATTCAAATTCTTATTTTTTATCCATATTTTAAAAAGTTCATTGTATAATATGACAGATTCGTTTATCAACGGATATTTGTCTATCTTGTTGGTCGCCAACATCTGCGCCTCCTCCGCCAATCCTATAATATGAAGAAAATGCTTTGTAATACAATCACGGCACCTCTTGTTCTTGTTCGTAAGATGCTCCTCTAATAATATAGACTGCTTTATGATCTGTTGCATGTTGTATCGCGGATCGCTCACTGGATCAATAGAATCACACGTTGCTGAACACGAACCCGAACCATCGGTCTTTTGCTTGTTGTAATTAATGTTTAACATTGTCGCTACACTTCCACTCCCGTGGTCATTCATAATATGTATATGCCACAATATTACTATCGTTGATATTATAACTGTAAACACTATTATAGATGTTTCAAAAAGATTCATCGCAATATTAATTCTACTACTATAATAGAAATATATTATCGCGAATGCTTATAAATGCTCAGGACGACTTCTCTTTGTTGAAAAGTCTTTTCATTGAACCGTTTAAAGGTGGCGGTGGCGGTGGCGGTGGCGGTGGCGGTGGCGGTGGCGGTGGCGGACGTGGTGGTTCATCACGAAGAAAAAACAAAAACACTCCTAAAACCCCATTCGCCCTATTCTTCATCTTCTTTATTGTTCTCTATTCCTTGACATTTATGTTTCTTTCTATACGCAAATAATTATTATAATATTTCTTATATAGTAGAATATAATGAGTCTCTTTTTTGAAGAATTTAAAGTCGGGGGCAAAAGCAACACCAGTGCAAACAAACAACAAGACACCGCAACAAACGATTCAGGTTCAGGAACCGCAACTGGCGCGATCGCAGGCGCTGCTACCGGTGCTTTGGTTTCAGGTGGAACTGCCGCTGTTATGAGTAATTCTGGTTCAAATAACGTAGAGAAATGCCCATTAAATGACGATTCCCTTTATTGTCAGGTTAGCAGAACCGCGGGTATTACTGGTATGCTTGTGTATATATTATTTATTATAATGATGGTTCTTATATTTTTCTACTCTATGTATTATCTGTTTTTTAGAACGGGTAGCGCCAGTAGCAGTGGTGTTAGCAAGGCGGTCTCTAGACGAAGACGCTAAATTAGACCCATCTCTTATTTTTGATGTATTCTTATATAAAACTGATAATCGTTATGCTACTTAAAGCGGAACTTAATGCTCTACATCTATGTTCTACAATTACAGAATGACAAATACTATGTTGGCAAAACGACAAACCCGCATTTTAGATTTGACAACCACTTTACAAGCAATGGTTGCGAATGGACAAAACTTCATAAACCGATAAAAATACTTGAACTTATCCCGAACTGTGATGATTACGACGAAGAGAAATACACGTATAAATATATGGATAAGTATGGTATTGATAATGTTCGCGGCGGTTCTTCTTCGTCTGTCGTCCTAGATACAGAAACAAAAAAACACCTTGTAAAAATAAGTAATAGTATCAACGACAGGTGCTTTATTTGCGGTAAGACTGATGGACATTTCGCGAAAGAATGCTCATATAATGTTTATAACACACGAAGCGATACACGGCACACACGAGACGATTACATCCCACTTCAAACATTACTGACAGATACACCGGATATGATGTTGGCAAATAGCAAAGACCTTGAGATTATAAGACGATTAAAGAAAATAGCGATTAAACTCGGAGACAATATCCTATTAAATTATAAAAAACTTGAATACTCGTCATTGAAAGAACTTGTAGAAGACGCTTGTAATATTTTTGAGAAGTATGACGATACTGAACTTGCTAGGATACCTACAATAACCTCCGTAGATCATGCAAAGAGTTTGCGTAAATATTTACTTCCTTGTAAGATCGCGTTCTATACACAAATCGCGGAATTACTTGATATGTTATCCAGCGAACGCTGTAGATTACTTCAATCCGGTAGCACATTCAAAGATGTTGAATATAACATCCTACGAATATAACAAATAGAACAAATAGAACAAATAGAACATCCTAGATTCAATCTGGTAATAATAAAAACACAAAGGTTGTCAATGTGTATAGCGCGGTTCCCCACAATGTATCCATAATACCAATGGTGCTATCAATGTCTTTGTAAATCGCGAGAGATGTGAAATTATAGATGCCATAGATTGAAAACCCTACCGCGCCTCCATACATAAAGGATAATAATAATTTTTTTTCTATGGAATTGGCATTATTACCACTCTTCATATTTTGTGTTGTGAAAGGTATGGCGACATATAGAACAGAGAATAGTATTATAATATACGCGATGAACGCGTGTTCGTTTCGCAGACTCACAGGGGACTTTTGAACCTTTTGAATTACCGATGAATACGCAGTCATATTCAATGTGATCCACGCGACATCTAATACCAAAAGGACGATGGACACTATAAGGTATTTAACATAGATATTCATATCTTCTTACTATATAGATTTTTTATTATCGCAATATTCTATAGAACCTTTCGCAAATTTCAATATTTCCCTACTTTTTCATGAGTTTCTTATAAACTGTTACAGCGATAAAGCGCCCCTTGTGTTTCACGTGTTCCTTTCTTGAACCGTGTATTTTGTAGATACATCTTAGTTTACCAAGGATCTCCTTCTTTACTGGTTTTGCTAGACGACCACCTATTTGTAAAATAAATTTTTTTTTTTTTGATTCAATAAAACTTCCGTTGTCGTCAAAATTTGAACGCAGATAACTATACCTTTCTTTTAACCGCTCATATGTATTATTATCTATATCTTTTATGTTATTTGATATCATAAAAAATTTGTTAATATCATCTTCTAATGATGATATATCCTTAATGGTTATGTCACCTATGCCTTTATCTTCTAACATACCTTCTCTCGTAAGTAAATAATGTAGATTCTTTCGCATCGTACTTAGTTGTTCAAGCATAAACAAAACATCGTATTTAAGTTTCAAAAATTTCATATTGTCTTCAGATTGGTTCACCCTATCTGCTGTAATCGTTCGCATATGAAAATCTTCAGCTTGCGATGTTAAAGTTATAACAAAATTATTATAAATTTTAATATCAATTTCCTTATCACTTACAGCAATTAAACCATCTTGTAATTTTTTAACTTCTTTCTCTAATTTATCCCCTGTTTTTTCTAAACTTGCCTTACTTGCCCTTTCTAAACTTGTCATTAGTATATCAACCTCTCTTTTTCTATTTGAGTATCTTTCTTTTATTTCAACAAGCTCTTTCTTCGCCTTTATAATTTTATTTTTATACATTAATTGTAATGCTAATACCTTCTCATAATCTTCTAACATTTTCAGTTTATTTCCCTTGTCTTTTTCACTTTCATCATTATTTATTTCTTTCTTTTTAGCTGCTATTATAGATTCTAATGATTGTTTTTGTTTTCTGAATAACTGTATCATTATCCCTATATTATAAAAACATAAAATAAGGGATTACTATATCTCCGACACCTTATCTCCGACACCTTTCACTTACATATAGATCTTGTCGCCGTATCGTATGAAGATGTGATGGTTACACACTTCTTTTTTCAAATTTTTTGCTTATAACTTCAAACCTCTCCATATAAACCCTTGTAAAGACGCCCAAGTCTTGCCGTGATGAGTATTCCATTTTATCAACATCAAATGGGTTTATCTTGTAATAGCAAGTATATCCTACATGGTTTTTAACCTTTTTGGTTTTCAAATTTATACACCCTTCTTTAATCGCGTGTTAAGATAATTTTAGAACATATTAAGTAGACATTGATTATATAAGAATTAAAAAACATATAAGAGATAAACACATAAGATATATCGCATTTATATATCTAATTGTGTGATTGCGTCAAGAGCATCTCCATACTTGTCTTTTCCGTTGCCACTTACAATATTATCATATACGATTCTTAGCAGGTCGTCATTCATCCATACCTTCTCATTCAATGTCCGAAGTTTAACAATGTTATGATTGTCTTCCATTTCTTCAATTTCCTTTTCCATCAAACTAACACAGTAGTCAAATGCCAAGTCGTATAAATAGCGACTGTTGTTCTTAAACTTTCCGCTACGGATTTCGTATCTACATACATACATTTGTTTAAAGACATCCAATTCTTGCGGTGACGAGTATTCCATATTCTCCACGTGAAACGGGTTAATCCTATAATAGCAATTATTCTCACGATTGGCAACCTCTTTTACTGTGGTATCCTCCTGTGTGCCATAGATGGTTGCGGTATCAATTCCCCAGTATCTCTTATACTCATACGCCCAATTATCATTGAACCCTCCAATCTCCTTTGTATTTTGAACCGAATGTAGGTCGTTCGTTAGCATAAGTGATAGATCGTAATAATGCTTCCAATACTTATTTTTTTGTAATTCATCAAATGTCATTACGACATCCCCGACTTTCTTTACATCCATATAGACCTTGTCACCACAGCGAATGAAGAGGTGATAGTCGCATACATAATCAACGCGATGCACCATCGTTTCAGGTCTTCCTAAAATATAACTACAAGCATTATATGAGTTTTTGCCAAACACTCCCGAACACTCCGCATTTGCGATAGTGCTCATCTTTGCTTCTAGCTTCGTTCGTTTGCTTCTAGCTTCGTTCGTTTGCTTCTAGCTTCGTTCGTTTGCTTCTAGCTTCGTTCGTTTGCTTCTAGCTTGTTTCGCAACTATATACCAGGTTTATCGTTTGACAAACGGGTATATCTCTGTCTATACATTAAAACCCATCCTAATCAATTTTAAACAAATCAAGATAATTTTAGAACACATTTAGAAAAAATGATTTCGCTATAATAATACCTATAATTAGATTATGCACGGATATATTTATTGTATATCCTATACGATGACTCAAGGTACTCCACGATATTATATAGGTATGAGTAAAGAACTCCCATTCTATATACTGATAAAACGAAACTACGACCTACCGACTTCATGTAGTCCACGTAGTCCACACCAGCGATACAAATGTGTCTTTGCTAAGTTTGTGAAGGATTTAGCGATTGAGAAAGCAAAAATGGATAGATTATTACATAATCGGTGTATCGCGATAATGGATGATCTTCACCCAGAACACAAGAAAGGTAACTTTGTAGAAATGGAGAATACCGAAGAGTATAATTGGCATCGCCCCACTGACGATAATGATTTCATTCCATCAATAATCTCACTAGAATATATTCGGTCAATCTTTGACTTGTCTCCCGGTGATTACATTGATGACGTAGATGTAGAGGATACAAAAGACATAAGTATGCTAAATGAATATAACGACTATGTCATTTGCGAAAGGATCGAACACGCTTTTTACAAGTTAGAGAAGGAAAAAGAATTATTACAATACTTCAAGGGATTAAAAGTATCCTTTGATAAAATCAACGTAGATCTTGTGAAAACTTTACAAACCTACGAGGCACTAAGCGATTCCACAAAGAATAACGTTATGCGGATGATACAATCATTGTAGTCGTCGCGGGAGTCACTGGTGTCGCGATAGTATCCGGATAATATACAGAACATACATTATTTTCATCACAGTAGATGGTTGTAGCACCGAAATATATATACCTGCCTTTGTCGGTAGTAGCGGTCGCAGAAAGCATAGCGTAAAGTTTCGTGATTGTCTGGAACATATTCTATATACTCTACGCGTTTTATTTTTATATAGAAAATTGACAAAGGAATAACAAAGATTACTTTCAATAAATGGAATCGTTTTTCAAAAAGAATTATCTCTATGAGTTACCCGATGATATACACATCATCATCTATAAAAAGGTGTATCATAATACACTCATCACTATACGTGGAAAGAAGGAGGCACTCAACAAATTTAACAAATTAGTAGCGTATATCAAAAAGAATCATTATGATCCTAGCAGACGCCAAGCGGTATGGAGTATATTTTTATGTAATCGTCGCGATGTCGGCGACCCGTATTACAAATACTTTCAGTATTATGCGGATGACGAAACAGACTTTTTACATCTCAACAAAACAAAGATGATACGATATGATACCAAGTATTCTACAATCAAATACATAGACTTCACAATATACCCGATACAAGATAGGATCCCTACGGATCATTTTAACTATATAAAGAACACTTTTGAGCAATATATACATATTTTCATAAGTCTCAAACATTATAAGGCGATTACGTGCGGGACGTGCGATAAATATATAAATATCAGGGATGTCAAACTATTACGAGACAAAATACGGATAGAGTTTGCGGATACTTGTGTATTTAAATGTTATATTGATATTTATAATAATATATTGGAAACATATAATTTCATACTATGTATATTGGATATCTTGTCAGTGCTTCCAGAATATAACTTAGATTATATCAATGACATTGGGGACTTGCGAGATTGGTTCGCCTATAACGCGTTTTTTAGAGGATTCGTAATGAATGATAAAGGCGATACGATCACTCCTAAGTTTTACTCATAAATAGATAGTCTATCTTTCTAAGTTTTATTTAATTAGAGTTATCTTTTGTTTTTTTCATCAAGACATCCTTGTTTTCTATAATGTATGTTTTACTACTGCTACTATTCATAAACTTCGCAAAGATAATACTAAAAAATATCTTATTCTATATATATAAATAATATATAGATACGATGCATTGCTTAGGATGTGCGATATATATCCCTTCATTCCAAGATATTATTGAATATCTAACAAAAAAACAATAAATAATATGAACATTTTATGTAGCAACCACCGCTACTGTCTCATCATCCTTAACAACCTTACTCTCGTTCCAGTGAATCGCCGCCTGTTTCATCAGTTCCTTCCTCTCCTTGTCTGGGAACTCAAGGATTAAACGCGCCATTTCATCTTTAATAAACAAGTTATACTTGCTCGGTAGTTTCTTGATCACCACACCATCACTATCCACCTTCACAACTCGCTTTTTACCCTGTCCCGACTTTAACGCGTCTTTGAAAATAGACACCGCAAGTTTCTTCGTATCATCTAGCGTATATTCAGTATCATCCGTAATCGCAACCATCAAACATTCCTTTATTTTTTTACCCGATACATTCTTTACGGCAGTCATACTCATTATATAATCTTATTGTATTGTAAGTTTTATATAATTTTATATATAGTAATAAAATAGAATATAATGGGGGGATGGAATGAACATTATAAATTTAACCAATACAAGGTAAAGTTAAACGAGGTCTTTGAAAATCTGGACGAGATCATCTATATATCAAACAGTATAGATTACAAAAAGGTAAATATATTGTTATACAAAATCGTCCAAAACTTTGACTATTTTTACTATTATCAACCACCGCCAGAACCAAACCCAGAACCTCCGCCAATGCCAGTAGAAGAACCTCTGCCAGTCAAAGAAACAAAAACACGAATATTATATGGCGGGAGTGAATCAACATCACAAGAACAACCACAAGAACAACCACAAGAACAACCACAAGAACAACCAGAACTTGTTCTACCACCGAAGGAACAACCTTATAGTAGTATAGATACCGAAGAAATGCTTGATATCATTATGAAAGATCAAGAATATCAGGATTTAATATCATATATTGATGGTGTTCAAACCAATATACGAAGGAAGTGTGGAAATTTAATAGAGATCATAAACCCACTAACCGAATATTTAAATGACAAAACGATGGAAAACCGTTTGATATTACAAGATTACCTCAAACAACACGAAATCATTAAAACAAAACTTACAACAATTCAAGAAAATATACGAGATATAAACTATGGGATTCGTCAAAAATACAAAATACCACCAAGAAAAATAAAGTTTGATGTTATTTTAATACCAAACAACATTGAGTGGTGGATTTTAAAATATATACTTAATTCATCCGCGCGATATCATTTAAATAGATATTTTTATACGAAACAGATTCACGTCATAAAAGGTGATCTATCCAAGGCAAATATAGATGATTTTGAAAATAAACTGAAAAAATTATATAATGACCTATTCATTAAATTTAACGAATATATTCGGGGAAATAAAAATAACAAACCTATTACGGATAAATTAAAAGGGTCTCTAGCAGATACCGAAGATCCGGTAGATGAAAAGGATATACCTGGTGCTATGGAAGATTATCCCGATACACAACCTATACAAACCTTATTAGATATTTTAGAAGAAAAAAGAGGATCTGTCAGCAAATTATTTGTAAAACCACCACAACAACAACAACAACAACCACAACAACCACAACAACCACAACAACAACCACAACAACAACCACAACAACCACAACAACCACAACAACCACAACAACCACAACAACCACCACAACAACCATCAAAAGAACCAGTGCTTGAACAATTAACAGAAGAAATTACTGAAAAAATTAAAAATAAAACAGATACCGCAAAAAAAAATTTAAATAATGCCAAAGAAGACATAACTAGTTTTATGAAGAATATGACAGACAAAACACCTGACCTCACAGACGCAAAAGGAAAATTAACAGACTTAGCAAAAGGCAACTTAGGTGATGCATCTAGTTTTATGAAGAATATGACAGACAAAACACCTGACCTCACAGACGCAAAAGGAAAATTCGCAAACCTAGCAAAAGGCAACTTAGGTGACGCATCTAGTATTATAGATGGTTTCAAAAGTAAGATGCCAGGTATCGCAGACGCAAAAGGAAAATTCGCAAACCTAGCAAAAGGCAACTTAGGTGATGCATCTAGTATTATAGATGGTTTCAAAAGTAAGAAGATGCCAGGTATCACAGACGCAAAAGGAAAATTCGCAAACCTAGCAAACGGTAAACTCAAAGGACTCATTCCTTAAACCCTCCCGCGAAGTTCAGCGACTTCCTCTCGCAATTCGTTAATTTCTTTTTTAAGCGCTTTTATACATTCTACAAATAATGGTGCCATCTTTTCATAGCAAATGGTTAAAAAATTGTCTCCACTCTTTGATACAATATTATTATATCCGTCTCGTTTCATATCAAATGGTGCCAGTTTAACAATCTCTGGAAGTATGCCTTGAACCTCCTGTGCACTCAACCCGACATCCGGCGTTTTTGAAAATCCATAGGTCGTCGCCAAATCATTCGGTGTAAAATGAAACCCATTGATCCTATTAATCAAATCTATCGGATTCTCTATATTGGACGTGTAATTTTTAAGACGATTGTCAGAGAACGACGTTGTAATACCCTTGGAACATATAATCGCACCATCCACCGTAAGTGTATCTATGTTGCTCATTGTCCCTACAGATATGTTTTTGAGACTAAACGCATATGTCGGGCGAATCGCCCACGGTGTCTCCTTGTTATTTATTAAATATGCCAAATTATTACTTGTACTCAAAGTATAATTACTGTTGTTCATAGTATTCGTTTGTATCGTAGTATTCAGTATCGCTACTCTACTATCAAGTCTCTTCGCAATCACATTGCTCGTCTCCAAGACATAATTACTCATATCCAATAAAACATTCCTATTATTGCTAATAAAAGTTCCTGTATTGCTAATAAAATTACCAGTATTGCTAATAAAATTACCTGTTACCCGAACATCCCCTTTATTAGTTATCGTAAATACCGTGTTGCTACTATTAGACCCTTGAATAATGTCATTTATAATATCATTCTGTTTAATCACCAACGCACGCGACGTTGTGTTCGCATTCATTATCTCTAGACGTTCTGTCGTATAGATTTCTGTTTCAAGCATTGTGCTCGCACCAAGAACAATTAAATTTGACGTGATTGTTAAATTACCATAGACGCTAAGATTATTATCATAAACGTTGTTTATAATGAACCGTTTCGCAGCACCCCTATTCTCATTGATCATATCCGTCGTCAAATTCGTCATCCGTCGCACAATGAGGTTGCTTGTAATATTAACGTAATTACTCATATTCACATTGTTCAAATCTGTCTTCGCCACTAAGAGATTGCTTGTTATCATCACATAATTACTCATATTCGTATTATTCAAATCTGCCTTCGCCACTAAGCGATTGCTCGTAATATTAACGTAATTACTCATATTCGCATTGTTCAAATCGGTCTTCGCCACTAAGCGATTACTGGTTATCATCACGTAATTACTCATATTCGCGTTATTCAAGTCTGCCTTCGCCACTAAGCGATTGCTTGTAATATTAACGTAATTACTCATATTCGCGTTATTCAAGTCTGCCTTCGCCACTAAGCGATTGCTCGTGATATCCACGTAATTACTCATATTAAAATTGTTAATGTAAGCCTTCTCTGTTAAAAGATATTTCGTGATATCAACGTAATTACTCATATTCATATCGTTATTCAATATGGTTTCATTCAAAATTTCAACATTTTCTATTAGTGCGGTGCTATTGTATGTTCCAAGATCTGCTACTCTTTTGTGTATTACTTCAATTACATTACTACCATGCACGTCAAATATATTTCCACTGATATACAAGTCATTGCTCGTGCGGACATCACCGTAATACTGGATATTGCCCACCTTATCAATGAGTAATAGCGGATGCTCAATTTGATTGTCACGGTAATTAAATTTCATATTGCCCTCATAACAATAAATTTCGGTGTTTAAACTGCCACGATCAAACGTCTCGTCTTTGACAGAACTAGTAAAGATAATATGTGGTTTCAACTTCGTTTTATTATAGTTTGATAATTGTATATTTAAATTGCTATTTGGAACATAGCGCCTGTAATAATCGTCCATCACCACGATATTACTTAAACTCGTCCCGTATATCGCGAACTCGTCCAAATGTATATTGGAACCCGCGTATATTAGTTCCGTATTATACGCACTATCTACAACCTCGTTTGATGTGCGGATATTTACAAGGTTCGTCTTGTAATCTGCGTAGCGTATATTAGACGAATAATTGAGGACACAACTGTCATTGGTATTCGTGTTTGGGATCGTATTAGAACTGTTAATACGCATCCGATTCGTGCGATGGATCGCGAACTTGCCTTTGTAGGCATATGTTAGGTCAGTGCCCATTGTGTAGTTATAACATAGGACGTTGGAAGTGATAGATTCTATATATATATTTGATAACGAATAATTGTCGTCTAATTTTATTAGATTTTTATTGACAAATACTTTGGATATATTCTTCGTGTTAAGATTCACCTTTGGCAAATAACTATAGATTTCGTTACGAACCGATATAATATTACTCGTCCTACCCCGCACAGTATCTACGATCCTCGTATAGTTTGAAGTGAAAAACGTATTGGATGTCGTGATGTCCGCCAAATACGAAGGGACATTATAAATGTTGTTAAAGATACACGATAAATTATATTTATTACTTATAATATTATTATTTAGAGTTATATCAAACACATTGGATGTCTGGTGATTCACAAGCCGCATCTCATCCAATCCAATAACCTCATTTTGACTATCCGACAAAAAAGGCGTAATACGAAATAACGCACTATCGTTTTCAAGCAAATTCTCTTTGTTGAATTCAATCCTATACGTTGGTATCGTGTTTATCTTGATGTCTCGTGTGCTATACCCACCGTTCAAGATATTTGCGTTCGTCTCCGTGAATTTATAGGTCAAATCAATATTGGAGTGTAACGATAGATAAGTGATATCCTTCGTCGCGTGTAGCGTTTTATACACTACCGCATTCTTATTGTCTATATTACTCCCAAATATGTCATATGTAGGCACATACTCCGGTGGAATACTATTGCGAAATGCCGTATTGAATACCTTCGTATTGTTATCCCATCTGTTCGTGCCCATCCCACCCGCACCCTCCGCAACCATAACTCCATTAAATACCACATTACTGCTGTTCACGATCGCATGCGTATAGATATAATCCTTTGTGTATCTCGCGTTAATGAGCATCGGTTGCTCATCATATTCACTGTTGATGGTCATTGTTTGCATAGGTGCGGTTTCATTAAATCCATAACGAACGCCATCCCGCAAATTAAAACCAGTCGTGTAAGGATCTATGGTTAAAATATTAAACATATTGTTTTTTTCTGGTTCGGTTCCCGCGTTTAACACGCCAACATCCAGCGTAAAACGATAGTTGTTCTCTTCGTCTCCACTACAAATCGTGGTGTATTTATTGCGGTCTCCTGCGATATTCACCATATTGATCTTAACAGGATGATAACTGTTGGTCAACTGCAACCCGTATTTATTGTCGTCGTCAATGTGCAAACTAATATTACTATTGTATCCACTCGCACCTTGCCCTAAATGCATATACGTCTTTGAATAACTGTTGTTGAACTCTACGAACGAATGATAGAAGTCGTTGTTGCTGTCGTTCTTGTAATAACTAAATGTCAAGTTCGTATTCTCGGTCGCGATATCATTATTATTGGACACCAAGATTTGAACCATGTTTTTTACGTTTGTATTGCGATTCCTGTCATAACCGACGTGAAAGTCATTGAATCTATAAATACCCATTTCAATCGCCGAATAATCGTGATTGTTATGAATTTCATTATCCATAATAACATTGGATGAGTAAGTGATGAACTTCGCTACGGACAGGCGATCGTTATTCTGCTTCACGACAAACGGGATATCGGTATTCACGATTGAATCTACAACAATAGACTGTGTCGGTTTGAAGATGATGTTTTTACCCGAATATTCAATGTCGTTATAATCAATTACGTTTTTATAAATAAGATTAGATACAGCGACCACGTCAATATACTTTGATAATTCCGTAAGTCCCTCTACTCTTTTGAGACGCACGTTAAAATTATTACTACCATTATCAATAATATTAATATTTCCATGAACATTCAAGTCACCGTGGATAGATACCGCAACATTTGACTCTTCATTCAAGAATTCATAGGAAACGTCGGGTTTATTAAAATCCACGTGGTAATTTGAGGTAAGTGTATTGTAATACATTGTCATCCCGAAGTTCGTCGGTTCAATCGTCTTGTCCGCATATCCAATCTGTAACGGTCCGATTCGCGCAAAATCTCGCGAATCTATATCATTAAACTTGTGATTTTTATAAATGAACCATCGCTCTAAATCACGATCATTCCTTAAATCCCTGTCGTATTCGCAAATGTCAATTCCGCTATAATCGGCGTTATTGTGAAGTCCGCCACCGCGAACACCGCGATATATGCGAATCACCGAATGATTATAATCCTCAATCGCTGTATTGCGAATCTGTAGTGGCGTATGAACGTCTTCTCCGCTCCACCCAATTGATATCTTCTTATTCGTATAAAAACTCCCGGGATTATTTGTGGACTGCAACGTCTCAATCAGTTTGTCATTTTGATAATAGATGTCACTATTGACACCCTGTTTCACATTCAACCCATGCAACTTAGCAGAATAAGTAGATATATTGTCATAGTTAATACAATATTTATAAGTATTTTCATTGTATATGCTGAAATAATTCTTGGCACCATTATACACAAACGCACTCATCTTTGTAATCACATCGTCCCTGTATAGGAAATACTCAGTCCCCGAAATCTTGCCATTAACATCCAAATGAACTCCGTCGTGCGGTAGTTTTCTATTTACACTCAGTCCGGTATTCGTAATAGAGAGCATTGGTGGGGTATTGATTAGATTCGGTCGCAATACGTTATTTTCTAAAGATGATATATCAAACGATGGGTAAAAGTAGATGTTGTGCTTCTTATTAGGAATCTTGCTGGTATTGATTAACAGACTGTTGTCATAAAAATCCAGATATGAAAGTCGCCCTATGTTTGCGATAAATTTATCTTCATTCAGCTTCTCTTGTAAAATGAGTTCAAAGTTATTATTTGAACTATGTGTTTTAAATACATTCACTGAACCTGTGAATCCTTCGCCTTTATTCGGACCCACGCTCAATTTGTTCGGGAAACTGATATTGCGATTCGCATCAAGATTTGCGATATTACTATGAACATATGTGAAAAAATACTTGTTGTTGCCATTGTTCGTAGTGCTCGTGATCGTCGTATATCCTAGTGTCTCGTCGCTTATATTAATCGGATTCACACGGATACCACCAATCATCAAGTCGTTCGCAATATTCAAGCGATTCATTGAAAGCGATGTCGTATTGACAAAATTCGTATTTCCGCGAAACGTCGCGTTATTCGTGACAAGTATATCCTGAACATTCATATTCTGTGCTCCGACCGTTCCTGTTGCGTTTATATTCTTTGTTGTTAGCGTTTCTCGCACATCCAGCATATTAAAAGAATAGTTTACGCCTGTAAATGTTCCTGCTGAAATTTGCGACGGACGAATACTACCCGCGCCATTCGCGCGAATATATACCTCGTCAATATGCTTGTAATCGTTCGCGAAATTATCAAATACGATGATGTCGTCAAATTTGGAAACGCCTTTCACGTCTAGTCGCGTAGGGTTTGTATACGACTCGTTGCTACTAATGCCATTGATCAAAACATTCTTATAATACACCACATTCGCCGCCTTGTTTTTCCCGATACATACATTCCCATTATGATCAATCGTCATCGCAGCATAATCACTATCCTTTGTATAGCGCGGTATTGCCTCTCTCGTATATAAGGAATTGATTTCCTCTGCCGATTTATTCACGTGAAACTCTAAGGGCATTCCTTTCGTGGTTGAAATGACAGCAGGGGATATATTACTGCCACCGATAATACCGATGCTTAATTTGGACAACTCGTTTGTGGTATAATTGTAGGTGTCGTTTCGCAAGGCGATATGAATATTTGTAAAATCGTTGTTCGGCGTGGAGTTGATATTCAAAGGATGCTGATTATAATTTGTATCCACCAACCCACCCAAGGTTAGATAATTTGGCGTATAGATATTATTTACAGGATACGTCCTATCATAGAGATTGTTAAAGTAGGTTACGACACCTGTTTTGAACGGTTGGGACTCCGACAAAACATTGATGTTTTTTATTAAATCAATGATGGCATTACTGCCAATCTCGCCACTAATAGAAATGTTACTAAACTGAATGCCGTGGGCGTTGATTATGCCGTCACAGTGAATATTGCGATTCACGTAAAGAGACGTGTTTGGTTGCCTGTAATTGGACGTGATAAACCGTGACGTATTGATGGCGACCCCGTCTTGATTCACATACATATTCCACTTTGTGTCTATCACATTGCTATTATAATTCGCGGTGCCCTGACCATCCCCGACTACTAAATATTCGTTATCATTCAAGGATAAACGCTGGATGTTTTGTATTGTATTAATACCGATACCCAATGAATCCACTTTGATAATTGGTTCGGTATCTTGAATAATAAAATCATCCATTTACTATACTATTTAAAAGAAATAAACAATTAATATTTATATAATAAAAACTGATATAAATATGAGTTGTTTTGAAATAGGCAAGGTAAGATGAAACGCATTCAAGGGATACATAATAAAACGCAGGAGATTGAGATCATCAACCAACCCTATAATAATAAGAATGTTCTCTTGCAAAGTAGCGATCTTGTTGCGATATTCAATGCGAACGGATTGGCAAATATCGCGTTTAAAAATCTGGACTTGTATCGCGTAGCATTTGTTCATAAATCCTATTGCACGATGAAGAATATTGATTTTGACAAAAGCAACGTGAATTGTCCACCGGATTGCCTACCGCTTCAAGATATGTCTTACGAACGCCTAGAATATCTCGGTGATTCGCTAATCGGTATGATTGTCGCCAACTATTTATATACGCGGTTTCCTGACCAAAACGAGGGATTCCTTTCAAAGATCCGGACAAAAATAGTGAATGGACGGATGCTTGGTTATCTATCCGAAAAAATAGGATTCCCTAAGTTTGCGATCATCTCCAAACAGGTTGAGGAATCGGGAGGCAGAAATAATTTTAAAATTATGGAAGATATATTTGAGGCATTCATAGGTGCCCTGTTTCTGGACTTTCAAACCGAGAGCGACAAGGTTCAACTTCCGAACACGATTACGATTGCCCCATTTACTGGTGCCGGATTCTTTATCGTGGAGAACTTTATCATTTATATCATAGAGACTTACATTGATTTTTGCGAACTTATACGGATCAAGAATAACTATAAGGATATGCTTGTATCGTATATGATGCACAACCTCCAAGATACACCAAAGTTCTACGAAGTTAAGGTATTGATGAAAGACAACGTCCGCATATTCACTTACTGTATCAAAGACCGTAACAACGCGATTATCGCGACCTCCACAGGTAGCAACAAGAAGGAGGCGGAGAACAATACCGCAAAAGAGGCACTTCTTTACTACAACGTAGATATATGCGAGTATAATTCTAATATATAGAATGAAAGGAATGAAAGGAATGAATATATAAACACTTTATATTCTTTTATAATTAAAATGGATAAACTGAATATCACGCATCTTGTTTTGTCAGGTGGCGGTATGCGAGGTGTTATCTTTATCGGTGCGATACGATACCTATATATTGAGAACTTGCTTGAAAAGATTACGCATATCGCCGCGAATTCCATCGGTTCGTTCGTGGCATTATGTATCGCATTCAAACTAACCATAGAAGAGATTGAAGAGATCCTTTACAATTCAAAAGATGACAATGAACTATGCTATATCCCTACAAAGAATTATTATCGCCTAATTTCCAAATTAGGACTCAGCTCCATCTCGCATTTTATGGAACATTTAAAAAAACGTTTGCGTATCAAGTATCCCGATATGTGCGTGCACACAGACGCTAGTATAGAGACAATGACATTTAAAGAGATGTCGCAGAGGTTCGGTGTCAACCTCTATTTCTCTACGACGAACATCAATCGCTGCGAAAATCGCATTTTTTCCATTGAGGATACACCTGACGTATCCATATTTACCGCGTGCGAAGCGTCAATGTCTATACCTCTGCTTTTTACACCGATCGTGATTGACAGCGAGTATTACTACGACGGCGCTTTTACAAACAATTTTCCTATTAAAATATTCTCGCATATTTCAAAAGAAAATATTATAGCAATGATTCTATATAAAGAGAAAGCAGAATACGTCCCTGTGACTACGAAGATAAATATTTTTTACATTCTACAACAGATCTGTAAAATGTTTGAAATATTGCGCGTGAATCAGGTGACAATCAACGAACTGAATGCGGATGACAAGGATTACTATTTTATGCCCAAGAATATAACGATGAAGTATTCTATGAATGTGATTGTGAATCGTAAAGGAGTGCGTTTAGATTTATCGGTGGAACAGATAGACGAGATGATATTATATGGGTTTAGTTGTATGGCGGAGTATATTGATAAACGCAAGGCGTTATTGTATGAAAAAAATAAATTAAGACTATGCGATACCGCCGAATTGTTATAAACCACTTTGTATATAAATTAATATATATATTATTATAGTAAAATGAATACGAATGCGAGCGACCCATATATATTCCTCTTGGATTTGGACGGAACAATCATAGGCGATTGTAGTTATCAATGTGATATTTATAATATTCAAGAGATCATTAAAAAGAATATCACTATCAAGAACCATAATATTCAAATGGGGAATCTTGTAAAATATAAAACGACGTGCGATAAGATGCTTGAAAAATGCTACGACATGCAATCCAAATTGCTACGACCGCACTTCACAACCTTTATGACCGAGATGAAAAAGAAGTTCGCAAACTGCTACTTTTTTATTTATACGGCATCCGAAAAAACCTGGGCGAATAAAGAGATATTGATCATTGAAAAGCAGAACAACATCAAGTTCAATCGCCCTATCTTTACCCGCGACAACTGCTTAAAGGATTCTTCAGGGAATATTCGTAAATCGGTCACGAAAATAATGCCTCAACTATTAAAGGCAATCAAGATGCCCAAAACGCATGCGATCGCGAATCATATTATAATTGTTGATAACAACCCGACGTTCGTAGATTATACCGACAACCTGCTTATCTGTCCCACATACGATTACTTAAAGTTCCATAATCTATGGGAGAATATCCCACAAGAATACGCGAAAATAGCGGAGTTAAAGCATTTCGTATCTCGGCTCATCTCCAATAAAAAAATGTATATCCGGAATAACCCGTCCAATACGATTATCTTGGAGAAACTACACAAGTGGTTATATCGCAAATATAAAAAGGTAAATAACTATAACACGAAGTTTGCGAACGACACCTTCTGGTTAAACCTCGCGACACTCATCAAACACCACAATATCACCGCGTTTAATAAAAAAACCGTTACAATGCTTTCTAAAAGCATATAAGGAAAATCGCGTAGCGATTGATACGTTATATCATATAAATATTTGACAATTATTATATTATATACCGATCTTGAATGTCTGCTACAACTGCTTCTACGACCTATATCAGTTTTGACATTGGGATTAAAAATCTCGCCTTGTGTATCTTGGAAAAGACCAATGAAGAGATCCACGTATTAGACTGGCGTATCATATCGTTGGCAGAGAAGAAAAAAGATATCAAAGGAATTGATGACATCGCGGAGCGAATATATATGGAACTTGATAATGTAGTCGGGTTCTTAAAAGACAAAGGAATCCACAGCATTGACTATGTATTGATTGAGAACCAACCGTCAAACTTAAACGGTATGATGAAATCCATTCAATACATTATTTATTGCTATTTCAGTCTCCTTAAATACTGGGACAAAATTATAGAAAACGTTGTGCTCGTGAATGCGGGACTGAAAACAAAAACACACGATTTTAAACCGGATATACAGGTTAAAATGGACGATACACCGAAGTCCGCGAAGAACGTAAAGGGGTTCCGTCGTGATAAATATAAAATGAATAAACAGACAAGTATAGAAATTTGTAGAAACTACATCAAAGACGACGAAGCATTATGTGAAATATTTGACAATAACAAGAAAAAAGATGATCTATGCGACGCATGTCTCCAAGCGGTCGCATATATACGAACGAATACGAAGGATCTCGTCAATAAATATAATAGAGTGGCATTTAAGGGAATCGCAAACGTATCCGTTGCTTAGGTTTTGCCCGAATAGGCAGTTTCTTTTTCTTATCAGGAAAACGTCCTGCGAATTGTTCAACATGTTCAACCTGATTATTACGATATGTATAATATTTTGAAAAGACAGAAGTATATGAAGGGACTAAATCTATATTACTGTTAAATTTATATTTACTGATAAGTTCAAGCATATTTTCCCGATATGCGTTGTATTTCTCCAATAATTTTGTGATATGTTGTCTAATGACAATAAATACAATACTATTTTTATTCGGCGATAGCGAGTATAAATAAAGGGCGATCGTATCAATGGATTTTATTACAGAATAAGTATTAGTAAGAAATTCTTCTATGTTATCTTGCGAAATTTTGTATATTTTAAGAGTGGATTTCGTATCGGTTATATGTGATGATACACTTGGTTCGGGTGCTATTCGCGAACTCTTTCCTCCTCCTTTTGTAGGAGATTCATACAAATCAATCTGTATTTTTTTTTTTATTTGAGGGTAATATACGGTCATCCACTGTTTATATGCATCGCTATTCTCTATTCCCGTAATTATAGTTTGTATATTTTGTAAAAAGGATTCAATACGTTCATTCTCTGCTGTTATTTTTGCTTGTATATCATAGTTTGTAAGAATTTTGAATATTGTAAATAAACCGTCGTCAGGAAATAAACCATCTCTTTTTTCGGATTCCGCAATTAAATAATAACCTTCTTCCGTATCTTTAATAACAGAAGATTTTGTAATCCGCCTGTTCGCTTGTTTAATTAACAATTCTAATAATATATTTGGTAAAAAATATTCTTGATAACTTAACTTACGATAACTCCAACTTAACTTACGATAACTCCATTGTGGTGATTGAGAAATTGCTTCAATATTATATGAAAGTGTGGGTTCTATATTTCGTAATTGCGTCAATATAACATGTATTTTCTTTACAAACTCATTGAAATACCTAGTTCTCAATTCAATATAATAAATTACTAATATCCTCTGATTTTCAAATTTAACCATATATTATCTAATATAATTTTATATAATTTTATAAAATAGTTAATTCGCAAACGTCTCTTCGTTGTATCCGTCTAATGTCAATGGTGTCTTAAATATTTCGGATAATATTTGCCCACAATAATTACGGAAATTTTCAAAAGGTGCCGTTTTTCTATTTGTAAATACGCGGGTGGTATCCAATGTGATCCCTATTATATTTGAGTCTGATGGGATTGTATGGCGTTTGAAATTGAAATAGAGAATGCGATATTTAATCCCGACGTATTTGTTTTTTATATATTTTTCTAAATCTAGCATTTCGTTAAATATCGCTTCGTTCAAATCATCTTGACGATATGCTTCTTCGTAGAAGTAATCCTCGTTTATATATACGAAATACTTTGTGTCTGGTTCCGTCATAACATTCTTAAATCGCACGATCCTCCTTTCGTATTCTTGGATACCCACGTCTATATCCTTGTTAAAATGCTTTAATGAAACGTTATATTTATTATGAAATAGGTTGCGATGAACGTCAGGGATAAAATCCTCAAAATCATTCTCTAATATATCTTTGATTTTACCAGGATACAAAGGTATCACCCAGTCAAATGGGAGCGAATATTTGCGAACCCCGCTATATTTACATGCGAGTGCTGAGGTGCATCTATGTCCGAAAGGTATTACTGTGTATATGTCGCGAAAATCCACTATGACAAGATTATTCGGGTTGTTTATTGTATGTGAGAACATTCTTTATTTATTATATTTATTTTATATTCTTAGGTTTCTAAGGGGTATCTTTACAATATCTTCTTTCTCTTTAATTTTGTTATAAGTTCCTTCTTCGTATAAATAACACGCACACCATCTTTTGTCTTTGAAAGTTTAATTTGGTTGACTTTACATAGTCCCCTGATGTCTTTCATATTCATATCTGCTCCGCGATTTAATTTAGTGGGTTTCTTCGCAGTTGGTTTCTTCGCAGTGTTTCGTCGCCCGCCATCAATTAAATCATCTGTAAATAGATCGTCGGGTAAATCTATATCTTTATATTTTTTCGGTGTAGTTTTTTTCGGTGTAGTAATAGGCATTCCCAGTTCATTCAACATATTATTCAAATCCGTATCATTCTCATTTCCCTTCCCCAGATGATCCATATCTTTCAACCCTTCCTCTAATTTATCTGCTTGTGAGTTAAAATTAGCTTGAGTGTTTTGTGGTATTTTTGATTCGGTTCTTTCAATAAGACGAAGAGCATCCCTGTGCCTAGCGGCGACTGTTTGTTGTCGCATAGAATTATTTACTATTGGTAATTTTCTTATACCACTAGTACTAGTACCAAGCGAATCAAACATCTGTTTATTTTGTGGTTTACTTTCTGGTTTACTTACCATGTTTTTAAATCTATTGAAAACACCTAATGGTATTTTCGCTTGTGGGTGTGTTAACATTTGTTCATGTGAATCAAAGTTCTGTTTATTTACTGGTTTACTTCCCATGAATCTTCTAAGTCTATTTAAAATACCATCAGGTTGTGGGTGTGCTAACATTTGTTCAAGTGAATTAAGTTCTTTATGTTTTTTTACAACATCCGCGGCGTGTGAAGCTAACAGACCTTCATATTTTTTAAATTTTTCAAAATTTTTGTCTCTTCTTTGTGACATAGATCTTTGTGACATAGATTTAGGTTTATCCTATAATATATAGATAAAATATATATTCATCCCATAATATAATAAAAATATTCTATATATATAGAAACATAGTGAATGGCAGGCAGTTGTAGTATGGATGGAGGAGCAAAGAAACCGAAAGGCGCGAAGAAGGCGAAGCGTAAATTAACACCGTATAACATTTTTGTAAAGAAGATGTTCAAGGAACTTCGTAGCAAGTTCCCTAATGATTCCGCGCCCGAGATAATGAAAAAGATTGGTGCCGAATGGAGAAAGACGAAGTAAACGAAGTAAACGCGACGCGTAAAAGAATCAATACCTTATTTTTATAAATTATATCGTATATAATATAGATATTATGGACGCTAAATATAAGAAACCCACGAACACAAACTACACTGTGTATAGCATCGCAAACTGTAAATATTGTGTGATGGCAAAGGATCATCTCAAAAAGAAAGCAACGAAATGCACCACGATACAATGCGACAAGTATCTTACATCCTGTAGAGAACGAGATAACTTCTATAAATTTATGAAAGAATATACCGTAATACCCTACATCCACTTCCCGATGATCTTCAAAAACGGCAAGTTCGTCGGTGGATTAAAAGAGTTATTAAGCATTTAAGCATTTGGACGACTAAGTATAGTAGCGATTAAAGAAGCGATGGTGAGTAAGCAGAGCGTTGATGGTATTATTCTTGTGACAAGTTGCCAGAAGTATCGGGATACCCGATTAAAAGAGTTGAAGTTGAAAGAGTCTTATGGGAACTGGAAAGTCATCCAAGTTGTCGGTGATTTATTCTTAGACTGTGACTATAAAATGGACGGAAACCTGATGACGATTAAATGCGAAGACTCGTATATTTATAATTTAAAAAAATTCATATTCGCATTACAGTATCTCTATGAAATGTTTGAGATTCGCGACGGTGTATTGCGTTCAAACGACGATCTTGAGTTTAATGAACCACTGCTCGTAGATTTTTTAGAAACACCAAAGAAAATTGGAACACTGGACATAGATTTCTTAGGCAGGTCTTCCACAGGACATTCACTCGTCGATCATCCATTCACCTACGAACCGCAATGGGCAGCAACAAATTACCATTTGGTTCAATATTACGAGACGCACCCAGAAGATTTTGAGAATCCTCTACATAATATCAAAGGCGTTGATATTTTGAAATATTCGCGGATGCCTCATATCCCCGCGTTTTTACACGGACCGCTCATATATTTTTCTAATAAATCATGTAAAATACTTATGAATCATATGCGAAATATCAACTACGACATCTATCATTACGACGAGAAATCAAACTCCTACCCTTATACAATAGACGATCTCACATATCCGCTCGTATTACTTTCAAACGGCATCAATCTCCTTCACGCAAACAACTGGCACAAAGAACTTGAAGGGTCTCCCGCGCATACTACACAGTTCCCTTATGAGATCTGTGGGAACCAAGAAAATAGTCCCGATTGTATCGCGTTTCATACAAATAAATACAAATAAATATAAGTAAATCGTAATCGTAATAATAAGATTACATAAACATAACAATACAATATATAAAATAAAGTAAAAACCGAAATGATCGCCGTGGATGGAATTATTCTTGTGTTGAGTTGCCAAAAACATCTCCATACGCGAATCAAGCATTTAAAACTCCCGAAACCCGAATATGCGGGTTGGAAAGTTATCTATGTAATTGGCGATTTGTTCCTGGATTGCGACTATAAGTTTATAGACGACTTCTTGATCGTCAAATGCGAAGATTCCTATATTCATCTCCTCAAAAAATTAGTGCTTTCATTGAAATACCTATACGAAACCTACGATATTAAAGAAGGTGTATTGCGTGCCGGAGATGACCTGATCTTTAACGAAAAGTTGCTAACAGCATTCTTGAAATCGCCTAAGACGCGAGTGATTAGCGAAAGTGGTGACGGTGATGGCGCACGCGGATCTATCGTCCCCATAGATTTCGTAGGCAGATCGCCCGCATGTAAAAGTTTATTGTCCCACGAAATATCCGATAAAGATATTAAAGTGACGATACGCGATACCTTTATGACCGAGTATTACGCAGTTCATCCAGAAGACTTTGACAACCCTCTTCATAATCTTAAAGGCGTTGATATTTCAAAATATATGAGACGTCCTCATATTCCTGTCGGGGTATGCGGTATTCTCTTTTACCTTTCTAATAAAGCTGCCGCGATATTAATAAACCATTTGAATGGTATTAATTACGACATCTTTCGCTACGACAAAAATACAGATTCGTATCCCTACACCATTGAAGACTGCGCGGTATCCTTTATCTTATACTCAAACAAGATTAGTTTCATTCATCGTGAAGATATGTATGATGAATATTATAGGAACCAAGGTTGCGAGAATGTCATCGCGACACATACGAACCTCAATAAATATTAAATATTAAATATTAAATATAAAAAAGTATATAAGGCGGTATTGTGGTAGTATGAACAGTAATGATTGCGGTCAATGGAATTATTCTTGTATTGAGTTGTCAGAAGCATTTACATACACGATTAAAGGAATTACGACTCCCGAAGACCGAATATGCGGGTTGGAAAGTAATCTATGTGATTGGCGATTTGTTCCTGGAAAGTGAATACAAATACGCGGATGACTTCTTGGTCGTCAAATGTGAAGACTCTTATATTCATTTGTTAAAAAAATTAGCATTGGCATTGAAGTATATCTATGATATTTTTGAAATTAAAGAGGGTGTGTTGAGAGCAAACGACGACTTGATATTTAACGAGACATTACTTGAATCATTCCTACGATCACCAAAGACGATGAATGGTAACGCAATAGATTTCTTAGGTAGGTCTTCGTCGGGAACCAGTCTATTTGAACGCGATGTATCCTTTGCGAATAAACCGTCGTCCAACAGCAATCATCTTGTCTATTATTATAATGATCACCCGGAAGACTTTGAGAATCCACAACATAACATAAAAGGCGTTGATATATCAAGATATACGAAACAACCGTGTATCCCAGCGTTTATATTTGGTCCCTTGTATTATCTATCCAACAAAACCGCCAGAATATTAATAGATCATATGGAAGGCGTTATGTATGATGTTTTTTATTATGACGAAAAAACAGATTCCTATCCATACACCATAGAAGACTGTGCTGTATCCTTTATCTTCTATTACAATAACATTGATTTTATACACGCGGATAACTGGCATCATAACGACGACAACTACGCGTTTCACTCACTACGTGAAAATAATACAGGTGTTATGGCGATACATACGAATATGTATAAGTAAATCTTATTTTAAATTTATTTTTCTAAATCTTAATATATAAAATAATAATTGTAGAACAAAATAGGCAATATTATATATCAGTCGCCCCCTTCGTATCTGCTTAGTAATACTTGGGATGCTAAACGCATCTGCCGACTTTTAGGATAAAGAAAGAATATTCTTATTACAACTCTACTGTATCTCTTTTATCATATACGTATCTATCAATTGATATCCAAGTTTCTTATAGTATCCGCGAACACCCGTTCCGCTAATTATCGCAATCTTGCGATATCCTCGTTCTCTTGCGATCTCTTCCGCTTTCGCTACAAGTTGCTTACCAAAGCCCTTGTGTTGTAGCGAACCCTCTATCGTATTCCCTACATCATTCAAATTGGAATAGACATGCAACTCCCGTATTAAAGCACACCCTCTAATACACGGTAATACATCCTTCTCATTGTCCATCGCTTCACCAGGCAAACGAAGACGCAGAAAACCTATCAAATATTTCTCCGTATCATAACTTAGATGATACTCGTCTCCTCCTGATGCCCTATACGTCTCCAAATGGAACTGTATCGTATCCAGTGCTATACAATTCCCTTTCACCTCACGACACCGAATACATTCACATCCCCACTTGTTGCGTCGCATATCATCCTGTAACAGTTGCCTCATATTGACAAACTTGGTTGAATACCCACCTTCTATGTAATGTCCCGGGATATCCCTAATAATACGATTCAATCTCTTATATCGCTGAACCTTCTTTTTAAACTCCTTTATCAACTCATATAATCGCAAATCATCATATGGAACATACCTGCCTTCGTCAAACCATCGCTTGATTCGCGTATAAGGAACTATAGCGGTAGGGTATATTTTATACTGATCCACCTGAATTCGCTCGTCATACAAGACTTCTTCAAGCATCGCCTGATCAATCTCATACGATGCGCCAGGGAGGTTAGGCATTATATGAATATCCACCTTGTAGCAATTATTTTTCAATAGTTTTATTGCTTCATATGCTCGCTCTATCGTATGTCCTCGCATAATCTTCTTTAATATCGCATTGTTTGTATGCTGAACGCCCAATTGAACACGTGTGCAATTATAACGGCGAAAGTTCGCAATCTCCGCAATCGTAATCGTATCCGGTCGCGTCTCTAACGTTAAACCGATAATATGGATTGTCGCCGTCTCGTTGATCTCAATCTCTTCTTCTAACGTCTTCTTAGGACGTTTATGTCCGTTAAAATAACTATTCGCCGCATAATATAAATCCGTTATAAAACGATCTTGATAATCGCGCGGATATTCGCTCCACGTCCCGCCTAACACAATAATCTCCAATTTATCCGGAATGTGTCCCATATTGATCAGCGACGAGATGCGCGAGTTCATCTGCTTTATCGGGTCAAAATCATTCGCATTCGCGCGTAATACGGCGGGTTCAGAGTATAAATAACTTCTCGGTTGAGCAACCCAGTTGTTCCCTTCGTGCGCTGGTTCATTCGGACAATAGGCGCAATCGTGTTTACAAGAAAATCGCGCCTTCTTTACTTCGCCGTCTTCTCCGATATACTCGGGATGTGCAGAGGTTAGCACAGTGATAACAAGAACACCCGAATTTGACTTGCACTTCTTCTTTGTGATTAGATTGCGTAATTGCTGATTGTCTAATTGTAGATACTTGTAGATCTTTATAAACTCAGCATTTGATATCGTATATTTATATTTTTTTTGAATACCTTTTTTAAACCGATCAATATCACCAACAGTCGCAAATCCATTCATAGCATCTTTAAACTCCACCGCAATGTTCTCCAAAAGTCCATTGAATATACTACTTTCCTTATATCCCCCGTTCTTGTGATGGACGATACCGATGTCCTCTATATCATTCATAGTAACAAAATAATAAAATAAAAATAAATACCTAACCCATCATTTTTTATTTCTAAAGAACTGCTACACTATAATTAACCATTTTAGTTAAATTATAAAAATAAAATATTAATATACTATATAACTAAAATGGTTAATTATAGTTGCGACAAATGTTATAAAACTTTTACACAAAAATCACATTATACACAACATCAAAAACGAAAAAATATGTGCGAGAATAATGCTGACAAAATTAAGGTATTAATTGATAAAGCGGTTGAAGATAAACTTAATGCTATAATTCCTGAAAATATAATTATAAAGAAAGAAAAAATTGATTTAAATATTATTAATTTAACCGAACAACAAACTATTCCTAATATGGAAACCAAACAAACAAAAGGATTAGATCGTAATACTATTGATAAATATTATACAAAGGATATTGTTGTAGAGTTGTGTTTAAATCTTGTTAAAAAATATATAGAAATAAATACAGATGATTTAATTGTAGAACCAAGTGCGGGTAATGGTTCGTTTATTACTGGTATTAAATCATTAACAAGTAATTTTAGATTTTATGATTTAGAACCTGATAATACCGAAATAATAAAACAAGATTATTTACTATACGACTATGGTATTATTAAGAACGCTTTTAGTAAAATACACATAATAGGTAATCCCCCATTTGGTCGTCAATCATCATTCGCAATTAAATTTATAAAAAAATCTTGTGAATTTTGCGATAGTCTTTCATTTATATTACCTAAAAGTTTCAAAAAAGATAGTTTAAAAAAAACATTTCCATTAAATTTTCATCTTATATTTGAAATAGATTTACCTGACAAATCATTTTTAGTAGATGGTGTAGAACATAATGTTCCGTGTATATTTCAAATTTGGGAAAAAAAACCAACTAATAGAGTTGTAAATGAAAAATTAGAACCAGTAAATTTTATGTTTGTTGAAAAAACAGAAGATCCAGATATATCATTTCGTCGTGTTGGCGTTAATGCTGGAACAATAGATGAAAAAATAGATGAAAAAAGTATCCAATCACACTATTTTATAAAATTTATAAATGGAAAATCTATAACTGATAATATAAATATATTATCTACAATCACATATGATTTTAACAATACAGTTGGACCTAAATCTATTTCAAAACAGGAATTAATATTTAAATTCAATCCGTTATTAGAATGTTAATTTAAGTATGAAGTAATAATATTTTGTAAATTATTCAAATAACATAATGTATTATTCTTAAACCCAGTTTCAAATAATTTGTATGCTTTATTTTTTTGCTTTTGAATTGTATTTCATTACAAACTACACATAATAACTTACTATTCTCGTTATTATGTTCATTATTCTCTATGTATTTTGAACCTCTGTTAAGTTGCTGTCCTCCACCCCATAAATCTAATTGGTTCATACCAATAATAATTTTATTACTTGATTTTTCCAGAATATACCAATCCGGTATTTCAGTAGTAAAATGACCTTCACATTTTTTTTCAAAACAAATTTCAAATCTGTCCGTGTCTAATGCTAATTTTGTGATACATTGCTTTACTATTTTATTAAACTTATTGCCTCTTATAACTCCTTTTGTTCCTGCTGGTATTAGTTGTAATAAATATTCTTGTATTATTTTTTGTTTCGTTTCTTCGTCGTCAATAAATTTTCCCAATACATCGCTCAATTTTTTTATCTCATTTTTAACAGAATTACATTCCTTATATTCACACATTAATTTTGCGTCAGTTAATTCTTCCAAAGTTTCATAACAAACTTCTTGTTTTATTCTTGCGTTAATATATTCCATAGATAATTCAGGTTCAATCACCTTTTGTTCTTCCATTTTGCTTGTTTGTAAAATACTTATTAGTTTTTCAAATCAATTTTTTTATAAAATAATAAACCATTTTATAATGACTACTCGTAAAAATAAAGATTATAAATTTACTGCGGCAACTACTTGTGACACCAGGAATGGTAATAGAATCATCCTATATATACCCTAAAAGTCGGCAGGTGCGTTGAGCACCCCTAGTAATGCTACGGATATGCCAAGAATGATCATATGAATTTACTTCATCTATATATAGAAGATAATTTTTACATCTTCCACCAACCGATAATGAGACAAGTTGATCTTCAGGATACTACCTGCGACCACCAAGTATTACTTTTGTTCCAAAAACGCGACCCTTTGTTTTAACATCACAATCTCATTTTTTAATTCCTTGATCGCCTCCACAAAAACCGGCGCCAATCGCTCATACGATATCGTAAGGTAATTTTCGCCTGATTTTGATATCTTGTTGTCATCTGCATCTCTCGCCAAGTCAAACGGGGCGATATTCACAATCTCAGGAAGCACCATTTGAACATCTTGAGCACTCAATCCAATCTCCGTTTCCGTATGCGTTATCCCGTTCAGGCGCGCAAGCGCATTTGGTATATAATAGAATCCGTTCAATTTACCAACGATTTCTAGCGGTTCGTGAATACCTCCTGTCTTGGTTTTCAATCGTTCGTCCGAGTAATAAGATGTTATATTATTTGTTGATGCGATTTCACCGACGACGTGTAGTGAAACTAGGGGATCTGTAGTGCCAATGCCAACATTGCCAAGATTATAGGTAATGTTGGAATTACCGACCCATTGCGTTAATCCTGGTCTATTGATAAGATTGTTATAATTTATTAAAAGATTGCTCGTCGTCAATATATAATTGCTCGTATCCTGAATCACGTCCCTATTATTTTTGTTATAGTTACCGTTAATATGAACGTCGCCATTGTTCGCAATCTTAAAGACTGTCGCGCTCATATTGGAAGCAATAAAGATATCCCGGTTCGCGCTATTTTGCTGAACCATAAAAGCAGTTGTGGTATTGTTGGCATTCACGACCTCTAATCGCTCAGTTGTATATACGATTGTGTCAAGACGCGTGCTGTCTCCAAGAACAATTAAATTGGAGTTGACAGTTAAAGAACCATTCACTTCTAGACTATTATTATAACTATTATTGATAATAAACTTCTTCGTGGCAGATTCCGTAATCATATCCGTTGTTAAATTTGTGATCCTTTGCGATATGAGGTTGCTTGCGCTTCTAATGTAATTGCTCGTGTCATCTACTTTTATTAATATATTACAACCACCCAATAGATAAGAAGTAGCATTTAAACTACCTGAAAGCGTCATATCACCGTTTGATGTTAGAAGAACCCTGTTCGTATCTATGTTTGACGTGGAAGACATAATTTTAAAGTTTCCGCCATAGTTCCCTATTTTGTAATCCGTATTAGAATCACTCGGGATACCTCTTATTAGTTCTATGGAAGGATTGCCTAGGATTGGTGTTGTTAATGTTGCCATCCTATATCTTATGGCTACTATACCGGATCCGCCATAACCATAAACTCCCCCACCACCTGTATTTACAATTCCAGAACTACCACCATAACCATTAATACCGCCACCTCCGTAACCGCCACCGCCAGTATAATTACCATCACCACCACCAGCGCCACCACCAATATAATAATTACCAGTTGTATTACCTAGAGTTGCGCTCCCCGACACTCTGACACCGTCAACGCCTAATGTACTACCATTCCCAAAATAATTTCTAAAGTTTATTGGTGTTGATGCTCCTAAAAGTGTTACTTGATATGCTCCATCTCCTCCTTTACCGCCAGAATCTGTTGATACACCTGCAGCACCTATGCCTATGCCTCCACCGCTTCCACTATTACCCCATCCAGGACCTAATATCGGACCACTATTATCCCCTCCTGGATTACCTAAAACCGCATAAGTTGATGTTATTGTCGGGAATGTTGTTGTTGTTGAACCATTTGGAAGTGTAACAACATTTGTGCCTACTACAGCACCTCCACTTTCTATACCAGTTACCTTATTAAAAGCAGCACCACCACCACAACCACCAGGCATGCCAGCAGTATCCCAAGTCTGACTTCCACAACCACCACCTTTTGCACGATATCTGTCAATCCCTCCTACTGTTATAAAACTGTCCATCCCATTATTATCCCAAGTTCCTCCTTGACCTACATTTACTACACAATTACCTGCTGGTAATGTTTGATTTATTGTTACTATACAAGCACCCGCTCCTCCTCCACCATTTCCAGAACCACCCCCGCCACCACCACCAATCATCAATATATCACAATTTAAACCACCAGCAGGTACTGTAAAACTAGAACTACCTTCTGAAAATATTATAAACTTGTCTATGGAACTAGTAATTTGACCTGTTGCTGAGATTGTTCCTCCTGATGGAGTAATTGTAGCAGCTGCTGTAAAATTATATCCAGCGACTAAACTATTATTTTGAATCGTTAGTTTTGTATCACTTATAACCTCGTCGTATAAATGTAAATCAGTAGTGGGATTCGTCGTTCCTATACCTACATTACCTAGATTAAAGTAAATGTTTGAAGATCCGGTCCATTGCGAAGTTGTTATAGCATCTGCTCTCGCCCTAATTATATTAACCAGCGTATTGCTCGTATTAAGAACATAATTACTCGCGTTCCTGTCATTCATATCCGCCTTAAGTATCAAGTTATTACTTGCGGTCAGCACGTAATTACTCGCGTTCCTGTCGTTCATATCCGCCTTCAATATCAAGTTATTACTCGCGGTCAGCACGTAATTACTCGCGTTCCTGTCATTCATATCCGCCTTAAGTATCAAGTTATTACTAGAAGTCAGCACGTAATTACTCGCGTTTATGTCATTGATTGTGCCAACCGCAAGTAATGTATTACATAACAGAGTCATCTTAATATCGTTAAGATTGGCATTAGATACCAATATATTACTTGTATATAATATATTGGCATCTATCGCATTCGCCCGAAGGATCAAGTTATTGCTCGCAGTCAACACGTAATTGCTTGTATCCCAAATAACATCCCTATTATTTCTCTTATAAACTCCAGTCCCATTAATATTAACATCGCCATTATTCGCAATTCTTACGACATCAGTAGTCATATTTGAAGCAACAAAGATATCACGATCCGCACTGTTCTGCTGAACCATAAAAGCAGTTGTGGTGTTATTCGCATTTAGTATTTCTAAGCGTTCCGTCGTATATACAATGGTATCTAAACGCGTGCTGTCTCCTAGAACTATTAAATTAGAATTGATTGTCAAAGTTCCATTAATCTCTAAATTATTATTATAACTATTATTTATAATAAACTTCTTTGAAGCACTTTGATTTTCCGTAATCATATCTGTTGTTAAATCGGTGATCCGGTTTGAAATGAGATTGCTAGTGGTTAAAATGTAATTGCTAGCATCACTTACTATATTACGACCACCCGATAGATATGTTGGCACTTCTATACTTCCTGGTATAGTAATATCACCGTTGGAGGTTAAAAGCAATCTGCTGGTATCCACATTTGAAGTAGAAGACATGATCTTAAAATCTCCATTGTAATTCCCTATCTTGTAATCGGTGTTCGCATCCGCAGGGAGACCTCGCACGAGTTCTATGGATGCTGAAGTTGGTATAATTATAGGTATAGCGGTTGCCAATCGGTATCTTATTATAACTATACCAGAACCTCCTCTACCTCCGCTTACAGTTCTTCTATAATCACCACCTCCGCCTCCACCACCTAACCCATTCGTTCCATCAAATCCATTCCCATAAGGTATTCTTGAACCTAAACCACCACCACCCAAAGGTGCTGTTTGGGGACTTGAATCTGTATCTTGTATTGTATTAGCACCTGCTGTTCCACCACCAGCATAATATTTTGCTATCCCAGTTATGTCATTTAATTTTCCGTTTCCTCCCTGACCTCCTCTATTATAAGGGGTTGTAGACCCCCAAGCAAAAAGACCAGCGACATAAACAGGATCACCACCTACTTCACCCGCCCCTCCGCCTCCTCCCCCACTTCCAAAACTTGTAGTAATAGAACGACCACCTCTATTACCTTGTGTTGATGTGTATGTTTGTATAGCGAGTGTATCAATACCGTGTCCTCCACATGACCCAAATTGTCCTGTTGTGTTTGCTGCTGTATCACCACCACCTCCTCCTCCATACGCAATTATAGTGCTTATATTTCCTCCTGTTATTGTTGAATTACGACCTTGAGACCCGCTAATTCCTCCAGCCCCTCCTGACCCTCCGTCACCAACGCGGACAGTATAACTACCACTACCAGCATTAACATTAGTTGTATATACATATCCACCAGCACCACCACCTCCATTCCCACCACCTCCACCACCTCCAATAACCAATATATCACAAATGAGATTTTCGGTGGTTGTGAATGTATATTGCGTTTGACCACTTCCTGTATTGTCTGTTGTATAAGGAAAAGATATATATCTATCAGATGACCTTTCAATTATAGCAGATGTTGAACCTGCAACAACTATTTCTGTTGCAGGTGTATTTATCAAATAATTATTCTGTATCGTCAATTTTGTATTACTGGTATTAACATCGCATATATGTAGTTTATTCTCTGGTGCGATTGTGCCTATACCAACATTTCCAGAGGAATAATAGTAAATGTTAGAGGTCGTCGGTTCCCATACGGAATATTTATTGATTCGTTCTGCTAATATATTGCTCGTGGATCGTATATAATTACTAGAATTGCGATCATTCTCATTTATCTTATTGATCAAATTATTACTTGCTGTTAAAACATAGTTGCTTGTGTTTCTGTCATTCTCCAGAACCTTGTTGATCAAGTTATTACTCGTTCTTAAAGTGTTATTTATCTGGTTATTACTTGCCGTCAGTATGTAGTTGCTGGCGTTCGTGTCATTAAAATTCGCCTTAAGGATCAAGTTATTACTTGCGGTGAGTATGTAGTTACTGGAGTTCGTGTCATTAAAATTCGCCTTAAGTATCAAGTTATTACTCGTATACATAATGTAATTGCTAGCGTTGCGGTCATTCTCAAGAGCCTTGTTGATGAGGTTATTGCTCGTACTAAGAATGTAATTGCTAGCGTTCGCTTCATTCTCATTCGCCTTCAGGATGAGGTAATTACTCGTAGATTGCGTGTAATTACTAGAATATATATCTTCGCGTAATATACGCCGGACCAATATATTACTGGTGGATAATACGTAGTTGCTTGTAAGCGTGTAATTGCCAAATTGTGTCCCTATCGTTATATTACTATATTGGTTGAGAAATTCAGGATTCGTAGAGAAATTAGAACCGGTCGCTAACGTACCATCATTTAAAATAGAAAATAATATGTCGCCAGAACAATTATTTAAAATTTCAAATGTCCCGGCATTATTCCCAATATGCCATTCTGTTCCACTTACACTTCCTAAATCAATCAGTGCCTGTATAATATCCATATTAGAGCATTGCGACATTTTTATTATAATGATATTATAATATAATATGATATAATATATTACAAAATATTATTGTGTGGGTATAATAATATTTATAAAAAAAACATGGAATGGTTGTTGCTACGGTTCATGTGATAGAGGCAGATGTTAAGATTGACACAAAGAATAAGAAAGCAAAGCAGCGAAGCGTTCTAGTATCCTCGTTTATACTTCGCCTATACTATAGGGTTATTATACTTATATCATTTTCTAGGGTGTGTCTTTTTTTATATATAATACTATATACTATATTATAGAACAGGGGTATAAATAATATGCACTCGTCAAATATCAAATTTAAAAAAGAAGTTGACCAGAATATATCAGTAAATAGGCTAACCGCGCAACCGACACGCAAAACAAAACAAAAATTATAATGATGCACATGTAAAATATGCACCAATCCAACAAGATATCTAGGAAAGCGATATTAGCATCGTAAAGTATAGAAAGACCGCGAATAAAAAGAAAACGAAGAAATAATAAAAATTGATTAGATCATATATTTATATACTTATAGACCCAAAATATGACGACCGCAACACCATTCAAATACACATTTGAAGACAACAATGTATCGTATTTCACGCCAGTTTATGAGAAGTCCGGGCATATCTATAAAAACGCTGAGGACATGCCATCAACATTTATGGCATCGCTTAACGCTGGAGACGAACAACTGTATATTGGCGGCGGAGCCATAAACAAAGCATTTAACATCGCAATTAGAACAGACAATTGCGATACGACATTAGATGATTTATCTACAAAGATGCATCTATCCTGCTATATGGATTGCTATAATGTTAAGGAAGAAGAAGACTTAGTCCCTGATAGATATTCAAGAACCAAATATTTAAATAAAATAAATAATGAATATTTCAATTCTAAAAAGGCGGGCACCCTACATCACTTTAACGCATTTAAAGAGGGTGGCAAATTTGCGGATAACCCATATATTGCCGATATGTATCTGTATGTTAGCGAGACCCGTCTCACAGACTTCCAATCCAACGACTTATATCCTGCTGACATTTTCATAGATATTCTTAAAACCACACCTTATAATAATGAAGCAAATAAAGCGATGTTATACTGTGTGGGTCCGAAAGGGTTAGCAGGTACAACCGCAGATAACTTTAAAGAAGCAGTGTATATTGTCGGTAAGAATATAGCGAACGCAATTTACAATTACAATAAAATTAACACAACGGATACCACAAAGATTGAATATGTTCGCATATGCCTAATATCTGGCGGCGGCTTTAAGCACGACAGCGTCAGCCATATTGAGGTCGCCGAATGTATTATTAAAGGAATTCACGAAATAAATAGTAATAAACAGATTACAAATGTCGTATATAACTTTGCCTATGATAATGATGCTTTTAGAAAAGCATACGGGAACTTGGGAATTTAGGACATTTCACATACACGTATATCACCATATTTTTATATCTTTTTTATATCTTTTTTATTCCTAAATATGTAGAGAAACTGTCCACAATATTAACGTGATTAGTTTTCTAAGCAAACTCTAGCGCATCCGCCATTATCAATCGCCCCTCCGCATTAGGTATTCACAATCTACACCCTAGTTCTTAATTTAACAGACTCTTATTCAGTCGTCAGATTACTTGTGGTCGGTTCTATGATATCTACTGTGATATTACTCGTTGTCGGTTCTATGGGATCTACTATGATATTACTCGTTGTCGGTTCTATGATATCTACTGTGATATTACTCGTTGTCGGTTCTATGGGATCTACTATGATATTACTCGTTGTCGGTTCTATGGGATCTACTATGATATTGCTTGTGGTCGGTTCTATGATATCTACTGTGATATTACTCGTTGTCGGTTCTATGGGATCTACTATGATATTGCTTGTGGTCGGTTCTGTAGTTTCTATGATTAGATTACTCGTTGCGGGTTCTATTATAATATTACTAGTAATTGGTTCTTCCGCAAGCTCAACCGGTTCAGTAACGATATTCAAAACTGTCTCTATGGTTTTCAGTCGCCTATCAAAAGTATCAAATTTGGTTTCTTGATCCTTATTTATTTTTATTAATTTCTTTACGGCACCATATAAAGAATAATTTATCTGTGTGATATCTATGGATAGCAGGTCAGGAATACACAATTCATTTGTATAATATTCTTGCGATGATATCGCTTTGGGAAATATGTCATTGACCTCTTGAGCGATGAATCCTAACTGCGTTTTATCACGATTCACCGTATTAAATCCGCTAACATAATTGAAGCGGTTCAGCTCAAGTTTATTGATGTTCTCATAACATTTGTCATAAGACGCCCTCTCAATATTCTCTTTGATTCTTCTGTCGGATCCCGTATTCCAACTGGCGGTTCCCGTAGGATTTGTAATCGCACCTGCTGTGGTGATTCTGATATAATCGGTGTCCTGTGAGGATACGGAAGAAACAATCTTGAACTCGCCATTGTAGTTGCCGACCCTGTAGTCGTGATTCGCGTCAGCTACGGTTCCTCGTATGAGGTTGATAGTGGCGGTTGATGATGTTAATTGCGGATATTTAATTGCTACAGTTGTAATCGCGGTAGATGGATAAGGAGTTACCGATTGTCCTCCCGCAGGAATAACAGAAGAATTATTACTTACACTTACGGTATAATTACCCGTGACATTTTGGGAAGCACCATTATTTATAATAACAGGGGTGGATGTAGGAAAATTAATATTCCAAGTGTTATTTGGTAATGAATAGGTTTTATTATATAAATTGGTAATTTCAGTTTGCGTTAATTCCTTGTTGAATACATAGAACTCGTCTATATTGCCGCTAAATGCTGCTGAACCGTATGGATTAAATATTCTTAATTTAGTTGTATTAGGACATTGAGGTAAAGGATAAGCAGAACTTCCTGATGTAAGAACAGTTATAGCAAGTAAATTACCATTATAATACACTTTTGTATGACCTGATTTAGTGAATACAAATACTACGTGATACCAAGTATCTAATGTTTGATTTGAACCAAAACCACCTGCATAAGTTTGACCACTTGTATATGAAGTAGCATAACTCAAGTAATGAAGGTTATTATAATGTCCCAAAGTAAAATGCACTTCTTGATTAACGTCTGATGGATTATTAAACTGAAATAACGTCGTATAATATGTGTTATCGTATGTTGTCCCTGATTTCTTATAAAACCAACAACTAACAGATACTCCTGTAGTTGAATTATCATATATAGATTTTAATGGAAAATCACCTTCTAAACGGTCTCCGTCATTCGTTGCTTGTAACGAACCACCTTCAATAGCAATATTAGAATTATACCCGCCTGTGCCTCCTACAATAGTAGGTGTTAAATTATATTTTGTGCTTGAAGGATTACTATCAAGTCCCAAACTACTACTATTATTAAACTTATAATACGCTATTACATTACCTTGGTTGAAAGTGAAAGTTTCTGTTTGATATTTTACTGACGGAGTTCCTTCGGTTGTTGTTGTACTTATATAACCTGTCGCAGGTGTTATTAAAATAGGAAGACTTGTATTTCCTATTGTCAATGTCGTATTACTCGTAATCGTGTTCGTTATTGTAACGCTATTGCTACTTGAAATATTCAAATTACCCGCACTAACCGTCCCAAATACGTTGGCATCACCGACAACATCAAGAGTTCGTGTAGCGTGATATACAGTACCCACACCAACCCTCCCATTCATTGTGGTATTTTTGTGGATGATCGTCTCGTTAGAAGAGAACCACGCTAAATCCGCTATGGCATTACCAAAAACCTGCGTGGAATTCTCGCATTGTAGTTTAAGACTGCCATTAGAATCATTAATGAACCGAAAGTCATTTTGCGCATCCCCGCCAGTCCCTCTGCGAAACTCAAGCGTCGCTGTTCCAGTCGTTGTCGCATCCAGCAATAACCTCGCATTCGTAGCATTGTATATGTGTAAAGGCGCGATAGGGTCTGTAGCACCAATACCGATATTACCTAAATTGTAATATATTTTAACGCCTGCGGTTGTCCATTGACTAGAAACACCAGTGCCGCTACCTCCTGTGCTACCTCCGCTACTTCCGCTATCCGCATAATTCGCAATCAAGTTCGTATATATAGTAGATCCTGCTCCTACACTACCATCGTTTAATATAGAGAATATTACATTGCTTGTTACCATATTTATAACATCAAATGTTCTGTTGTTGGAAACTATACGCAACGCAGGTCTCCCGGCGGTACTCCCCGCTTGAACTAATCCTTGTATAATATCCATATTATTATAATATATAATATTGTTGCCGAATTATTTATTATAAATTAAAGAAAAATAAATTTAAGAATAAAGATTACTCATTGGATGCGATATTGCTTGTAGTATCATCAATAACTATTGTATCCGCTACGATATTGCTTGTAGTCGCATCAATCACTAGATTACTTGCGTTACTTGTGTTACTCGTAAGACTCTCAGTAATCGTAATACCTGAATCAGCTCCCAATACTATATTGCTCGTATAAGCATCATCTGTGATATTTAAAAGGTTTTTTAATATTTTAATACGATTGTTTAAAGTTATGATACGAATATCCTTCTCAATATTTATTTCTATTAATTTCTTGACGGCACCATACAAGGAATAGTTTATCTGGGTGATATCTATGGAAAGTAGATCAGGGATATTTAAAGTATTGCTATAATATTCTTGCGATGATATAGATTTCGGGAAAATGTCAGATACTTCTTGTGCGATGAATCCTAACTGCGTTTTATCCCGATTCACACTGTTAAACCCACTAACATAATTGAAGCGGTTCAGTTCAAGTTTATTGATGTTCTCAAAACACTTGTCGTAAGATGCCCTCTCAATATTCTCTTTTATTCGCCTGTCGGAACCGATATTCCAACTTGCGGTTCCCATAGGATTTGTAATGGCACCAGCGCTGGTAATTTTTATATAATCGGTATCCTGCGAGGATACAGAAGATATAACCTTGAACTCTCCACTGTAGTTCCCAACCTTGTATGTTTGATTCCCTGTCTTTGTGCTCTTGTATCGTATTATTACTATACCTGAACCTCCTTTTGCTGCGACACCTGTTCCTCCACCTCGTGCCCCGCCACCACCACCACCTAAACCATCAGTTCCTGCTACAGGGGGGACATTTGTTCCTGAACCATTTGAACCAGCACCGCCACCTCCAGAACCTCCTTGATATATAGTAGTGAAATCATTCCCACCTCCTCCACCACCTGCGTAAGTTATAGAACTACCTATTATACTATTCGCCAATCCATCATTACCTGTTCCTGAACCTTTAATAACTCCACTCGCACCACCACCACCTCCACCAATCTGACTTGTATAAGGATTACCATTACCTCCATTACCATAACCATATGTTGAAAATTGTGTAGATGTTCCTCCTGCGGGGTATACTCCAGAAGTAACAGGATATGTTCCACCACCTCCAGAACCTCCATTAGAACCTATTCCTGTTATCGGTGTTGGATAATTAAACGCCGACCCACCAGCACCACCGCCACCGCCAAGAGCAATATAATTAATTGTTCCTGTGATTGAAGAATTCGCACCGTTGCCTCCCCAACCAGCAGGCGAAGCACCATTAATACCACCAGCCCCCCCGCTACCCACATTAATATTATAACTACCAGATGGAACTGATATATTTTGTAAATATACATATCCACCACCTCCGCCTCCACCAGCACTATAAGAATATCCACCACCACCTCCACCACCAACAACCAGGATATCACATAGCGTACTTTCAGGAAAATTAACATTATATGATGTTTGCGAAGGCAACGCTAGAGTTTCAGTGCTATTCCTAACCCATACACCCATACCACCATCAACTGATACAAGGGAAAGAGAAGAACCTCCTGTCGTATTTTCGCCATATACAATATCTGTTGGATGGTCTCTAATAGAAAACCAAGGATCTTCGGGATAACCAGAACCTCTATTATATTGTATTGCCGTATAAGGTGTTGAAGAAAATGATGACTTTATTATGTTACGACTTACTCCTGAATAAGTTGCTCCAATCGCTTCTGTTTTGGTTATTTGCATCCAATATTGTAGATTCAATGTTCCAAATACAAACTCATCAAATGTTCCAAATGGAATGCTCCAAGCATTCGTATAATTATATGCTGTTCCATATGTTGTTGTCCCCGCTAAATTGTCATTTACTGGATGCCACGCAGTAGCGGTTGGTGGTAAAAATCTTACCAATCGCCAACCACTAACACCTGTTTTTTGCTCTACCACAGTAGGATAATATGTGAATGATAGGTATTTATAATCACTATTTATAACAACTGGAGTCATATCGTAGGTTCCAAATAGATCCCACTCTGAAAATGTCAGATAACTATAATTACCTGACAAGTTATAGACTACCATCGCAAAATATCTATATGGTGTATTAATTGATGAGAAATTACCAAAAGACGTGAATTGATTATAATTAAATGTCAATGATGTTGTCTGGGAGTGTATTTCAGTCCAAGAAGCGTGCGTTGTGCTAGTCCAAGCAGCGCTATCATTTGAAGCATATATCTTGAATACGCCAGGCATCGCTGCTAAAAAGTTCAAACTAGGATGCGACGCGTTATCACGAGGTGCCATTCTCATATTACGAAGAGTTATTGACCGTCCTAAATCTATGTATAAAACAAGACCATTCGCACCTTTAAATGATGTAGAACTTGTGTAATTAAACGGTGAAGAAGCGTTAAATAATTGTGCTCCGTGGTAATGATCTGGAGATGCGATTAGATTATTGAATAGATAAAATGTATTTTGTGGAGATAGGATCGCGTCACTTGTTTTACACGTAACCGTAAAACCATTATCCGTCCAACTATCGGCGTTCGTGGAAGGAGTTTCTGGATATTGTTTGATTCCTTTTGCGACAGGATCTATGATAGGAATCGTAGAGGACGAGGTTAATTCAAGCGCTGCCGATTGATTGGAAGATTGTCTGCGATATCGTATGATGATGATTCCTGAACCGCCTGCTCTTCCTGTTGTATCACCTCCGCCACCTCCGCCGGCACCAGTATTTGGAGTTCCAATTGTTCCTTGAACGGGAGAACCTAATATATAATAAAAACCATTACCACCCCCATAAAGTCCTGTTCCACCACCAATATCAGGAGCCGTATAACTAAACTCACCCGCCCAATTTGCTCCACCACCACCACCTCCGTATTGTTGAGATGTTCCAGTTATTGATATATCATTTCCTATACCTCCATTACCTGCTTTGGATTTTATTGTCGCTACTCCACCAGCACCGACACTACCACCACCACCTCCTCCGGGGGTTATAAGTGTTGTATTACCATTACCACCTGCACCACTATATGTTGATGTCGCCCCTATATTTACACTTGCATCTCTTGTCGCAGCACCTCCTCCACCACCACTTGATAATCCAATTGTAGTAGTTGCTATAGGTGCTTGGTCGTAGCCTCCGCCTCCGCCTCCACCTACTGCTGTTATTGTAGTAATACCAGTCCCACTTATACTTGAATTATTACCATTATTCCCCCTACCACGATAACTTGGATTATTAGCACCGCCATTTCCTACACTAATATTATAAGTTCCTACAGGTAATGATGTTGTTTGTTGATATATAACATCACCTCCTCCACCTCCTCCTGCTAAATTACCTCCAGCACCACCTCCACCAACCACCAAAATATCACAAACAAGATTCTCTGTAGTCATAATCGTATAATCCTTGGTTGTTGCTGTCCCAGAATAAGGAAATTGGATATATCTATCGGTAGTTCCTGTGATTATACTAGAGGTCACTGTTTCACTTGGCGGTTTCCTATAGCGTATTATAACAACACCAGAACCACCATTGCCACCTCTTGGATTTGTCTCTCCGCCACCACCACCACCACCACCACCTTTACCATCTGTTCCATTATCCCCTGTTGGAACACCCCCAGCACCACCTCCATATGATGCTGAACTCCCAGTAAAAGTAGCTGGGGTAACACTATAATTATCTTTCACTCCACCACCTCCGCCTGCATAATCTACTGATGTCCCTGTTATAGAAGATGATACCCCAATTCCTCCCGTCCCTCCTGCGTTTAGTGTTAAAGAACCATTTCCCCCAACACCCCCTGCACCTCCTCCTCCTCCTGTTGAGTATATACCTCCTCCTTCTACAATATTACCTCCACTATTACCTTGACCAGCTGTTCCTGCATTGCCTATAGTTTTATATCTTGTCCCTCCTGCTCCTGAACCTTGATTTGCTGATGTTGTTTGTAATGTTCCTGAAGCTGTCCCAGAATTATTATATACCCACGATTGTCCTGCACCACCTCCTCCACCATATGCTATATTGCCGAATGCTGAACTATTAGACCCGTTTGCTCCTCTTGCTAAATAATTTGTAGCACCTGTTCCACCATTACCTACGCTAATAGTATAAGTATTTGCGGTAATAGTTAAACCCGTATAATATAGTAATCCTCCACCACCTCCACCAGAACCAATACCAGCTCCACCTCCACCTCCTCCACCAACCACCAAGATATCACAAATAAGATTCTCGGTAGTCGTAATCGTGTAGTCCTTGGTTGCTCCAGTTCCTGAATAAGGAAACGATATATATCTATCAGTCGTCCCTATGGTTCCAAAGGTAGTTCCGGCTACCACAATTTCATTCGGGATCGGTGAGGGAACCGCTATCTCATTTGGTAGTGTCGTAACAAAACCATTCGTAATATTCAAAGACGTATTGCTCGTAATACTATTCGTAATCGTCGCGCTACTAGCGCTCAAACTACCTGCCGTTAATACTCCTGATATGTTAGCATCTCCTACAATATCCAGAGTCCGTGAAGGAATTGTCCCTATGCCAACCCTACCATACATAGAAGTATTTTTATGTATTATTGTTTCATTTGAAGAGAACCACGCAAGATCCGATACGGTATTCCCAAAAACCTGTGTGGAATTCTCGCATTGTAGTTTAAGACTGCTATTAGTATCATTGATAAACCGATAGTCATTTTGCGCATCCACACCAGTCCCACGACGAAACTCAACAGTCGCAGTGCCGGTCGTTGTGGTATCTAGTAATAACCGAGAGTTGCTAACGGTTGGTTGTGTTTGTCGTCGGTATCGTATGATGATGATTCCTGAACCTCCGTTGCCACCTACAGTGTCTTCCACATGCACACCCCCTCCCCCACTACCTGTTCCAGCTCCAGCATGTTTCCCAGATGCTATTCCATATCCGCTACCACCTACAATTCCAGTAAAATACCCAATATTACCTAGAATATTATTTGTTCGTTTTACTGACCCCGCACCTCCTCCACCCAATCCTCCATTACTCTCAATACCTTCGTGTCCTGCCCCCCCTCCTCCAGCTGCCCAGTAATATTCAACCCCTGTTATATTAATAGGAACTCCAACTCCACCATTTCCACCTGATTCAGCACGTGGTCCAAAACCACCCACTCCACCAGCACCACCTCCACCACCACTCGAAACACCAGAACTTTGTGCTTGTCCATTACCACCTACATTCCCATTATACAAAGTAGACGTATTTAATATAGTCCCTTTAGTTGATATTCCTACAGTACCACCAATTCCTCCAACAAAACCCGGTTGAACTCCTTTACCACCTCCTCCACTACCTCCCGAATTACCATTTGCAGCGTTATTTGTAGTAGCCCACGCCCCATTAACAGCGGAACCACCACCTAATAATGTTGCTCCGAATCCTTCTGACGATGCTCCTCTCGTTTCACCAGGTGTAGCACCTCTACCAACCTTAATAGTATATGTTGATGATGGTATATTTATATTTGTTCCATATAAAACAGCGCCTCCGCCTCCACCAGCACCAATATCTCTACCACCCGCACCACCACCACCTACAATCAAGATATCGCAAATAAGATTCTCGGTTGTCGTAAAAGTATAATCCTTTGTAGTCCCAGAACCTGAATAAGGAAACGATATATACCGATCCGTAGTCCCTGTGATTATCCCAGAGGTAGTTCCTGCTACTACAATCTCGGTTGGCAATGTTGGCGTCGTCGTATTATTATAGATCTGTAAAGGTGCTATTGGGTCTATTGTTCCGATACCAACATTACCATCGTTATAATATATTTTAGATCCAGAAATGGTAGTCCATTGACTAGAACCGCCTCCAATGGAAGTGACTCCACCTACATAATTAGTAATCACATTGAGGGTCGGTTCTTGTATGAGCGATATAGAAGATGATGTTGATGTTGCTAGGTATCTTATAATGACGATGCCGGAGCCGCCTATACCTCCTGTCAAATTATCTCTACCAGCTCCAGCACCACCGTTTCCTCTATTATTTATACCATTAACTCCATTATTACTCCATATTGTAGATCCATTACCTCCTACAGCATATTCAATTTGAGTTCCTGTAATATCTATAATTTTTCCAGGTCCTCCTAAACCTCTTGTATATCCCTCTTGATTAGCACCTATACCTCCAGCTCCACCTCCTCCAGCTCCAGCACCACCATCATTATAACCCATACCTGAAGAATTACCTCCTTTAAAGCCAAATCCTGTGCCAAAATATGTGTTTTGCGTTGAATTAGCACCTACACCATTCCAATCAGCACCTCCACCTCCACTGCCTCCACCAATTCCATTTACAGCACCACTAGCAGATGTTGTTCCTCCTCTTCCTCCAGCAGTTGCTATTAAAGATGTTAATAAGTTCCCATTAATATTAATTTGATTTGTAGCAGTAGTAGTTATTGAAGAATTTTTCTCATTTTTTCCAACAGTTATTGTATATGTTCCAATTAAAGATACACTTTGAATATATATTAGTCCTCCAGCACCGCCTCCTCCAGCACCTCTATTCGCACTCTCACCATTACCTCCATTTCCACCTCCACCAACAATCAAAATATCACAAACAACCCCTCCAGTAGGCACATTAATAGTATATAAACTCTGTCCTGTTCCAGCTCCAGCTGTATCTGTGGTATATGTGAAAACCTGATATGTATAATTCCCTGTCGTTCCCGTGGTAGTCGCTGCAGGCGAAGCAGTTATTGTAGGCGCAGGCGTAGTACTATATGTATTAATAAAATTAGAACCAGCAGCAATCGTGCCGCTATTTAATATAGAATACGATACATTACTGGTCCTTTTATTTACAACACCGAAAGCCCCTTTGTTATTTACAATCTTCCACCCGGACTTTCCAGCATTACCTGTTTCAATAAAACCTTGTATAATATCCATATTATTATACTATATAATATTATCATAAAAATAAAGTTTATCTATTCGTAGAATACATGAATCTTCTTTTAAGTATCTAATGTGATATTGCTAGTCATAGATATAACAGGTTCTAAAACCACATTGCTAGTCATCTCTTCTAATACAACGTTACTCGTAATATTGCTAGTAGCAACTGCTTCTGGTGTAATATTGAGGATCGTCTCTATCGTTTTCAATTCATCATCAAGTGCTTTCAAATGACTATCCTTTTCATTATTTATTTCTATTAACTTCTTGACGGCACCATATAAGGAGTAGTTTATCTGCGATATGTCTATAGAAAGCAGATCAGGGATATTTATTGTATCACTGTAATATCCTTGAGTTGATATAGATTTTGGAAAAATGTCAGATACTTCCTGTGCAATGAATCCTAACTGGGTTTTATCCCGATTCACAGTATTAAATCCACTAACATAATTGAAGCGGTTTAATTCTAACCGATTGATATTCTCAAAACACTTGTCATAGGATGCCCTTTCAATATTCTCCTTGATTCTTCTATCAGAACCAATGTTCCAATTGGCGGTTCCAGCAGGATTTGTGATCGCACCAGCAGTGGTGATCCTGATATAATCGGTATCAATGTTGGACGCTGAGAATACAGAAGATATAACCTTGAACTCACCATTGAAGTTTCCGACCTTGTAATCGTGATTTGTGTCCGCAACAGTCCCTCGTATAAAGTTGATAGAGGATGATGATGTGGTTGAGGGTAATCTGTAGCGTATGATTACTATTCCTGAACCGCCTTTGCCTCCTGTTCCGTATGTATAATTAGTATATAATCCACTACTACCACCACCACCACCTGTATTATCTGTTCCATTAACACCATTTGGTACATTAGGAGACCAAGTAGCACCAGCACCCCCGCCTCCTGTTCCACCAGCACCAACTGTAGCAGTTCCATACATTACACCACCACCACCACCACCAAACCATCCATTTGCTCCAACATTTGTAGTAAAAATAGTTCCTAAATTAACACCAACACCTCCAGGACCACCCGAAGTTAAATTAACACCATTGCCACCGATAGCACCTGCGCCACCTCCACCTCCTCCAAAGTGTAACCCAGTCCCTATACCTCCAGCATTACCATTAGATATCCAACCAGTATAAGCTGTTTTATTTGATATACCTCCTGGTCCATCTGGACTACTATCTGGTGCTTGTCCTCCACCACCTGAACCTCCTGTACCACCAGCAGGTCTGAAACTAGTATAATTAGACCTGTCTCGTCCAGCACCTCCACCACCACCATTAGCTGTATATGTAATACCGCCAAACGTTATAGTAGTTGATATTCCATTTTCAGCAAATGTTAAAGGTTGTGTTGTAATACCACCTCTACCAACCTGTATAGATAGCGCAGATGATGAACTTATAGTAAGATTTGTTGTATATAAAACTTGTCCAGCACCTCCGCCACCACCAAAACAAGCACCGCCACCACCACCACCAACAATCAATATATCACAAGATAACGCTTCTGTAGTCGTAAAAGTATAGTCTTTCGTTGATGCTGAACCAGAATAAGGAAACGATATACATCTATCCGTTGATCCAATGATGGTTGAAGTCGTTCCAGCAACTACTATTTCTTTCGGGAGTTTCCTATAGCGTATGATGACGATACCTGAACCTCCTCTTGCTGTAGCTGTTCGTTGTGGATCTCCGCCACCACCACCTCCGCCTGTCCCGTCTATACCATTTCCACCATTACCATTAGGTGCTCTTGAACCTATCCCACCACCTCCTATTGGTGGAGTTTGAGTACTTGTATCTGTTCCACTATCAGTATTCGCACCGGCTGTTCCACCTCCAGCATAATATATTTCTGTCCCTGTTATGCTATTTGATAATCCATTACCTCCCATACCACCCCTTGTATATGTATAACCAGTACCAGCAATAATACCCGATACATAAACAGAATTGCCTCCTATACCACCAGCACCTCCTCCACCAGCACCACTTCCAAAATAACTAGAAATAGCACTACCACCACGATTACCCTGTGTTGATGTATATGTTTGGGCTAATGTTCTATCTGCTCCATTACCACCATAAGAACCTACTTGCCCTTCTGTGTGTGCTGGAGCAGTAGCACCAGTTCCACCACCGCCACCACCACCATAAGCAGTATAAGTTGTTCCGTCTACAATAAATGTAGATGAAGCACCTTGCGAACCTGCTGTATAAGCAACTCCTCCAGCACCACCATTACCTACTTTAACACTACAATTACCAATTGGTATATTTAAATTAGTCATATATACATACCCTCCACCTCCACCTCCTCCATCACCGCCACCACCACCTCCACCAACCACCAAGATATCACAAGATAACGATTCAGTTGTTGTGAAAGAATAGTCCTTTGTTGTCCCTGTTCCTGTATAAGGAAATATCGTATATCTGTCTGCTGTCCCTACGATTCCCGATATTGTTTCGTTGATTATATCACCTGGTGGTTTCCTATAGCGTATAATCACGATTCCTGATCCGCCGTTGCCACCATCAACACGACTATCATCAACACCATAAGAGCCTCCTCCTCCTCCTCCTCCAGTATTAGCAGTAGCAGCAAAACCAGTCGTTGTAATCTGTAAAACCCCTCCTCCACCGCCTCCTTTCCCACCACTACCAGCGATATTAGTTGCTCCAATATCACCAGCAGGTGCATAACCTTGAGGGTTTCCCCAAATACTTCCACCTCCTCCACCTCCAAAATAACGAGTAGTGTTATTATTATCATCATTTGTTCCATATGTTGTTCCAAATAAATCTACAAAATTATATGTGTTACCATTTATTATCGCGCTTGATATACCGTTGCCTCCATTTCCTCCTACATTAACTTTGGTAGCATTACTTCCTATTTGTCCTGCTCCACCACCGCCACCGCCAGCACCCGCAATATTTAGAAATCCTCCACTTGTTGCTAAATAAGATGAACCACCATTGTTTCCATATAATACTCCGGTAGTTCCGTTATAATTTTTAATACTTCCAGTGCCTACAACGCCATTATTAAAAACAGACAAAGCATCTCTATATCCATCACCTCCTCCACCACTACCTCCATTTCCAATAGACCCAACAGTACTTCCTTGACCTCCCCCACCACCTCCTTCTGCTTTCAAAATATCTATACCATTTAAAGTAATTATTGTATCATTACCTTTAAGACCACCAAAGTTTGTAGTACTTCTTGTTCCCTTTGCTCCTCCAGAACCAACTTTAATTGTATATGAAGCATTATTCAAAACAACCGAATTAATAAATACAATAGCACCTCCACCACCTCCTCCTCCGTGATTATGAGCACCACCTCCACCACCAGCAACTACCAAGATATCACAAATAAGATTCTCAGTAGTCGTAATAGAATAGTCTTTAGTTGCTCCGGTTCCCGTATAAGGAAACGATATGACACGATCTCCACCTATGATTCCTGACGTAGTCTCTGTGGTTATCTCTGCAGGTGGTTTCCTATAACGTATGATGACGATACCGGAGCCGCCGGCGCCACCTGATGATGTATGATTACTACCACCACCTCCACCACCTCCTGTATTTGGAAGTCCATTTGAACCGTTTATTGGTATATATGGAGGGATAGAACTAGATGATCCGCGACCACCATCACCGCCACCACCAATTCCACCAGTTCCTCCGGTTGCTTGGTCTTGACCTCCTGCTCCTCCACCTCCTCCATAATATAAATTACCATCAAACAATACACCTCCTACTTCCGCTGTATTAGTGCCAAAATATGACGCGAAGTTAATGGTAATCCCATCAATAGTTACTTGATGCAGTCCATTTCCTCCATTTGAAAAATTATTTGTTGATGTTGCTTTTAATGCTGAACTACCAGCACCTCCTCCACCACCACCATTAACAGGACTTATATTATAAGCATTTGCTCCATTATTACCATACTTTACTATTGATGCACCAAATGCAGTAGAAGTATATGATGTTGATGTACCAGCAGTTTCATTACCTTCCCAATAATCTCCACCTCCTCCACTTCCGCCATTTTGGTTTCCATCTGATCTTCCTGAAGCACCTCCTCCTTCCGCAGTTATATTTATAGAATCTTTTGATATACTTGAACTATTCCCTTTTGTAGCTAATGGATATGGTGCTGTTTGTGATGCTCCAGGAGTTCCTCCTTTACCTACTTTAATACTATATGTACCATTTAATGTAGCATTTCTCGCAAATATTAAAGCTCCAGCCCCTCCACCGCCTCCTACTGTTCCAGACCCACCACCACCGCCACCAACAATAAGAATATCACAAAGAATGTTTTCAGTTGTTGTGAAAGTAAAATCTTTAGTTGCACCAGATCCAGAATAAGTAAATACCATATACCGATCCGCACCTATAATTCCCGATGTAGTTCCAGCAACAACTATTTCACTTGCCAGAGGTATTGCAGATATCTCTTTCGCGAGAGGCACCACTGTAATCTCATTCGGTAGCGGAGGTAACAAACCATTATGAATCGTAAAAGACGTATTGCTTGTAATACTATTCGTAAGCACAGCATTACTAGTGACACTCAAACTACCCGCCACCGACAATATTCCAGATACGTTAGCATCACCTACAACATCCAGAGAACGCGATGCGTGATATACAGTCCCTATACCAACCCTCCCATTCATTGTGGTATTCTTGTGGATGATTGTTTCGTTAGAAGAGAACCACGCCAGATCCGCTGTGGTATTCCCGAATACCTGTGTGGAATTCTCGCATTGTAGTTTAAGACAGCTATTAGAATCATTGATAAACCGATAGTCATTTTGCGCATCCACACCAGTCCCACGGCGAAACTCAACAGTCGCTGTTCCTGTCGTTGTAGCATCCAGTAATAACCGAGTATTCACAGTATTATAGATATGTAAAGGTGCTATTGGGTCTATTGTGCCGATACCAACATTACCTGAGTTATAGTATATTTTAACGCCTGCTGTGGTCCATTGACTGGATCCTCCAGTTCCCCCAGTTCCTCCAGTGCTCACAACATTACCGCTTCCAGAATAATTTGACACATTGATACCGCTATAAGAGTTGATTAAAGTAGAGGGAACATTTGAACTTGTTCCAATACCACCATCATTTAAAATAGAAAAATAGACATTACTAGTCCTATTGTTCAGGACACCGATCGCTCCACCATTATTCACGATCCGCCAACCAGACTTTCCAGCATTACCTGTTTCTATTAATCCTTGTATAATATCCATATTATTATACTATATAATATATTGCTGTGGAATTATTTATTTTTAAGTTATAATTAAAGAATTGAAAAAATAATTTAAGAATTAAGATTACTCATTGGATGCGATATTGATTGTAGTCGCATCAATCACTAGGTTACTTGTGTTACTCGTAAGACTCGTAAGACTCGCAAGATTCTCGGTAATCGTAATACTGGATTCATCACTTAATACGATATTGCTCGTATAAGCATCATATGTGATATTTAAAAGGTTTTTTAATATTTTAATACGGTTGTTCAAAGTTATAATACGAATGTCCTTCTCAATATTTATTTCTATTAATTTCTTGACGGCACCATATAAGGAATAGTTTATCTGTGTGATATCTATGGAAAGTAGATCAGGGATATTTAAAGTATTACTATAATATTCTTGTGATGATATAGATTTCGGGAAAATGTCAGATACTTCTTGGGCGATGAATCCCAACTGCGTTTTATCCGGATTCACCGTATTAAACCCACTAACATAATTGAAACGGTTCAGTTCAAGTTTATTGATGTTCTCATAACACTTGTCATAGGATGCCCTCTCAATATTCTCTTTTATTCGCCTGTCGGAACCGATGTTCCAACTAGCGGTTCCCATAGGATTTGTAATGGCACCAGCGCTTGTAATTTTTATATAATCGGTGTCCTGCGAGGATACAGAAGAGATAACCTTGAACTCGCCACTGTAGTTCCCTACCTTGTATGTTTGATTCCCTGTCTTTGTGCTCTTGTATCGTATTATTACTATACCGGATCCGCCCTTAGCGCCATTACCTGTTCCTCCACCTCGTGCCCCGCCACCACCACCACCTAACCCATCTGTTCCTGCTACAGGGACTACACCCGAACCTGTAGCACCAGCACCTCCACCACCTGTGCCTCCTTGAGGAATTGTAGATAAATCAGTTCCAGCGCCACCACCACCTGCGTAAGTTATAGAACTACCAGTTATACTATTTGCTAATCCATTATTTCCGGTTGCTGAAGTTCCATTTGTAGTTCCACTTGCTCCACCACCGCCTCCTCCATATTGCCACGGACTACCATAACCATTACCACTACCACCTGTTCCATATCCATATGTGGAAAATTGTGTAGATGTTCCTCCTGCTGCTGCTACACTTCCTATATTTCTATAAGAACCTCCTCCTCCAGAACCTCCATTATTTCCTATTCCTGTTATAACTCCTGAAGCAGAACCACCAGCACCAGCACCTCCACCAAGAGCAATATAATTAATCGCTCCTGTTATTGAAGAATTTGCGCCGTTACCTCCCCAACCAGCAGGTGAAGCACCATTAACACCACCAGTTCCCCCGCTACCCACATTAACAGTATAATTACCAGAGGGAACTGATATATTTTGTAAATATACATATCCGCCTCCACCACCACCGCCACCAACATAAGAATATCCTCCACCACCACCTCCACCAACCACCAAGATATCGCATAGCGTACTTTCAGGGAAATTAACAGTATATGATGTTTGCGTTTCCGTGCCTCCGCTATGTGTGAATGTCAGGTATTTATAATCACTATTTATAACGACTGGTTCAAGTTTTTCTTTTCCATATATATACCAGCCTTGAAATACCAATAAACCAGCATCGTATGTATGTTGTTCAGATACAACCATTAAATAATTTTTAAACATCAAACTATTAGTAACAGTTTGTTTGACACCAAAATCACCTCCAGCATTATATGTATAATTTGTTTCAGTATGTAATAACGTCCAATCTGAAGCGGTTGTAGTATTCGTATTTGAACCATATATTTTAAATGCTTTTGGAGACCTATATTTTTGAACTCCTCCTAATATTCTAAATGAAGAAAAGACAATACCAACAGGCATTTCTATTTTTATCCATGCACCTTGAAAAGTTGGGTTATAATAAAATGATGAATTATATGTTGTGCTATTCGTCCACCCTGTCCCTACATACCACCCACTACCATCTGGTAATGCCACATTATCATCATGATTAAGAGCAGGTCTATTACCACTTGTACCTATGACATAATCATTCGTTAATCCATATATGAAAAGACCACTACTTCTACCACCTGCTGTTTGAGTACCTCCTACTGAAAACGTATATAATCCCATTCCGTGTGTATATTTTAAGGTAGATGATGTTTGTTCGTTGTTTCCTTGAGTATTCGCTGTATCATTGTATGAATATGTATATGAAAAACTTGTTGAATGGCTTGCTTCTATAGAACCATTTTGAACAGTATAAATACCATTGGTATCATTGTAAGTAAAATACCTATATGGAGGATAAATACTTTCAAAATTAAATGTTTGAGGATCTATGATAGTAGTCGCGGAGGACGAGGTTAATTCAAGTGCTGCCGATTGATTGAAAGACTGTCTGCGGTATCGTATGATGACTACACCAGCAAACCCATTACCGCCTTTTGTAGCAACACCAGCAGCATTAGTATGTCCTGCTCCGCCTCCGCCACAACCAAAAATAGTAGCATTATTCGCATTAACATTTTGAATACTCCCATTTCCAGCACCGATTGAACCTCCTGTTCCGATTTGTTGATTACCCATTCCTGAACCATTACCTGAACCAGCACCACCTCCACCTCCTCCCGAACCATATATAACCGATATTCCTGTAATTGAATTAGATAGACCAACACCGCCATTACCAGCATTCGTTGAATTCGCATTAGTACCAACTGCTACAGCTCCACCGCCACCACCTCCCGCACCCCATTCAAAACCTATACCTCCATTGTTACCTTGCCCTATAGTTCCAGTTCCCCCGCTTCCTGCACCAAGATACTGCGAACCTCCACCTCCAGACCCGCCCGATAAACCATCTCTAATACCACCAGGAGCACAAGCACCTCCGCCTCCTCCTCCTATAGCAGTAATTGTTGTTAAATTAGTTCCGCTAATAGATGTGTTTGAACCATTTGTTCCGCGTGTTCCTATACCACCAGTTCCAGTTCCTGATGTAGTTCCCATACCTTCTTTGCCAACCATTATAGTATATGTTCCATTTAAAGTAATATTTTGTGAATAAATTACTCCTCCTCCACCACCACCACCGCCTCTATCATTACCACCTCCCCCACCACCACCAACCACCAAGATATCACAAACAAGATTCTCTGTAGTCGTAATCGTATAATCCTTGGTTGCTGCGGTTCCTGAATAAGGAAATTGGATATATCTATCAACAGTCCCTGGAACTATACTTGATACGACTGTTTCACTTGGAGGTTTCCTATAACGTATGATGACGATTCCTGATCCGCCATCTCTTGCGTATATTTGTTCGTTTGTAATCGCATTAACACTCCAACCACCACCGCCACCACCCCTTCCTGCTGTAGGAATACTTCCAAATATTGATTGTGTTGTAGTAGCGTAAGCACCAGTTCCACCACCTGCGGTGACCGCTCCCGATGTTGCTGGAACATTACCTTGATTAAAATCATTATATACACCACCAGCACCACCAGAACCATACATAATAGGACTTCCACTGCCTATTATATCAATATTTACTCCAGCACCTCCAGCACCTGATATATTATTTGTTGTATCACCATTACCACCAGCTCCGCCAGCGCCACCTCCGCCGCCGCCAACGTAATAATAATAATTTGGCATTTTGATGGCACCAATACCACCAATGTTGCCACGAATTGTTGAACCATTTGGCGATTGATTTGTCAATATCGTAAATGTAGATGAAGAAGTATTTGTTGAAATAATATTACCATTTGAAACAGCTCCATTTGTCCCTACACTCTCACTTCCACCACCTGACCCTCCGGTGCCTCCAGTTACAGAACCTCCTCCAGCTGTGCCATTTGCTGCCCCTAAACCACCGCCTTTTGCCCTAAAAATTGTTGTAGCACCAAATAATATATCGCTGTCATTACCATTTGCCCCTTGTGTATTTCCTACACCTCCTGTCTTGAGTGATATACCACCATTCGCAACCTTTACAGAATATGTTCCAGTAGGATAAAAGACATTTTGTGTATATAATACAGTCCCTCCACCACCACCTGAACGACCACCACAACCACCACCGCCAACAACCAAGATATCACAAATAAGATTCTCGGTCGTCGTGAAAGTATAATCCTTGGTTGCTCCATTTCCCGAATAAGGAAACGATATATATCTATCATTAGCCCCAGCGATTGTCCCTGAAACGACCATTTCGCTAGGAGGTTTCCTATAGCGTATGATAACGATACCTGAACCTCCGTCTCCACCAGCAGGTGTATAATCAGCCCCCCCGCCACCTCCTCCACCTGTTCCATTTATTCCAGGATAACCTTTACCATTAAGAGGAACAGTGTTTACACCACTACCACCCCATCCACCTTTACCTCCTCCTCCTAATCCCCCATTACCACCTTCAGTGCCACTAAGATTATTATTCCGCCATCTTCCGTTCCCCCCTCCTCCGCCAAAATATAAAAATCCATCTGCTTCTATTACACCACCCCCAGTATTCGTTCCAAATAAGGTTTTGAAATCATAATTAACCGAATTGATTGTTGCTGACTTTATTCCTACACCTCCGTGTGCTCTTTCAAGTTCAGCATTGCCGCTATCAGCTGCTGCTAAAGCATTTTCACCAGCACCTCCTGCTCCTCCACCTCCTCCTCCATGTCCTGGATTACCAAACGCATTACCGCCATTATTACCATATTTAATACCAGTAACACCTTCCAGAATAGGGGTATAAGGAGTCGCAGCACCTCCAACTCCAGCTGCAACATTGTAGGCATCTCCGCCTCCTCCCGAACCTCCGCTACCACCATTCGCATTTGCGAATTGCCCTCCACCACCTCCGCCTTCTGCTACAACTTTATTAGTGATATTATTTGTTTTAAATATTTCACTATCATTACCTTTATTACCTACTCCATTCAAACCACCCGCCGAAACTCCTCCTAAACCCCCTTTACCAACCTTAATAGTATAACCACCATTCATAGTAACATTTGTCATAAAAATAACTGCACCTGCCCCTCCACCTCCACCGTGTGATTCGCTTCCACTACCACCACCTCCAACAATCAAGATATCACAAATAATATTCTCGGTAGTCGTGAAAGTATAATCCTTGGTTGCTCCAGTTCCTGAATAAGGAAACGATATATATCTATCAGTCGTTCCTATCGTTCCAAAGTTAGTCCCTGCTACTACAATTTCTGTAGGTAGAGGAGAAACCACAATTTCATTCGGGATCGGCGAGGGAACCGCTATCTCATTTGGCAAAGTCGTCACAAAACCATTCGTAATATTCAAAGACGTATTGCTGGTAATACTATTTGTAATCGTCGCACTACTAGCGCTCAAACTACCTGCTGTTAATACACCTGATATGTTGGCATCTCCTACAACATCTAGAGTTCGTGAAGGAATTGTTGTATTATAAATAGTCCCAATGCCAACTCTACCATTCATTGTTGTATTCTTATGTATTATTGTTTCATTTGAAGAGAACCATGCAAGATCCGCTACGGTATTCCCAAAGGACTGTGTTGTATTCTCAATCTGTAGTTTAAGACTACCGTTGCTATCATTAATGAACCTATAGTCATTTTGAGCGTCCGCACCAACTCCTCGGCGAAACTCTAGCGTCGCTGTGCCGGTTGTTGCGGTATCTAGCAATAACCGAGAGTTGCTAACGGTCGGTTGTGTCTGTCGTCGGTATCTTATTATTACGATGCCGGAGCCGCCTGCTCTCCCTGTTGTATTACCTCCGCCACCTCCACCACCACCAGTATTTGGAGTTCCAACTGTTCCTTCAATAAAAGAACCATTATTATAAGCACCATTACCTCCCCCATAAACTCCTGTTCCACCACCAATATCAGGAGCCGTATAAGTAAATTCACCAGCCCAATTCATTCCTCCGCCACCTCCTCCGTATTGTTGAGATGTTCCAGTTATTGATATATCATTTCCTATACCTCCATTGCCTGCTTTAGACTTTACTGTTGCTACTCCTCCAGCGCCTACACTACCACCGCCTCCTCCTCCGGTAGTTGCAAGTGTTGTATTACCATTACCACCAGCACCACTATATGTTGATGACGCCCCTATATATAAATTGTTATCCGCCCTCCCTCCAGCACCACCACCACCACCACTTGATAATCCAATCATAGCAGTTGCTATAGGTGCTTGGTCGTAGCCTCCACCTCCACCTCCACCCACGGCTGTTATTGTAGTAATACCAGTCCCACTTATACTTGAATTATTACCATTATTCCCCCTACCACGATAACTTGGATTATTAGGACCACCATTTCCTACACTAATATTATAAGTTCCTACAGGAAATGATATAGTTTGTTGATATATAACATCACCTCCGCCACCTCCTCCTGCTAAATTACCACCAGCACCACCACCACCAACAATCAGGATATCACAAATTAAACTTTCTGTTGTTGAGAATGTATAATCCTTCGTAGTCCCAGAACCCGAATAAGGAAACGATATATATCTATCAGTCCCTATCGTCCCAAAGGTAGTCCCTGCTACTACAATCTCGGTTGGCAATATTGGCGTCGTCGTATTATTATAGATATGTAAAGGTGCTATTGGGTCTATTGTGCCGACTCCAACATTACCATCATTATAATATATTTTAGAGCCAGAGGTGCCGGCTACCGTAGTCCATTGACTAGAACCGCCTCCAATGGAAGTGACTCCACCTACATAATTGGTAATCACATTAAGTGCAGGTTCTTGTATAAGCGATATAGAAGATGATGCTGATTGGGTTAAATATCTTATTATTACGATGCCTGAACCGCCACTCCTACCATTAAATGTAGCTAACCCTGTAGATGTAGACCTTGCCGCACCTCCTCCACCTCCTGTTCCATTTGTCCCATCTACATTTTCACTTCCACCACCTCCGGTTCCTCCTGAACCTCCTGTACCACTATGAACGCCGCCTCCACCTCCTCCTGCAAACCACCCTGATTGACCTACTGATGTTCCAAATATAGAACTCATATTTCTTCCCACACCTCCATCTCCAGCCCTTGTTGTTGAAACGCTATTTTGTCCAACAGCACCAGCACCACCTCCACCTCCTCCTGTTCTTCCTACTCCTCCAGCAACAGTTCCATCACCTCCCTTAAATCCTTGTCCTGTTGTTCCAGCTCCACCTGTTCTATTACCAGTCTCAGCATTACCAGCACCACCACCTGAACCACCAGCATTACCATTCGTACCTCCACTATTTACACCAGCACCTCCTCCAATTGCTGTATTAGTTCCGAATAATGAGTTCTTACCATTTGAAGCAACTGTTCCTACCGTATTTTCTGTCCCTCCAGCACCACCATTACCTACCCTAATAGTAATATTTCCAGAAGGTAAAGTAGTATTTTCTAATAATATAAGACCACCAGCACCACCACCAGCACCAGCGTTGCATCCACCTCCGCCACCTCCAGCCACTATTAATACATCACAAACAATCCCACCACTAGGCACAGTAATCGTATATTGTGTCTGTCCTGTACCAGCTCCCGCAGTTTCTGTAGTGTATGTGAAAACCTGATATGTATAAGCACCCGTTGTTCCCGTGGTAGTCGCGGAAGGCGAAGCAGTTATTGTAGGCGCAGGCGTAGAACTATATGTATTAATAAAATTAGAACCAGCAGCAATCGTGCCGCTATTTAATATAGAATACGATACATTACTAGTCTTTTTATTTACAACACCGAAAGCCCCTTTGTTATTTACAATCCTCCATCCGGACTTTCCAGCATTACCTGTTTCAATAAAACCTTGTATAATATCCATATTATTATACTATATAATATTATCATAAAAATAAAGTTTATCTATTCGTAGAATACATGAATCCTCCTTTTAACTATCTACTGTGATGTTGCTAGTCATCTCTTCTAAAACCACATTGCTAGTCATCTCTTCTAATACCAAGTTAATCACGTTACTCGTCAGCTCTTCTAAAACCACGTTGCTAGTCATCTCTTCTAAAACCACATTGCTAGTCATCTCTTCTAATATCACATTGCTAGTCATAGATATAATGACAGTTTCTAAGTTGCTAGTAGTTGGCGTAATATTGAGGATCGTCTCTATCGTTTTCAATTCATCATCCAGAGCTTTCAAACGATTATCTTTATCATTATTTATTTCTATTAACTTCTTGACGGCACCATATAAGGAGTAGTTTATCTGCGATATGTCTATAGAAAGCAGATCAGGGATATTTATTGTATCACTGTAATATCCTTGAGTTGATATAGATTTTGGAAAAATGTCAGATACTTCTTGGGCGATGAATCCTAACTGGGTTTTATCCCGATTCACAGTATTAAACCCACTAACATAATTGAAGCGGTTTAATTCTAACCGATTGATATTCTCAAAACACTTGTCATAGGATGCCCTCTCAATATTCTCCTTGATTCTTCTATCAGAACCAATGTTCCAATTGGCGGTACCAGCAGGATTTGTGATCGCACCAGCAGTGGTGATCCTGATATAATCGGTATCAATGTTGGACGCTGAAGCGAATACAGAAGAGATGACTTTGAACTCGCCATTGAAGTTTCCGACCTTGTAGTCGTGATTTGTGTCCGCAACGGTTCCTCGTATGAAGTTGATAGAGGATGATGATGAGGTTGAGGGTAATCTGTAGCGTATGATTACGATTCCGGATCCGCCGTTGCCTCCGCGCCCGTGTCCACCACCACCACCTCCTCCTCCACCGCCAGTAGTTGCCAATCCAGCTACACCATTATTATTTCCACGCCCTTGACCTCCACCTCCTTTACCACCTGTTTTATCAAAAGCAGTAGCGGTAGCACTATTATAGTGATGACCACCACCTCCTCCACCCGCAAAATAAACTCTATCTTCTCCAGAAATATATTCTCCAACCCCTGATGTTGGTAAGTTAAAATGTGTTTTTAAATTATATATATTACCTGATAATGTAATTTGCGCTAAACCGTTGCCTCCGATACCTTGTGTTGTAATTAAACCATTATTTCCTCCAATTTCACCAGCACCGCCACCTCCTCCACCTCCGTATCCACCATCATTATTACCACCTTTATTTCCATATCCAAATACCCCACTGTCTCCATTCTGTATAGATTGTATTGAACTACCACCTATTCTTTTACCAGTTGTATCATCTACTACTGAACCAGAACCACCACCTGAACCTCCAGAAACACCAGCATATTCTGGTGTAAATCCAGAACCACCTCCACCACCTCCTTTCGCAACCAAAAATGTATTTCCACCAAAATTAATAATTGTATCACTACCATTTGTTCCAGTGCGTGGAACACCAAAAGAACCAACATCAATACCTCCCGACCCAACATTTATCGTATATGTTCCTGTTGTAAATAATTTATTAGTAACAAAAACGAACCCACCGGCGCCTCCGCCACCACCATCAGTACATCCACCTTGCCCGCCCCCACCAACCACCAAAATATCACATGATAATGCTTCAGTTGTAGTAAAAGTATAGTCCTTCGTAGCACCAGAACCCGAATAAGGAAATACAATACATCTGTCAGATCCAATGATGGTTGAAGTAGTTCCAGCAACTACTATTTCGTTTGGGAGTTTCCTATAGCGTACGATGATTAACCCGGATCCGCCAGCACCACCATATGAACCCGCATTACCACAAGCACCTCCGCCGCCACTACCAGTATTTGCGAATCCATTTGTTGGAGCGTCTGAAAATACTGTTTTAGTACCCGCGTAATCACCTATTCCACCACCTCCTAATCCACCTGCTGTTTTTGCTTGATTTGCTACTGAAGCATATCCACCACCACCTCCACCTCCTCCTATATATAATAAACCACCAGAAAGAACCCCAAAACTACCCCAGTCGGGAGCAAAGTATGTTTTGAAATTATATTGCGTTGAATTGATTGTAACCTGTGCTAAACCATTACCTCCAACACCAGACTTACCTATAACTCCAGCTGATCCCGCAGCACCAATACCACCTCCTCCACCACAATTTGCGTTTGGATAGGAATTATTCCAATATACCGAATTGCCACCAACATTACCATATACGCCGTATGTTGTTGATACACTTGGTGTTATACCAGTTATACTATTAACTATATTTAATGAACTTACAGCACCTCCGGAAACTCCAGCATTACCTTGCCAGAACCCAGCACCTCCTCCACACCCCCCAGTTTTACCTATAAATTGTGTTATAGAATAATAATCAGCGCTTTCTATATTACCCGCTCTACCTCCTCCAACAGCCCTGTATATTTCTACTCCTGAACTATTTAATATTGAGGAGTTCACCCCGTCGGTAGATAATCGTGTTATTGTGCCAGTGCTACTTAATATACCTCCAATCCCGCCATTACCAACACGAACAGTATAATTTCCTATATTAATACTTTGATTAATAGCAACTATACATGCGCCAGCACCTCCTCCGCCAGCATCGCCTACACCACCGCTACCACCACCGCCTATCATTAAGATATCACATGATAAAGATTCAGTTGTTGTGAAAGAATAATCCTTGGTTGTCCCGGTTCCCGTATAAGGAAATATTGTATATCTGTCTGCTGTTCCTACGATTCCTGATATTGTTTCGGTGATTATATCACCGGGTGGTTTCCTATAGCGTATGATGACGATTCCTGATCCGCCTCTACCTCCATTACCATTTGAACCATCCCAAAATCCACCTCCACCACCACCTCCTCCTCTGCCATCTGTTCCATTTGTTGCTGTTGCTGTTCCTGATGATCCAGGACCTCCACCTCCTTCTCCTCCTGTACCTGCCGCTGCACCCAGATATCCACCACCACCTCCACCTCCACCTCCGTATACAATTGATGTTCCTGTTATTGTTATTGTTTTACCGTTACCTCCACTACCACCAGTACTATTTGTTCCATTACCTCCGCTTGTCAAAGCACCTCCACCTCCTCCACCACCACTTGATGTTATAATACCTCCAGAATTACCATAAGTCCCTGCTGGAATATTTGTTGAAACAGCTAAACCTACTGTTGTTCCTCCTGAACCACCTCCTGAACCTCCGTCTTTATTAGAATTACCAGTACTTACATCGTGATGACCCGCGCCTCCTCCTTTAGCCAAATATATAACAGTTGAATTAAAACTAATACTACTGTCAACTCCTTTATTTCCTTGACCCATAGTAGTCGCTCCGGTCCCACCATTACCTGTCATAACAATATATGTCCCGGTTGATAATGTTTGATTTGTAAGATAAATAAGGGCACCAGCACCACCACCTCCTGCGTGTCTTGAACCTCCCCCACCACCACCTCCAACAACCAGGATATCACAAATAAGATTCTCGGTAGTTGTGAAAGAATAATCTTTGGTTGCAGCTGTTCCTGAATAAGGAAACATTATGACCCTATCACCGCCTATAATTCCCGAAGTAGTCCCTGCTACCACGATTTCACTCGCTAGAGGCACCACCGAAATCTCATTCGGTAGTGGAGGTGATAAACCATTATGAATTGTAAAAGACGTATTGCTTGTAATACTATTCGTAAGCGTGGCATTACTAGTGACGCTCAAAGAACCCGCCACCGACAATGCTCCAGATACGTTGGCATCGCCGACAACATCCAAAGAACGCGTTGCGTGATATACAGTCCCTATACCAACCCTCCCATTCATTGTGGTATTTTTGTGAATTATAGTTTCGTTAGAAGAGAACCACGCCAGATCCGCTGTGGTATTCCCGAATACCTGAGCGGAATTCTCGCATTGTAGTTTAAGACAGCCATTGCTGCTATTAGAATCATTAATGAAACGATAGTCATTCTGTGCATCTCCACCAGTCCCACGGCGAAATTCAACAGTTGCTGTTCCTGTTGTGGTAGCATCTAGCAATAACCGAGAGTTGCTAACGGATGGTTGCGTTTGCCTTCGGTACCTTATGATGACGATACCTGATCCGCCGTTGCCTCCTTTAATACCAGTAGGTGAACTATTATAAGAAGACCCTCCCCCACCACCTCCCTTACCATCGTCTCCTTGTGTTCCTGATGAACTTGTGGTTGTATCATTAACACCATTACCACCGCCACCTGAACCTCCTAACCCATTTGATATAGATGCTAATGCTCCTTTATGCCCCCCCGCACCGCCACCTCCACCATAAGTAATACTTGTTCCAGTAATATCATAGGATTTACCATCACCACCATTTCCATTCGCACTTGTTTTTGTAGCATCAGTTCGCGCTCCCCCACCAACACTCCCAGCTCCTCCACCTCCACCCGCTATTGTTGAATAACTATTTCCTGCGTTTTGGTAAGAAAACGGAAACCCACCATCATTACATAAATATTCTGTGAATGTTGCCGAAGGTATGATAGTTCCTCCTATTGTTTTTGAACCAGAAGCACCAAACGAACCTCCTGCACCACCTGCTGCCTGATTAACACCACCTCCACACCCCCCCCCACTACCACCAACTATACCACTATTTCCATTATATTGACCACCACCACCACCTCCAATAGCAGTAGCACCAAATGCCGAACTACTTCCACCATTACCACCAACTATACCACCGCCGCCAGTTGTAGCAGTAGCACCTATTCCACCTCTACCAACATTAATTGTATATGAACCTTCGCTAATATTAAAGTTTGTAGCATAAATTATACTGCCAGCGCCACCTCCACCACCGATAACAGTACCACCAGCACCACCACCTCCAACAATCAAGATATCACAATTTAATGCTTCTGTCGTCGTAAAAGTATAATCCTTCGTCGTCCCAGAACCCGAGTAAGGAAACGATATATAACGATCTGTAGTTCCCGAAATTATCCCCGAAGTAGTCCCAGCAACTACAATCTCAGTTGGCAATGTTGCCGTTATCGCATTATTATAGATATGTAAAGGTGCTATAGGGTCTATTGTGCCGATACCAACATTACCGTTATTATAATATATCTTTGAACCGGATGTAGTCCATTGACTGGATCCTCCAGTTCCTCCAGTTCCTCCAATGCTTACAACGCCAGTCCCCGTATAATTTGACACATTGATACCGCTGTAGGAGTTTATTAAAGTAGATGGAACATTTGAGCTTGTCCCAATACCACCATCATTTAAAATAGAAAAATAGACATTACTAGTCCGATTATTTAAAACACCGATCGCCCCTCCATTATTCACGATCCGCCAACCAGACTTTCCAGCATTACCTGTTTCTATTAATCCTTGTATAATATCCATATTATTATACTATATAATATTATGATTAAAGTTTTTCTATTTTTTGTAAAAGAGTATTATATTTTTCATTCAATACGCTGTTTTCTCGTTTTAATTCCTTGATTGCTTCTACAAAAACCGGTGCAAGTCGTTCATAAGATATCGTAAGGTAATTTTCGCCTGATTTTGAGATCTTGTTGTCATCCTCGTCTCTCGCCAAGTCAAAAGGCGCAAGTTTAACGATCTCGGGAAGGACGCTTTGAACATCTTGAGCGCTTAAACCGATTTCTTGCGTGTTGTGCGTTATCCCATTCAAATGCGCAAGTTCATTTGGTATATAATAAAAACCATTTAATTTGTCTATGATTTCTAGTGGTTCCTGAATAACCCCTGTCTTGGTTTTTAATCGTTCGTCGGAGTAATACGCGGATACATCACCGGAACACGCGAAATCACCGATTACGTGCAGTTTAACTGCTGGATTATTCGTGCCGATACCAACATTATACGAAAGATTATAGATGTTGCTTGTTCCTACTGTCCAGAAGGTTTCACTTCCCGAAGAAGTGCTACTGCCATAATTCGGGACGACATTAATATTACTATATGATGCTATAGAAACGTTACTACTTACACCTATGCTACCGTTATTTAATACTGTAAATATATTGCTTGAGTTATTATTTACAACACTGAAAGTTCCGTTGTTATTGACGACACGCCATCTCTGTTTACCCGCATTTCCAGTTACTATTAATCCCTGTAGAATATCCATATTATGCTTAGTTTCAATTATAATATAACGCGATATAAATAAAAACTAAGTGCTATGGAAATTATCAACCCCTACGATACACCCGATATAGAAAAAAGAAGGAAGCAGAATGGTAGCGACTAACTATATATCTAATTATTTTTTATTTTATATCTTCTAATATAGACAATGAAAGACAATATATATACAGCGATTGACAAACAAATTAGTAATGGAAAAATAAGAATTATATACGCTAAAAGGAATGATAATTCGCAAACAAAATATATTAAGTTCAAGGGAGAATATATTGTCTATTATGATAAGAAGGACTACTATTTAATTACTTGTAAAAACATACATACATATAAAAACAATCCAAAAGTTTATAATAATAAAAATAAACGTTATTATAATGCTGATAAAATAAAATTAGAACAAAATCCTACTCTAACTATTGTTTATAGAAAACCCCAAGTCCCTACATAATGATATCCTATATTTATTTTATCTCAAATTAAGTATTTTAATTTGATAAAAATTATACATAAACGTGTATTAATCCATATAAAAAAGTTTATTATATGGATGATATAAATAAGTAATTCAAAGGGATATCTTCGCGAACCACAATATCATCTTCAGGCGAATCCTTTGCTGGATTTCCCCACTTTGCGATCGTCTGTGTATTAAACAGGTATTCGTCATCATCGGTATTGTCATCTACGTTATAATATAGACGAATTATATTGTGGGTATAGTCAATAATATCATTATTATTTATTTTGCTAATATACGCGAACATATGTAATTACGATTATCTACTACTTTAATCTCATATATTTAAAGTCCTCGTGTTTTTGCGAGGTCTCCCGACACCCCTTAATATCTTGATGTCGGCGGTGTCCTCAATAATAGAGGTGATTTCTTCGTCACTGACAGAAAGTGTTTCTATATTATTATCATCATTATTTATAGAAATATTATTATGAACGTTGTTTATAATATTCTCAATGTCAGCGGATGGTTTGTGATTCCGTAGTTCAGTGATATTAGGCGATTGACGAATAGATTGCTGATGTTGTTGTTGCGAAGCGTGCGAAACTTGCGACATCATAGGCATACTAGAAGAACCCGAGAGTCCCGAAGGGGCGTTTAACGTGCTAAAAAGACTGCTAACCATACCAAACAAACCTCCGCTATCGCCACCACTCATACTGTTCGCCATTCCTGCCATACTGCTCATTCCACTTGCGCCACTACTTAAGGGAATGTTTTGAGTCGCTTGTGCGGATTGCGTAGCTTGCATAGGATTGTAGTTTCCATTGCCATTTCCGGTATTGCCCATCATATATTGTTTTGCGGCTGCTTGCTGAAATTGCTTCATTAGTTCAGGATCCGATTTCAGCACATTCTCTACGTTTGGCATCGGTTGTTCCTTGAACATCCTGCTTGTCAGGTGGAACATAAATGCGCTTCCGGACAGCGAGATAAACAGACGTAGTTCCGGTGCCATTTTTTTTCCGGTCGCCTTGTATTTATAATGGAGTTCTTCAAAGATATCGTCGTAATCATTGATATTCTCGTTCACCTGTTCAGACCATCCATCTAATTTTATGGCGAATGGATCATACCTTGTATTCATATACTCCGTCCCTGAAATGAATGCCATCAACATCTTTTGCTGGAATCGCACGCTACCGTCAAGTTCCTTCTCGCGTATTAAACGGTTATATTCCGTTCGCATTTCTTCCAGATCCGAGTTCATATTAAACTTAAAAGGTATCTTGAAACCCTTGGATTCCATACGATCCAGTTGATAGATAATTTCGCGCTTCTCATTCAATTCATTCATCATAATCTCTTTTGCCGATAAATGTCGCGTAGGGACTCTACGACTACCGCTACCTTCATCTTCATCGTCATCTTCACCTTCGTCATCCTCGTCTCCCTCTTCGTCATCCTCGTCTCCCTCTTCGTCATCGTCGTCGTCTCCCTCCTCATCGTCTTCCTCTTCGTCATCCTCTTCTTCGTATTTTGATTGTTTTTTAAATTTGTTACTACCGTTACTACCTGCTTCACTACGGTTGGCGTTCGCGAAACGTGCGGGTCTCTTATCGCTTGAACTGCTAACAGCACTACTTTTGTCGCTATCTTCGTCATACTTTGACACTTTCTTATGTTTATATATATTCTTCATGTTTTTCATATAGGCGCCTTTGTCATAGTCGCCATTTACGGAGCTTGCGCGCGAAGAAGAACGCGAGGACATGGAGATAACGTCGCTACTAATTTTGTTTTTGTTAAATAAAACGTCGTCATTCATAAAATTATTTTGACTCGCTCTTTGCTGTTTGCTCGGTATATTGAAACTCATCGCCTTATTATTAAAGGTATCCCTGTTAATTTCAATCAAATCGTCGTTTATATTATTGAGATTTAATGTTGTCATAGTATATATTTACTTGACTATCAATTGTTTATATAATTGTAATACTATTTAAAGGTTTAATTCAACGCAGAAACGCACTTTGCGATCCACGCGTGTAAAATGATTCGCAAAGTTTTTTTATATTTTTCAGGATGAAACTGAACGCCTAATATGTTCTTTTTGGAGTTATACGCAATCATTATTTTATTCCTTATTTTTGTAAGAACTTGGAAATCGCGAGGAACTTTCACAATATAGTTTGTGTGATAAAAATAGTATTTGTGTTTTGGAATCGCGAAAGGTTCGGGTATGCGAAAACTGCGCGTATAGTTCATATACCCACCCTTATTCCTTTTAATATACGCGGGTTTCCCGAGTGTATGAATTAATGATTGGAATCCGTAGCATATCGCGAGGATCGGTATATTTGCGAGTAAAATACTTTCGTCAATACTAGAGTGTTTCTTGCGATCCACGAAATAATCAGATCCAGATAGAATAACCCCGTCTATTTTATGGCGTTTCAAGGCATCTCGTATGCCCTCGGCATCGTCCCATTTTCTAAAGATCACCTTTGTTCCTTTTCCTTCTCCGCACAACCCTTCAATAAACCTTTCTTTAATTTTAAGATTCTTAAATATGGATTGTTTTTTATACATATTGATGATCAAGAATTTCATTCAAAACAAAAGAATATATAAAAGGATACCTACTTAGTAGTATTAATATAAATAAACATTAAATGATGAAGATTCTTTTCTTTGGTAGCAGGGGATGGATTGGAAAGCAATTTGGCGAATACCTGAATCAACACGGTATCACCTACATTAGCACCGATGTGCGCGCGGACGATGAGAAGGCGGTGGAAGAAGAAATAAAGTTGTATTCACCGACGCATATCATCTCGTTTATTGGGAGAACGCACGGTGGTGAACACAATACCATTGATTACTTGGAACTACCTGGAAAACTCAAAGATAATATCAGGGACAACTTATATTCGCCTCTTGTTCTCTCGATATTGTGCGAGCGTTATGACATTCACTATACATACTTGGGGACGGGTTGTATTTTTAGCAGCGATGACCCTACGACGACGTGCATCGGTGACGATGAGAAACCGGATTTCTTCGGTTCTTCCTATTCCATTGTGAAGGGATTTACGGACAGACTCCAGCACTTGTATTCCAAAAATACGCTGAACTTGCGTATCCGGATGCCCATTGTGAATTTCCAGCACGACCGAAACTTTCTAACGAAGATTTTCAAATATAGTAAGATTTGCTCAATGCCGAACTCTATGACGGTATTGGAGGATATGTTTCCCGTCATAATGGATATGATTGTGAATAAAACGACGGGGACGTTCAATATGGTAAATAAAGGACTCATTACACACAACGAAATCTTGGAAATGTATAAAAAGCATATTGATAAGGGTTTTACGTGGGAGAATTTCAGTGTAGAAGAGCAAAACGCGATCCTGTTATCAAAGCGTTCCAATACGCAACTATCTACCGATAAACTCTACGCACTATACCCTGATATTCCAGATATTAAAACATCTATTGAGAAATGTATTACTGGATATCATCGGAAATAATTAGAGTTCTTCTTTTATTTTTCATTACTATTTATAGATATAGATAGAATTTACTTATGAAATATATAGATGCGTTAAAAAAATATAACGAAGGCAAGGATAAATGGTGCACGCCTCGCAAAGGTTCGGTAGATTGGTTGAAAATACGTGAGATGATGAAGACGAATTCAAGTGATCAAGCGAAAACAGCGAGTCTCGCAAAGATAGCGAGTCTCGCAAAAATATCAAAGATCAAAGACAAACTAGAATTATTGAATGTGTCTGGTAGAAATAACAATTGCTTTTTTAACTCTATATATCTTCTAGTAAAGGAAGCGGATAATGACTGTGAATGGAAGAGCGGTTCCGTATTAAGGAAATACCTTTGCGATACCTTTTTACAGAAGGCGACGATTAAAAAGACAATAAAAAAGTTCAATACATATTTAGAACTCGTTAAATTTTATTTGAGTGATCGTAAAGCGACGGAAGAAATCGCAGAGTTGCTATCTGTGAATGTCGCGGAGATAAAGTCATTAAAGGCAGCGAATATTAGGAAGATTGATTTAGAGAAAAAAGCAGATATAGAAACGTTATTAAAGAAACATTTCAAGGTATCTGGTAGAATGCCCTCGGAACCTGAGATGTCCTTGGCGATTGATTACCTTGAAAAGAATTACAATGTCGTCGTATTACCAATCATATTAAATCATACAACGATGAGTATGGATGTGCGTCACGAGATGCTTGGCAAGGTTAGAATGCGTATCCGTGAAAAATTAGAAAATGTAATGAAAGCGTCGGGATCATCACGGCTACTTCACAGTTCCACAAAATATAGGTACGGGGTTATTATAACCGACAATACGCATTATCAAATGTTAAAAATAAATAATAGGGTCTTGAATACGAGCGCAGAATTAAATCATTTTATTGCGTCTCAAGAAACATCATTTAGTTTTCATAGAACCAATGTGAGAAGTCGCTCGTCGTCGTAAAGATTCATTATTAGATCGCCATCAATTTATCAAACTTTTCAATGTAGTTTGCGATAGTGCCATCATTCACAAGAACAACATCATACGGTATCTTCATATATTCTCGCTCGGATATATGCGTGTCATTGGTAACAGATGACGCTTCACGATTAGTAGGGCGCACTACACGGATAATAATGACATCATCCTTTCGTATGTTTGGAATTTTTAATAACATCTCGTATTCGTGGAGAAATCGTAAGTCGCTAATCACGAATTTTGTATCCACATTTGCGTTCGTAATATATTTCTTCAAGTTATTCGCAAAAAAGTTTCTCTTTATATCTGGCAATAACTCTTGTATTTTTTCTTGCATGACTTCCGTCCCGAAGAACTGTAGTGCGGATCTTGGCGTAATCCCCCACGTTTCATCCACCACATCTTTTTTATCGGTTAGCACTTGTTCGTCGTCAAAGTTGAACAATGCTTTCACGGCGTGTTTCAAAGAATCCGCAAATGCCACCCTTTCGTATGTATAATGTTTCACCAAATGTTCTGCCAATACATCTTTCCCGCTTCGCTTTGCACCACAAATCGCGATAATCTTGGGCATTTTTGTAGAGGACATTTTGATATAATATTTATATACTATTAAACATCATTTTTTATCAACAAAAAATAAAAATTGATATTTAAGAATTATGTATTACTTACAATACAACAATGTTTTCTAATCTTTGCTGGGACATTCTGGACATCTACTACCAGAAGGGCGGTTCTCCGGAGTCATCAAACCCGCTTGTAAAGCACCAGATTGATAGTTATAACAAGTTCATTGACAATACGTTAGGGCAGATTATCGGTGGTTTCAATCCCATCAAGGTCAAGATTACAAATCAAAAGGCAGAGCTGCCCGACAACTCCTATAACATCTCTATTAACATCCTGAACCCGAGTATCGTAAAACCGAATTATCAACTTCCAGATGGCACTCAGAATATTATGACACCGTATATTGCTCGTATGAACAATATGACGTATTCAAGTGGCATCTACGTAAACGTTCATATCTCCACGGAGATTACGAATAAGAATGGGATGACCGAGAAGTTTGACAAGACTGTCAATGGTGTCTATATTGGCAAGATTCCTATAATGGTTCGCTCCAAACTCTGTGTTCTCAGTCAGATGCAAGGAATCTGCGAAGAGAACAAGAACGAATGTATCTATGATTTCGGTGGATACTTTATTGTCAATGGCAACGAGAAGGTGTTGATTTCACAAGACCGCATCAACGAAAACAAGGTTCTCGTATTCCATCCTAATAATAACGCGGAAGGTTTGTATGCTGAAATTCGCTCTATGTGTGATTCCACGTATCTGCCACCGAAGACGACGTGTCTGAATATGAGTGGTAAGTTGAATCATATGGGGCGCATTATTCGCATCAATACTTCGTTTATTCGTAGCGAGGTGCCTATCTTTGTGATTTTCAGGGCACTTGGGGTTCTTAGCGATCGCGAGATTATCAATCATATTGTATATGACACGGACAGTGAGAAAAATCAGCGTATCATCAATGAACTTATGGCGTGTTGCGAAGATGCTTGTGATATCAATACACAAGAACACGCTGAGAATACGCTGATTAAAATTATGATTGGAGTGAATAAGAACAATGACCACGAAACGAACAAGGCGCAACTTCACAATAATCTTATGAATGACTTTCTGCCACACGTCGGCAAATCATATCGTCGCAAAGCGTTATACGTGGGTTATATCATTCGTAAGATGATTCGTATCTATCTAGGGTATGATACCTATGACAATCGCGATTCCTATATTAACAAACGCGTTGATACACCGGGTGTATTGATGAGTAACTTGTTTCGCCAGTGTTACGGGAAGATGACGAAGGAACTCAAAATCGCGATTGAAAAGGAACTTAACTTGTGGCGTGGAAATGCGAACATCCCGATTTCAGATATTATTTCAGACATTAGTATTCACAGGTTTTTCAAGCAATCGCTACTGGATTCGTGGATTCGCTATTCGCTTTCTACCGGAAACTGGGGTATCAAAAGCATAGGCACATTTCAAAATATCAAGCAAGGCGTCTCGCAAGTTTTGAATCGTATGTCCTACGCAAGCACGCTATCGCATTTACGACGCATTAATACCGCGATGGAAAAGAATGGGAAACTCGTTCAACCGCGTAAATTAGACAATTCCCAGATTGGTATGATATGTCCTGCGGAAACGCCAGAAGGTAGTTCGGTCGGTCTTGTGAAAAATATGGCGCTTAGCACGAATATATCAATTGCGATGAATAGCACACATATTCGCAGAATCTTGGTAAATCTCGGTGTAGTCGTGTATGACGACTCGTATACGATGGGGAACCCTGAGAAATCGCCCATTGAATATTTGAAGCAAATGGGTAACGAAGACAATGTATATGTTATGGTGAATGGCGATATTATGGGGTATTATACGAATCCCGACAAATTGTATTTGACGTTGAAGCATTATAAGCGCAGTGGGGTTATTTACCCTATGACTTCCATTGTCTGGAATATCCAGAAGTCGTGTATCATTATCAGCACGGAAGCGGGGCGAATGTATAGACCGCTCTATATTGTTGATATTGACCCTGTCACAAATAAGCGCGAATTGCGGATTGCGCGTGTATTGCGCAGGAAGAATATCAGTTGGAAAGAGTATATCGCAGATAAGCACTTTGATTACTTTATTGTCCCAAATGAAGTCGTGAAGAACCCGGATGATCCGGAAAAGTATCTGGACGAAGAAGGATTCTTGGAATATATGGATTGTGATGAAATCAATTCTGCGATGATTGCGACATTCCCTGTAGATTTGGAGGAGGGTATCAAAGGAACTGCTCTGCCTCCGTTTTACACACATTGCGAAATTCACCCGAGTTTGATGAATGGTATTCTCGGTGTTAATATCCCGTTTAGCGATCACAATCAGTCGCCTAGAAACTGTTATCAATGCGCGATGGGCAAACAGGCGCTTGGTGTATATATGAGTAATTTCAACAAACGTATTGATACGATGGGGAACATTTTAAACTATCCTCAAAAATCGTTGGTCTATACCAAGTTATCAAAATATACGATGGCGCACAAATTGCCGTCAGGTGTGAATGCGATTGTAGCGATTATGACGCACACGGGATTTAATCAGGAAGATAGTATTATGGTGAATCAGTCTGCGCTTGACCGAGGGTTATTTACAAGCACCTATTATAAGGCGATGCGGGATGTGTGTAATAAGAATCATAGCACCGGCGAAGAGGAGTTATTCACGAATCCTACGAATATCTCTTCGCAGAAACCGTATTCTTACGAGAAACTGAATGACGATGGTTTCGTGTCTAAGAATACCTATGTGAATGGCAATGATGTCATTGTCGGTAAGGTGATGCCTAAGAAGGCAAACGGGGTGATCACGTATCAAGATAGTAGTCTTACGATGAAAGCGAATGACGATGGATATATTGATATGAATTATAATGGTATCAATAGCGAAGGTTATAAATTCTGTAAGGTTAGGATTCGTAAGAATAGGAAACCGGAGATTGGCGATAAATGCGCGAGTTGCAGTGCGCAGAAAGGGACGATTGGTATGATTTACAGACACCAAGATATGCCTTTTACAAAAGATGGGATTGTTCCAGATATTATTATGAACCCGCACGCGATCCCTTCGCGTATGACGATTGCTCAATTGATGGAATCCATTATGGGGAAGGCGTGTTGTCATATTGGGGCGTTTGGTGATTCAACTCCCTATACGGATTGTTCGGTGGAAGGGATCACGAAGGTTTTAGAAATGTCTGGAATGGAAAAATACGGCAATGAGATCTTGTATAATGGGCGAACGGGAGAGCAAATCCATACGGATATCTTTATTGGACCGACGTATTACCAGCGATTGAAGCATATGGTGTCGGATAAAATCCACTGTCTTACGGAGGATCACGATGTTTTAACAGAGGTTGGGTGGAAGTCTGTGGATACTATTACGACTGGAGACAAGGTTGCGATACTCAAAGGAGATAAACTTGTGTATGAGAATCCTATGGAAGTCCACGCATATCCGGAATACTCTGGGATGATGTATACTATTCGCAATACACAGATTGATTTGAATGTGACGGAAGAGCATCGTATGCTTATTAAAAATGTTAATAACAAAGGGTATGACGAAGGTTATATATTGGAGAAGGCGCGCGATATTGTAGGTAAATGCGTTCAATATAAAAAGGATTGTGTATGGGATGTTCCTGATTATCAGTTTATGATACCTGGTAGCGATAAGGAAATCAATATGGAAGCGTGGTTGAATGTCATTGGATCATGGATTATCAAGGATTGCGATAAGAAGATTATATATAAGTTTGGAACTCATTTTAATACAGAGTATACTCAAAAAATAATTGACTATCTGTTTAACATCTATACCGATAAAACACGACTGCCTGAATGGGTCTGGAAGTTGAGTAGTCGTCAAGTGCGTATATTGATGAAGTCGATGATATCTGCAAATATGAGAACTGGAAATTATAAGTATGATAATATGTTCTGTAGCAAATACGAGAGTTTGGCGGACGATATGATGCGTCTCTGTATTCACGCTGGGTGGAGCGGCGTGAAGAGTATGTGGAAAGAGGGGTGGAAGATTACGATCATTAAGAAGAAGAATAATGCGTATGCGAATGCGAATTCGTATCGCAAAGAGAAGTGTCATCACGAGAGCGTGTATCGCTACACGGGGGCGGTGTATTGTATTAGTGTATCAAGTGAAGTATTTATGGTTCGCCGGAATGGCAAATCGGTATGGACAGGGAACTCGCGTGGTTCAAATGGACCGATTGTGATGCTTACAAGGCAACCTAGCGAAGGAAGGGCGAGATCTGGAGGTCTGCGACTTGGAGAGATGGAACGGGATTGCTTTATTGCGCACGGGACATCTAACTTTCTTGCGGAGAGGATGCTTCATGTATCCGACAATTACAGAGTGTTTATTTGTAAGAAATGCGGGATGCACGCAAACGTGAATACGGACAAGGGTATTTATAGTTGTAAATATTGTAAAAATAATACGGATATCGCACAGGTTAGGATGCCCTATGCGTTCAAACTCCTCAATCAAGAACTATATACGATGAATGTGATGATGCGATATGTGTGTAATTAGTAGTAACGATAGTAACGAAGATATATAAACTATTTATTACATATATAAACCTATTAGAATAGATAATGTTAAATACTATGAACCCTCGCTATATAAGGACTATTGTATTCTTTTTTATATTTGCGACAGGATGCTGTGGTGATAAACATCATCATAGCACGATTCCTTTATTTAATAAAAGCATATGTAAGAGTATCAAGGAGAATAGCGACGCATTCATTCCGTGTAAGAAAAGGGTCGTATATTATGTGTGTAAGCATCGTGACTACAGATACGCGGTTGTCACAAAGGATATATTGAGAAAATATATCTATATTATAAATGTCGTTGTGATATATATAATTTTCTATAGTTTATAAGTAAGGATAGTGTGATGATTTTTAAGACTCTTGATTTATATTTAGGATATATTGTCTTCTCTTTATTGAAGGAGAATGATCAGAGTGATATTGATAATAAAAATTTTAACGATAAAGTAAGTAGTGCTTTGGGAGAATTAAAAGGATTAGAAAGGAATAAAGATTTAAATTTAGATGTTGATTATTTAAATTTAATTAATAAATTACCAAAAGAATTATTAGATAGATTATTGTTAAAATTAAATAAAAGATACAAATCTCTTGATATCAAAGGAATTTTAACTCAGGAAAATATGGATGGAATTTTAACTCAGGAAAATATGGATGGATTTACTATGATGTATTTATTGAATGATATATTATACTACACTACATACATGTTAATTATAAATTATCACAATTCGGTTAATAAAGATAATATTAGTTCTTATAATGGTATGATGAATGAATATCTCAAAATTATTGAATTATTACAAAATAATAAAAAAAATTCTAATTATAATTTAGAACCCGGAGAATTTTCCTCATTAAATCTAAAGCTACTTGCTACAGATAATAAATTACCGGAGTTACCTCGCGAATTATTAACTGAGTTATCAATTACCTCTGGCGGCAATGCCAAGGTAAAGAAAATAAACAAAAAGGAGATACTTGGCAGGGAACGATGTATCTATAAGAAAACCGGAGACCGAAAGGAATATCTAAAACACAAAGGAGAATTGATAACCGTAAAAGACTACAAGAAACAAATGAAAGTCAAGAAGTAAGTATTGTCGTATTCTCTTATTTTTTTACATATATAAACATAAACATTTAATATATTCATAGATAAGACTATGGAAGGAGATAATTATAAATTATACAGAGTATTAGGAGTCGCAAGGGATGCTTCGCAAGATGATATAAGGACAGCATATAAGGCGCTCGCATTCAAATATCATCCAGATAAAAACAAAGGGAACGCTGAGGCGGAAGAGAAGTTCAAGGAGATCTCGTCTGCTTATAACGTATTGAACAATGAAGCGGAGAAGGCGAAATATGATTCTATTGGCGATACCAATTATAACAACGGTTCGGGTAATGGAGGAGGGGGGCAAGATCATAATCCGCACGATATTTTTGAAGCGTTCTTTAGAAACAGAGGAGGACCTTTTGGGGGGATGGGAGTTCACGAAGACATCTTTTCTTTTGGGATGGGAGGTGGAGCAGGTGGTAGACAACCACCTAAGAAAGCGTCGTCTATAGAGAAGACGTTTGTTTTCAATCTAGATGATATCTATAGTGGTATCAATAAGGATTTGAATATCAATATTCGCAAGTATTGCCTGAAATGTAATAAGAAATGTAGTAAGTGCGACGGACGCGGTATCATACAGCAGATACGAAGTCTTGGGATCATGCAACAGATCTTTCAGGGGTCTTGTGATAATTGCGAGGGTTCTGGAATAACGATTGAAGGAAAGTCGGGATGTAAATCGTGTAATGGCAAAGGTTTTTACAACGAAGATAAAAAGGCGACGCTAATCATCCCGAAGGGGATAGACGAGAATTACAAAACCGCATTTCCGGAATTAGGGGAGCAACCACGGATACCCAATGTTAAACCGGGCGATTTGATCATCCATATTAAAATTGAGGAACACAAGCACTTTATACGCAAAGGCAATGATTTATATTATAAAACCGACATATCCTTTGTAGATTCTGTGGTAGGGAAAGAGATTGCGATTCCCTATTTCAAAGAAAAAATAATCATAAACACGAATATATTCGGTGTCATATCCAATGGCAAGAACTATCTGTTGGAAGGTAAAGGGATGCCCATATTAAACACTGCGAATAAGGGGAATATGTTCCTTGAGTTTGCGATCCAATACCCGAAGATCAAAAACGCAGAGAAGATTGAAGAACTGCGGACATTGCTGAACGACACCTTTTATACGTAAATATATACTGAATATATTAATATTCCATATTTTTTTTACTTTCAATCGCATATAATATATTGTATAAGGGGTCTATATTAATGTTGTCGTCGTATGCGTATTTTTTAATGAAGTTTGCTAAACTTATTGAATGCTCGTCGCTTAGTTTTTCGTCGGTATTTGTGGTAATATAGTATTTATACTTTTTCGTCGCCATTTTCTTCTTGTCAAAAAAGAATACCTTGCGAGTATCCGGATCATAGTAATCTACAAACTTCTTTTTCTTTTCCTCCAAATCAAAAATATAGAATGCGTTTTTCATTTTACTAATGTTATCCGAAGGGGAAAATAATAGAGGCGAGATAATCTTGTGATCCCCTAAGATTATTCGCGTTTCCTCGGTTATAAAGTTATACTCAAATCTCATAATATAATCTTTTGTGATATTATTGCTATTATTCACATGCACGATATAGATGTTGTAGATATAGGAATTGTCATTATCGTTAATATTAAAATTGATGATGTCGGTGATATCGGTGCATCGCGTCATTTTACTCGCGATACGATAGATATAATCACGGTATAAAACATACAATATGCCAAAAATTATAAATAAAAAAAGTATGTTTATAAAAACTTGATATTTATATTCGAATACAATATTAATATCCTTTATGCCTTCTACGATCACTGAAATGTCATCTATATATTGATCGGATGCTTCATCTATGCTATCAAATAGTTTTGCGATATCGTTAATAGGATTTTTTGTTTCGGTATCACCCATATACTATAGAATGTCTTAATACTATAATATATTTTATATATATTATTTTATATATTAATATTTTTATCTCGTTGCAATTTTGAAAAAAGGATATAATCTATTATGGATGTAGAATAGTTTTCGTTTTGCGAATATCCCTTTGTAAATTTAATAAGTTCGCTTGTCGTATAGGAGTGTATCATTTTAAAATCCTTATCAACCGCGTAATACTTGTAGTCATTGCTATTAATTCGCGTGCTAAGGTCTTCAATGATATCGGGTTTCATTGTCGTCAAATTCAAATAGTTATAATTAAAACTAGCATAGAATGTTTGTTTTTCTTCCGTTAGACCTTGCAAACTATATGCTTTCTTCCCTTCTTCGGAATTCTTTATGTCCAATAATTCAAGTTTAATATCTCTCAATTCTGTATTGTCTTCATCTACCCTTGTCGCATTTGCTTCTAAATCTTTTTTTCTGTTTTCAAGAGTTATTATCTCTTCCAAGATTGTCTTGTAATCATTGATACGATGTTTAAATATGGTATCTTCGCCTTCCATATTGCCGTATTCAATGCTTGTGTCCATCTTGTTAAAATCGTATGTGATTTTGATAATATACTGGGATAGTTTTTTGATTCGCTTTGTGTTGATGATGACGATTGTATAAACATAGGGAGTTTCTGTGTAAACGCTTTCGTCAATAATTTTAGAGATATTATTACACTTGGAATATTTCTTTGCGGTTTTATAGATTGTATCCCAGTATAAAAAGATCCCGATCATTATAATAATACATAGATATAATACAGAATAAATGAATATCGTAATGTCTAACGGTTGCGTTATTGTGTTTATCAGTTGGCACGGGAACGTTTCGGTTAATATAGATATAATGTAGTTATATATGGATCTAAAGAAGCATTTTATTATTGTAAGGCGGTCTAAATTTTCATCATTACATATTTCATTCTTAGCATCCATACCAAAATTAGTACTATTCTTAGTATATTAAAATAAATTAAAAATAGAATAAATAAGTAATTTTATCCGAACTAACCGAGGCGAATATTTAATTTATTCGCACTGCTTTTAAGCATATTTAGGGTATCGGGCATATCGGGCAACATCGCCACAATATCTGGGCGGGTGATCGTCATATTACGATACGCGTTGGCATCCTCGCGTTGTTTTATGGACAGATACGAACCTCTGTAAAAGTAGTCTTCCTTTCGGTCATCGTCCTTATATACTTTTTCAAAATCATAATCGATATACTCGCTGTTTGGTTTGGGTATTGTGAATGTTGAACGAGGGGCACTAGCACGACCGCCACCGATAAACCGTTCCATACATCTTTGCTGCGCTGCTTCAAATTCTTCAGGGGACATAATAGCTTTTAATAAATTAAGAATATACTTGGAACTATCTTTTAATTTTTTATCTGCTCCTGTTTTTTTAAAGAACCATTCAAACGCCCCGTCGTCATTTAATTCTTTAAATGGTGGCATAAATGCGAAAGGATTATGAAATATGATGGGTTGCACCATTAAACCAATCATCCACCCAAGAATTATAATTATTTCAAGAAATAATATAGCGCCAATAATAACCAAATATACAAGATGTAACGGGCGAATATTAATGAGATTATATATAACGATGGGTAAGATCATTACAGGTTGCAACATACCGAATGTGTATCGCACAAAAGGTTTAAATATGATTGTGACTTCTACAAGAACGTCAATGATCGCGATCAATCCGTAGATAATAAAGTTGGTTATTAACGCCAATTGAATATAAAAAAGTATATAGATCCAACTTGTTTTAATCATCCTATTACCTACTTATTATTACTTATCTATTAACATAGGTCAAATTTATTCTTTTTGTAAATGTCCTTGTAATACTCGTCAAGATCGGCGATACTATTATAGTAAATATTGATAATATGATTACATATATCGTCATACACGTCAGTGTCTACGTCATTGTCCATTGTAACTGATTCGTTAAAACGAGTCATCACTTTATCTTCAAAGTATTCGTCGGGACCCCCCATTCTCTCTCTGTAATCTTTGATAATTTTGGAAAGGAGAATATTAATAGAGGGTTCTTTAATAATGTTTTTGACATCCTTGTCTTTCTCAAAAAAGTCGTTTATGTTGTCGTAGAATGTGGTCATTCTGGTTTGTGTTATTACACGAGTTTGATATATCAATTTTCAATACAACGAAAAAGGATTCTGGACAAATTGAATATAAAAATAGAATTATAAAAAATGATTATCTATAGAATATAGAATTCAATACTCAACGTATCATTTAATGTCTGCTAGAAAGGTTTGCCTGAATTGCCCGACGTCTTATTATACGGGCAAAGAGCAATCACCGTTGCATTTTGGATTGTCTGCGGAAGGTTATGAGATTAACTCAATAATGGAAGGATTTGACAAGGATTTGTGGATTGTGGAAGTTCGCAATAACAAGAAGGTGTGGACGAAAAAAGAGCATATTAACAAGATGACCTACGAGATTCCTTTAATCAGCGAGACTACGCCGTCTGTCCTAGAAACCGAACAGCAAGCGTCACCGATTGTAGAAACTGCGCCTATAGCACAAGTAGCGCCAGCGGTGTCAGCGGTGCCAGCAAGTGATATAGACAGTAGAGTATCTGCGACGACGGTCTTGGCGAGCACTACAACAACAGTTCCACCTGCGATCAAAGAGAAGGTTAGTAAAACAATTAAACCGACGGATTATACGCTGTTTATAACCTATCGCATTCATCAAATGAAGGAGGTTTCGGGAGATAATAAGAGGAATTATGATTGTGCGAGGGAGGAATGGAAAGATTACAAGAAGAAACCGGATGAATTACGGGAGATAATGGTGGAAGCGAATTTGTATCATCAAAGTAAATAAAAAATGATAATTCTTATTTAAATATATAGGACCTATTAAATATATTAATGAATACTATTTATTTCAACAAGAATAACATTGTGTTGATAGATAGCAGTTATTATGTGTTCCATCGCTATTTCGCGACGTATCGTTGGTTTTCATTTCAAAAGATAGACGTATCCACGGACGATCTCATAAATAACGAGGTATTCATCAATGCTTTCTACAAGCATATTAATAACGATATCAAGAAGATTTGTAAAAAATGGAATACGAATAAGGACAACATTGTGTTTTGCGTGGATTGTCAGAGAACCGAGATATGGAGGAATGACATTTACGATACCTACAAGGCGACACGGGTTCAAAAGAATAATTTCAACAAGAAGATTTTTAGCATATTTAACGATTACATTAATTCACTTGGATTTAAATATTTGTCACAGAGCAGATTGGAAGGTGATGATGTGATTTATTTATCTCAAAAGATGATTAAAACCCAGTTGGAATTATTAAAAAATATTGATATTAATGTTGTCATTATAACGAACGACAATGACTTTCTACAATTGGTAGATACGCGGGTTCTCGTGTATAATATGCAGTTTAAAGAGTTGCTGAAGCGCGGTTATAATAACCCGAAGACCGACCTACTATTTAAGGCAATTTACGGCGACAAGAGCGATAATATCTCCAAGATTGGAGCGGGAATAACAAAAGAAAAGGCGTTAATGATTTCAAATATGACAGACGACGAAAGAGAAAAATATATAAAGGAAAGCGGATACGAAGACAAGTTTATGTTGAATATGAAACTGATATCATTTGAGAACATACCTAGCGAATATACAGAGTTATTCAGTAATAATGTAAAAATAATACTAGAGGATTAAAGGAGTATATAAGGAAGGAGTTACGACAATGCCTCTAATTTTTTAATGCCCTCTATCTTTTTTTTGTCGTGATTGGACATATAATACCACAATTTCTTTTCGGGATCAAAACGACACCCCCACTTCTTCAATTCGTCATTTTTACAGTATGGCACCTTCTTCACATATACTTTTGTATGGGTTCCAGCTTCACTCTTAGACTTCTTTTCAATCTCTAGAATCGCGTTTTTATTGGCATCAGTTATATGATCCTCGTAATACCACTTTTTACAACTCATATCCCATTTCGCACCCAACTCCTTCACATCATTTTTGTAATCAAATTCAATATTAATATAATTTTTATTCATCACAGGTGTCTCCTTGATATTTGCGATTAAAGTATTGTCCAATGCGTCTGTATGATATTCTTGTGGTGACGCGAGAGATACGATCACGCCGACCGCCAAATTCGCCAAGCGATCCGCTTCCGCGTTTCCTACCGAATGCTCGTCACTTAATCCTGTATGCGCTTTCACGTGTTGCAAAGCAATCTGCTTTTTATATGGTTTGTATATTTCGTGGATTCTTTGAATCAACTTGAGATTTGGGGGAACTTTTCCAGCAGTTGTTTTCCAGTCATTCTTGGACAACTTGTCTCCATACGCACCAGCACATTTTATCACATACTCCGAATCTGTATATATATTGATTTTTGCTTTTGATTTTGCCTTTGTGTTCGCCACGAGTTCGTCTTGTATCTTCTCTACTGCCCGAATAAACGCTGTCAATTCACCTGTATTATTTGTTTGTTTCCCTACAACCCGAGCATATTCGTTGCGCACGTCGTCTGTCCCGAAATATACGCCATACCCTGCGATGGCGTGTGGACTCCCGTTGTGAATACAAGATCCATCAATGTAAATATTGACGGATCCTGAAGAATCGCTGATTACTGAGGTTTCATTCATAATCGGTATCTGTATTCTTGGTATAACTACATATATTATCAATTTTTATTATATATATATATTAAATATTATACCTATAATAAAATGATTAAGTGTATTAATAGTAATATTCAAATATATAGTGATGGTAATTACAACTATAATAATTGGAATCTTATCAACAACAAAGGCATCTTTAATATACTTAATAATACTTCAAATCGCGTTGATTTCTGTATATTACAAAGCGGAAATATAGGTATAGGTAGCACCTCACCAACATCAAAACTTGACATCGCTGGCGATGTTTCTATACTTGGACGAACTACAATAACCTCTAATCTTATTCTCAACAATACGCGATCCACCGCGCCTGTCGCGCAATTCGGCACAAGTTCTACCGCGTTCAACAACGTCTATATCGTAGGTGGTTCTAGTGCGCGCATTGGTATCGGCACTTCATCCCCTTCTGTTCCACTTGACGTAGTCGGTAGAGCGAATATTTCAGGGTTAATTACAGCAAACGGTGGTTTAATCATTCCCACTGGACAGACGCTAAATATTGTCGACGGGTTATCTACAATATCCGTCAGCACACCAACATTGAACGCAAACACGTTAAATGTTCTTGGATTAACCAATGCTTCTGGTGGTATTGTAGTTCCGTCGTCCGCTGAGATTGTTGCGGACGGAGGCATTCGCACAACTTCTATTTACGCATCCAATTTAATTCTTGCCACGAAAGGGATTGTTGTATCTGCTGGAAGTTTGCTAACTGCCGATGGAGGAATATCCGCAACAACTATTACTGCTTCTGGGTTAATCGCAGCGAATAACGGGATCACAATACCTGTAGGTAAATCAGTTGTCGCAAATGGCGGTATCACAACAACTACCTTGGGTGCCGATACTTTGGTAGTGCGTTCAATTACCGGGACAGCACCAATCGTTCAATATGGGACGAACGCGTCCGCTACAAACAACATCTATTTTACTGGCGGAGGACAGGCGAGAATTGGTATTGGTAGTTCATTGCCTTCTGTATCTCTCGATGTCGTAGGAAGCGCAAACATATCTGAAGCAATTGCTGTTGCTACAATAGGGGCATCAGGATCAATATCAGCAAATAGCATTGTATCTGCGACAACCATACTTGCGGAAGAATTAATAACAGCAAACGGAGGCGTTACTGTTCCGATAGGGAAACAAATTGTCGCGAATGGTGGTATATCGGCGACCAGCATTACAACATCCGGATTAGTAACCGCAAATGCTGGAATACAAGCTACCACCATAAATACGTCAGGTGTAGTGAATACAAATGGTGGTGTTATATCGGGTTCAACAATCACATCATATGGGTTAGTTACAGCGAACGCAGGTTTATTAGCATCTACGATAACCTCGCTAGGAATTATAAATGCCGACGCGGGAATATCAGCAACCACAATTACCGCAACATCGGCGATAAAAGGCACAACGCTTGAAATGTCAGGTTTAATAAAAACAAATGGCGGTATAGATACGACGACTATTGTTGCGTCCGGACAACTTACGGCAAACAATGTTATATTGGCGAATGGCGGGATTATCGCAAACGCCCCTATTGTCGCGAACAAGGACATAAACTCATATGGTGTAATCCGAGCAGACACGGCAACCGCGAAGACACCAATCGCACAATTTGGCACAAATACAATTATATCAAGTAATTTATATTTTATTGGGGGAGGTAATGCGCGCATTGGAATAGGTAGTTCAGCACCGACTGTTTCTCTTGATGTTGTTGGTGACGCAAATATTACAGAGGCATTAACAACGGGACAAGGGATATATACGACAACTGTTGATATTTCAAATAATCTTGTCGTAAAATCGGCAATCGCCACAACGCCAAATGCACAGATTGGAAATCACACAAACGCAACAAGAAATCTTTATTTTATTGGCGGTGGAACTGCGCGCATCGGGATTGGAAGCAGTTCGCCGATAAACGCACTTGATATCAGTGGTGATATGAATATTACAGGAATTTATAAAAAGGGCGATCGTGATATTATTCTGGATACAAGCAACTATATTATGGCAACATCAAATAATATTATAAACCGTCTAGACAACTATACTCCCTATACATGGATCATTAATCGTCAAACTTCAAACTTATATTACACGATAGGAAATGTAGGGATTGGAACAACAGAACCCGTGAAAAAATTACATATCCAGCATCCAACCGGCGAACTCGTGAGAATTGAAACAAACGCGAGCGGATTAAACCAAGTATCAGGGATAGAGTTTGGTATACCTTCCTATAATACAACAACACGCAGTAAAATAACTTCCACAACTTACGCTGGTAACGCGAGCGACTTACAATTTAGCACTACATCCGCAATAAATGCTTCAATCCCGAGACTCATCATTACACCGATTGGCAACGTAGGTATAGGATCACAGAATCCTCAGCAGATTTTACAAGTCGGAAATGCGGGAAGACTGCGTATCGCGAATACAAGTGGTGATTATACGGTTATCGGCACAGCAGATACTGACAATTCCACGAATACGAAAATAGAGATCTCCGGTTATTCACGTGGTGGAAACATATCATATGTTGCGACAAACATTGATGGTTCACATCGGTTTATTACGAAATCTGCGAATGAAAGGATGTGTATCACAAGCATAGGTAATGTAGGGATAGGTACTACAAACCCTGAGCAATTATTAACATTATACGGGTCAAATACAGTGCTAAAGATAAAGAATAGCGTAGTAAGCGCTGGATCTGTAGCGATTAACTTAGAGAACGGGGAAGATAGCGAGTGGGTCATACGCAATTCCAATAATTGCCTGGCGTTTGACTATGAATCTTCAAATCGCCTCATTATGGATGGTGTGCATGGTGGTATTGGTATCGGGACAAACCCACATAGTAATTATAGATTGAATATTTTGGGCGATATTCAAATCGCAGGCGACATCATACCGCGGACAAGCGTTGCGTATAACTTGGGTTCGCTAACGAACAAATGGAATGACTTGTATTTGTCGGGTAATAGTATCTACTTGGATGATTTGATAGTCTCACGAGATTCAAATATAAATTTAAATATTAAAGATTTGCGAGGAAATTATAGAGATGTTGATGTAAGTAATATTAATTTACATAGTGTCGGTAGAAATCGCGACAATACACTCACGATTGGCATAGACGCGGAAGGAAATATTGTATATTATAATCATACTTCAAATAAAACCTATTATCCTGTCACGACCCCTAATATTAATAATACAGAGATCTTAAACAACGTAAATAATATCATTTTAAGCACTTCAAATTACGCAATAGAAACCAGTAATAAACTTACGAATCGTATAACCACCCTTAACAATCATCAAAGCAACTATGTATTCGCGACAGACGAACGTATCTCAACGCGGATCACAAATTTAACTACAGATATGATAAACGAAAATTTAGCGGGTTCAAAAAAATTTATTATTAACCACGCGTATAACAATAATTTATTGATTAATGGGGATTTGATTATTAACTCTAATTTAATCGTGTATGGAGAAAGCACGACGCTAGAGACGACTGTATATAATACGGAGCGACTTGAAATAGTGAACAAAAACACCACGTTTCCGTCGTTGATGATACAACAACACGATAAGTATCAGGATATCTTTAGGGCATCAAATCTGGATAGCAGTGTATTTACGATTGCGAATAATGGTGATGTTAATATTTCAGGCATTTATAAAAAAAACAATAGAGATGTGTTTTGGGATACTAGCAATTACATTTTTACGACGAGCAATATGTTAGTTGAATATACGAATATGAAATTTAATTATTTGGATAGTAAATTTATGTTATTAAATTTAAAGGTAAATCTCAATGACATTAACTCTAGTAACTACGTTTTAACTGCTAGTAATAATCTAATCAATAAGATCAAAGAGAATGACAACAACTCTAGTAATTACATTTTAACTGCTAGCAATAACTTAATCAACAAGATCAAAGAGAATGACAACAACTCTAGCAACTATATTTTAACTGCGAGCAATAATTTAATCAATAAGATCAAAGAGAATGACAACAACTCTAGCAACTATATTCTAACTGCGAGCAATAATTTAATCAATAAGATCAAAGAGAATGACAACAACTCTAGCAACTATATTCTAACTGCTAGCAATAATTTAATCAACAAGATCAAAGAGAATGATAATAACTCTAGCAACTATATTTTAACTGCTAGTAATAACTTAATCAATAAGGTGAAAGAGAATGATAATAACTCTAGTAACTATATTTTAACTGCTAGTAATAACTTAATCAATAAGGTGAAAGAGAATGATAATAACTCTAGCAACTATATTTTAACTGCTAGTAATAACTTAATCAATAAGGTGAAAGAGAATGATAATAACTCTAGCAACTATATTTTAACAACAAGCAATAACTTAATCAACAAGATCAAAGAGAATGATAATAACTCTAGTAACTATATTCTAACAGCAAGCAACCTTATTTCCAAAAGAATCACAGATTTAACGACAGATATGATTACTGAGAAATCAAGTGCAGTGAATAAGTTTATAGTAAATAATCTCTATAATAATAACTTAGAAGTAAATGGAAGTTTAACGATCAACTCTAATTTAATTGTTTTAGGTGATACCACGCGTCTCGATACTGTTGCTTATACTACTGAAAGGTTGGAAGTAGTGAATGCTGACAATACCACAACTGCTTTTATGGTTCAGCAAAAAAGCGCGGATCGTGATATCTTTGTTGCTTCCAATATGAACACAGCTGTCTTTAGAATTGCTAATAATGGAGATGTTAATATTAACGGCATTGGTGTTTATAAAAGAAATAATAGAGATGTTATCTGGGATACTAGCAACTACATTTTAACTGCTAGCAATAACCTTATAAACAAGATCAAGGAGAATGACAACAACTCCAGCAACTATATTCTAACAACAAGCAATCTTATTTCCAAAAGAATCACGGATTTAACGACTGATATGATTACTGAGAAATTAAGTGCCGTGAATAAGTTTATAGTAAATAATAGATATAATAATAACCTTGAAGTGAATGGAAGTTTAACGATCAACTCTAATTTAATTGTTCTAGGTGATACCACGCGCCTAGATACTGTTGCTTATACTACTGAAAGATTGGAAGTAGTGAATACGAACAATACCACAAGTGCTTTTATGGTTCAGCAAAATAGCGCCGATAGAGATATCTTTGTTGCTTCCAATATGAACACAGCTGTCTTTAGGATTGCTAATAATGGAGACGTACTTATAACAGGTGCTGGTGTTTATAAAAGAAATAATAGAGATGTTATCTGGGATACTAGCAACTACATTCTAACTGCTAGCAATAACTTAATCAACAAGATCAAAGAGAATGACAATAACTCTAGCAACTATATTCTAACTGCTAGCAATAACTTAATCAACAAGATCAAAGAGAATGACAATAACTCTAGCAACTATATTCTAACAGCTAGCAATAACTTAATCAACAAGATCAAAGAGAATGACAATAACTCTAGCAACTATATTCTAACAGCTAGCAATAATTTAATCAACAAGATCAAAGAGAATGACAATAACTCTAGCAACTATATTCTAACAGCAAGCAATAATTTAATCAACAAGATCAAAGAGAATGACAATAA
>Ga0209358_10000045_pt1 | contig 106108 bp, 119 predicted proteins | sample LauGreFa1BDMLBSN_2_FD_187574 | JGI IMG/M metagenome (GOLD analysis project Ga0209358, IMG submission 187574) | Freshwater lake microbial communities from Lake Michigan, USA - Fa13.BD.MLB.SN (SPAdes) (version 2) | ecosystem: Environmental > Aquatic > Freshwater > Lake | place: Lake Michigan... | reverse complement strand
GGAAATGAGCGATTCATCATGACCACGAGCACCTTGTGCGTTGTGTTCGCACTTGGGGTAGCTATTTGGACCACTATCAAGGAAAAAAACCTACAAAAGCAAAAAACTTGTGAGTGCAGGTGCTTTGATGCGGGTTACGAGTCTGCACTAATGGATATCCAAGTCCTTTCCGATTCCAAGCCCAAGGTCAAGCGCAGCCGCGAGGACTACTGAAATGCAAAAAATCTTGCGATACGCTATTGTTCTTCTTGTTATGGTGGCTTGCTCCCCTATCGTTAAAGCCGATCCAAAAGGTTTGGATCAATTCCTAAAGGCTATTCGCCAAGTTGAAACTGGCGGGATGAAGGATAACGGGATCGGAGCTAAAGGTGACAACGGGCAATCTTTTGGCCCTTATCAGATTCAAAAAGCCTATTGGACTGATTCTCGCCTAGCCGGTACTTGGGAACAATGCCTTACCGATAAAGCCTATTCCGAAAAGGTTATGATTGCATATTGGAAGCGTTATTGCCCTAAGGCTTTTGAGGCAGGGGATTGGGAAACTTTAGCTCGTATCCATAACGGTGGGCCTAAGGGACATAAGAAGACCGCAACCGTAAAGTATTGGGAAAAGGTAAAAGCCAAAATGTAACCTTCGGGGTTACGATAATCCCCAATCGTAACCTAGTGTTACGAAATCGTAACCCGCGAGGGGCCCCATTGATGTAACCTCTTATTCTACAATGGTTTAAGAAAATCCAGTTTCCCCTATTGACAGGCCCCCTAATTTCCGATATAATAGGAACCATGAAGAACAAGTACGAAATGGAAAACGACGCTTACCAGCTTGGCGACATCGTGCGCTCGATTGAAGTCGCGCAGGGCAAGGAAGCGTGGGACTACTTCTGGCGGGATGTTAGGTGCCAGCAGGACTGGGTTTCGGGTGCCGAGGAAAGCATCTACTTCTCCAGCAAGGAAGCAGCAAAGCGTGGCATCAGCCGTCTCGTGAAGACCATGCCCGAGGCTTGGGAAGGAACCGAGTTTATTGTTGCCAAGTTCGCAACTCGCTGATAGGATGTACACCATGAAGACCCGCACCGAATATCATGTGATCTGGCACACTCCGAATGTCACCGAAGAGCAGATGCGAAAGGACATCCCGCAGATCAAGAAGCAATGCAAGATTGCGGAAAAGTACGAACCCTTCTTCCCAATCTTCGGTGGCACGGTTACACTAGGGAATCGCACCTACCAAGTCTCCCCGTACAAGGTCGAGGAAGTCCAATGAAGTTTCAAATCACCGAAGAGCAGCAGCCCTACAAGCAAGGCACCCGCACCATCTTTTATATCGAACGGTTCGACCAGTACGATAGGAAGGTGGATTGCTTCTCCTACTTGTGCCGTGATGCAGTAACGGACTATGCGGAGCGCGTCAAGGAACAATTCCCGGAAGCTAGAGTTATTTTCAGGGTTACCTAACTCCTGAAACTCCAACGACTTAGGTTGTTGGGGCCCCGCCCGTTGATGTAACCTCTTATTCTACAACCACTTACGAAAATGTGGTTTTGGGGTATTGACAAACTGTGATTCCTAATGTACAATTTGACCATGAAAAGCTCCAAGGAACAAGAAATCGAAAAGGCTTGCACCGAGTTTTGTGAGGCTATGTGCGTAGCCACACTTGGAATCGTGAAGGGGGATCACAACCTAACCGAAAATGAAAAAAAGGCTTTTTCCACGGGCGTGCTGTGTGCCGTGGATGGTATCAACCAAAACTTGCTACCTGCTCTAAAGGCCATCGTCAAGGAAAATCCAAGATATTTTGAAAACCTGAACTGATCAAACCCCAAATGTTACGAAAGCGTAACAGGCGGGGGGCCCCGTTGATGTAACCTCTTTAATCCCAACCACTTACGAAAAGTTGTATTTAGCCTCTTGACAAGGGGGCGAGTTAAGGTATAATTCCACCATGAGCAAGCTAGCACAAGCCCACACCGAAGCCCGCACCGTCTACACGAAGTCCCGCAAGGGTGCAGACTATACTAGTTCGGTTCTCAAGCTTTCGAGCAACGGCAAGCTAGGGAAGCGCATTCTCAAGGGTGCATGGAAGGGTGCTACGATCTTCACCGTTACCCTAGAAGAGCGTGCTACCTGTCCTTCCGATTGTGCCATGTGGACTAAGTGCTACGGGGACAATATGCCATTCGCTCATAGAATGGCGATGGATCCTTCCGAGCTTATGCGTAGGATTGAAAAGGAAGTTTCCGAAGCGTGCAGCACCTATAGCAAGGTCGCCGTCCGTCTCCATGTGCTAGGGGATTTCTTCTCTCTGGAATATGTGGTATTCTGGCGCAAGTTGCAGCACAAGTTTCAGAATCTTTTCATCTGGGGCTATACTGCGCACAAGGTAGGTAGTCCTATCGGGCAGGCTATCACGGAATACAATACCTCGCATGGTGGGCGTTGGCTTGTGCGGTTTAGCAATAACACCAATTCTAGCCTAGCTCGTGTTGGGGAATATACTTGTGCGGTTGACGCTCCTGAGGAAACTGGCTATGTTTCGTGTCCTGAGCAGACCGGAAAAGCGGCTTCCTGCGGGGATTGTGGCCTGTGCTGGAATCACAATGTGCTCAAGGGTATTCGTTTCTACGATCACTCGAAAGGCAAGAAGAAAGTCTGAAAAGTTATCGTCCTAAATTGTTTGCCAACAACGATTTAGGTTGTTGGGGCCCCCACGGTTGATATAACCTCTTATTCTACAACCACTTACGAAAAGACCACCCCTCCGATCTTATTCGGAAGGGTGGCCCAATTCCACCATCCTAGCTAGCACATATTTCGGATGGTTTCATCTTTATTTAAACTTATCCAAGCGGAAAGGATAAGTTTGAAAGAACGCTTCGATCTCTTCGAGGATCTGGGCCTGCTCGGGGTGATCCTTCTTCCATCCCTGCCATTGCTGCTCCAAATCAGCGTCGGTCAGGGGTTCCGGCTCAGGGCTCCCCTCCCAGTGCTCGGGGACAAGCTCTTCGCATTGCAGGTCATCGAAGGGGTCGATCTCGTTCTTCATGTGCATATTGTACTACATTTCAGCCCATAGTCAACCCCCAAAATTCAAATTTTCGTAAGTAGTTGTAGAATAAGAAGTTATATCAACGCACGGGGCCCCATTAAAAATTTTTGGTTTTTTTCTTGACAGCTACCAGTAAACTCCCTCCCCTAGAAAAGGAAAGGGAGCGGGTTGCCCCGCTCCCTTCAAGAGGTTGCAATTGTTGGAAGGTCAGCCGAAACGCATCGCGGTAGTTTCCGCAAGGTTCCAGAGTTCCGAATTGATGCGGATGGATTCGCGCAGATTGGTAACCTTGCGAGCCTCACGGGTCGCACGCTTGAACCCGCCGCCGATCAAATTTTCTTGCGCCACATTGAACACGCGCCACAGGTCGCGCCCGACATCGGCCTCGCGGTGCGGGGCGAGGATATAGGCGGGAGAGGGGATCGCATCGGCGGGATCGTTCCAGCGAATGCGAGCAGCGGCGAGGGCGAATTCGTCCGCTTCCGTAGGCGACAATTGCAAGCCGCTCCAAAGTTGCATCGTGTCGCCAATGCCGGACATAGCAGCGCGGAACTGTTCGACCGTGCGGAAAGCGTCTTCCGCATTAAAGCTCCCCGTGTGGCGCGTGCTAAACTCGCCCACACTCGCCGTGCTAACGATCAAACCGTTGGAGCAAATTAGCGTATAGAGGCCAGCCAACACTTGGAAACGGGAAGTTCCATTGTGCGAGTTGAGAATGTGGATTCGGGGAAAGATAGCCTTGGAATCGGGCACCCTAGGGTCTACAAGAGCGACCGCGCCGCGCTCTTGGAATTCCAATTGGTGGATTCCGAAATCGCGGGAAGCCGACTTGCGAGCCTTGGGAACCTTAGCAGCCACCACGCCCCAGCCGTTGGATTCCATCGAATTGATGATGTCCAAGGTAGGAACGAAGGTGTAGAGATCGGAGCGGCGACCGTCATGGGTAGAGGCCAGCGCGGAAGGGACACGGGCGACGATATCGTCGCGGGTAAGGAAGGCGTTATTCATGCCCATATTGTACCACACTTCGACCCCTTGTCAAGCCCCCGAATCACAGTTTCCCCACATTATTTGAAATGAGCGTAACCCATTGCAAACTAACACTTTAGGTTTATGGGGCCCCCCCTCTTGATGTAACCTCTTATTCTACAAGCACTTACGAAAAGCTCAGAAAATCTTTGAAAATAAGTTTAGGAGCTATTGACAATGGGGGGAATTGTGGTAAGATAGGGGCATGGAAAGGAAGTTACAGAGTTACAGATGAAACAAGAGTTGTTAGTGTTGGATGGGGAAACTCTAAACCTAGTTGCAACTCTGTAACTTCCGATCTATATCTAAACAACTTGTAAGTAGATCTTACAAGTTCTAAATGGAACTATCTTGTTTTACTCGGTAGTTCAAATAAAAATAGCTTAGATCTTGTTTGAGCTAGTTTCAAACAAGATCTAAGCTATTTTATCCCCCGAACACAACATATAGTGGTGGGGGGTTGTATTTATATGGGATTTTGGCAAATCAAATCAAAACATACCACTATATGTTGTATGTGAGACTTGCCAAAGTTCACATTAGATTGTAAAACTTAGAAATAATTCAGAGATTTTTGTGTGTGTTAGGTTTTTTATGGGTAAAGCAAACTTTGACTTTTTAGCAAAAATCCAATAAAAACAATAAACTTTGACTTTTTAGTACCCCTCCCCACCCCCGTATCTTAAATGATACTTGGATTTTATTCATTTTTTTTGATGACGGGGGGTACTTTTATACAATACATAAACTTTGACTTTTTGGCATTTAATTATGATTTCAATATGTTTTTACCTTCAAACAAGAACACAGAAGTTGGTATTGCTTGTTGATTAGAAGATATCAACAGGGACATAAGTAGAGGATTAAGATTTAAGACTAGTAGGAATCCTCTAGACATCTTGGTAGTCATATCTTCATTATTGTCTTTGAATGATTTCTCGTCATCATTAGAAGTGTATCCGATTACTTCTAATATGCAATGCGTAATCTCGTGCAGAAGGACTTCTCTTGCTTGTTGATTATGCATTGATGAATGCAAATAGATTGTATGTGTACCCGTATTAGTATATCCCCAAGTTAAGTTATCTCCTATATTATCGGTTATAATTAACTTGTATTTGGCGTATCCTAGATCTACTTCTTGTATATTATTCTTAGAGAGCAGGTTAAATATATGATTATCTTCTATCATTGTTCTTTCCTCCTCTCTATCTAGCCTATGTTACTTATTGTCTGGAAGCATTGTATTTAATACCTTAGATTCTGCGATCTTAATTGCTTCCAAGATGTTATTTGCTTCTTTGGTGATTAAAGCGTCGCCTGCTGCTTTGTTGATCAAAGCCGTTAAAGCGTCTTTTAAAGTTGGATAGAAAGCGTTGGATGGCTTCCATTTGGCTTTGGTAAATTCCCCTTGGAACTTACCTTTCTCGATTTCCTTGCCGCCTTCTTGCCATTCTTCGATACACCAATTAAATTCGTCGGGGTGCGTGATTCTGTACTTCATTGCTCCTCCTTAGGGTACAACACATCCCAAATCTTAATGAATTCGTCCACATTATTCACTTTAACTTTTACTTCAATGGGATTAGGTAGTTCCAACTTACTTTGAATTTTATCCTTATTAGATTTATCACGCCAGAATGCTTGAGCTTGGAGGGCATCAGCTAACTTAATTTTAAGCTCCCCCAGTTCATGATTAATATCACTCTTGGCATTCTTATAGCCCTCGTCGTATCCATCGTTGTATGGATCGCTGTACATAACCGAGTTATCCTGATCGGTTTCAACGCCTTTGGCCTTGTTGTAGCCATCGAAGAAGCCGTTCTCATAGGCTTGGTCACAGCATTCTTTTCTTACTTTATTCTCATATACCATGTACTTATTATATTCATCCCAGCTATTGAATGTAATGTTTACACCTGCTGGATGATAGGTAGTATATTCATCCCAGCTATTAAATGTAATGTCTACACCTGCTGGATGATGCATAGTATATTCTTCTTTCATACAGATACATTGATCCTCATTGATACATCCACAGCCTTGGCAGTTATTTTGTTTCATTGGTTCACCTCGTATTCTTCGATGTGCATTCCTGCAACATCTAAACCATCTTCTTTATATTCTTGCATTTGTTTCTCTGCTGCTTCCATTGTAGCGAAAACTCCTACAATGGCTTGAATAGATACCCATACTCCCCTTTGCCAATTCATTAAAACATAAACCTTTGTCATTGTTCCACCTCAATTAGCTTTTTAATCTTATTGGCTAGTTTTAGATTATAGGTTGTAGCTACGACTGTCCATGTGCTGTATTTATATAAAACTTCTACTGCATATTCCGGTTGATAGAGATCTCGTTGCTTTTTAATTCTAACCTTCATTGTTCTTCATCCTTCTTGTTGATAAGGGTACGGTTCGATCCACGAAGGATCGCGCTTGTATTCATCATAGCACCGCTTACATAAGATTGCAGATTCTCCCTTGTTTGCACTTGCTACATTAAATTTAAGTTCAGGGATGGGAACCATGTTCTTGGTTTTATGCTTATCTGTACAGTTGTCGCAGTATTCCATGGTCACTTATCCTTCCCCATATCGTACTTATACTCGTGTACCATATCTTGATTGGTAGCTTCGGGATTACAGGGTTCTTCTTTCAAACGAACACCAATAATTTCCCTATCCATGTTACTGGATTTAATGGTAAACTCGTCCGTCTTTTTGAAACGGTCTTTTGCAATCCTCTTAGCTTCTTCTGCGCTATCTGCTTGGACGCGCATATAAATCTCAGACTGGACTGCGAACTCGATGTCGTAGGTGTACTTGCTCATGGTCACTTAGCCTTTGTTTTGATGTAATTGTACTCTCTGATCATGTCTTCGTTGGAGGCACCAAGATCACAGATATCTTCTCTCTTGCGGATCATAACGGTATCTGTGTTCGCATTGGCTGGCGTGAAAAGAACCAACCCCGAATGCAGGAAGCGTTCGTGCGCAATCTTCATAGCCTCTTCCATGGTGTGTGCTTGAACACGAAAAAAGGCTGGAGTAGAGACACAGAACTCGATATCGTAGGTGTTTTCGTAGTTGTTGTTGCTCATGGTAGGTATTATAACCGATCAGAGGTCTTGGGTCACTCGTTTTCTTGGTTTTTTGTAAGGGTATAGCCGTAGATCTTAGCACCCTCAAGGTTAGCATCCTCAAGGTTAGTATCCCCAAGGTCAGCACCTAGAAGGTTAGCACCTTGAAGGTCAGCACCCTGAAGTTTAGCACCCTGAAGTTTAGCACCCTGAAGGTCAGCACCCTGAAGGTAAGCACCCTCAAGGTCAGCACCTCGAAGGTCAGCATACCGAAGGTCAGCATACCGAAGTTTAGCACCCTGAAGGTCAGCACCTCGAAGGTCAGCATACCGAAGGTTAATACCCTGAAGGTCAGAATGCCGAAGGTCAGAATGCCGAAGGTCAGCACGCCGAAGGTCAGCATACCGAAGGTTAGCACCCTGAAGGTCAGCCTTGGGCTTAATTTCGTATCCTTTGTTGCTCATGGTAGGTATTATAACCGACGACACAGCCTCAGTCACGCTTTTTCTCAAAAATAAGTTAGTCGTTCAGAAGGTCTTTACCTTCCAAATACTCAATAGCCATCTCCTTGGCTAACTTCTCTCCATGATAACCTCTAGATCCAAGATACTTACTATCTTTATACATATAAACTACATATGTCTGCCCGTATTCTTTAAATGCAACTACCTCTGCTACCAAGTTATTATTCTTGATAACTTCGCCTTCAAGGTATTGGTCGTCTAGCTTTTTCCATTGATAATTCATAGTGATGTGATCCATAGGTGTGTGATTAACATTTTAATTACAATCAAGGGCAGGACTAGTATCAAAAAGATAACTAGTCCACCCCTGATTACCCACAAGATTTTATCTCGTAGTTTTATTGGTCTTCCTCTTCTGAGATATCATCCTTATCAATCTCAAAGCTATCGGTCAGGTACTCACCGTGTTCAGGCAACGGAAGACGGTTAGCAATCTTAATTGCTTCTGCTTCCGAGTCAGCTTTAATGTAGTAGTCAGAACACATTTTCCAAGTGATGGGGACACGATAAGTTTTCATTGTTCGTCCCCGATGAACTTAACTTTATCGCAAAATTGGCCGGATTGTTTTTCAAAATTACAAATTTCACATTCTACTGTAATGTAACGCAACTCGCTGCCTTCTACATGATTTTCAACCTCGAATTTCCTACTTTCATCGTGAGAAATCATACAATGTACTTTCTGGGGATACATCATACAGGGAATTAGTACAAAAAAACTTAAGCCAAGAAAAGTTTCAAACAAAACGACACACCCAGCCGCGTTCCACCAGTAATTAATAATGTTTTTGATCGTTTTCATTGGTCAGTCCTCCCAGATCTTGCCCGTGATTTCAGCCACAAGAATAACACCATCATTGCGGACTTCCACATCGAAGTCTCCAAGCTCTTCCCCAAACTGCATATCGTCATCGATACGCAGCTTGACCTTGAACTCGTCGCCCTGCTTGATGCGGATGCGCTCAAGCTCCCTGATCAGTTTGCTGATTTCCATGATGCCTATTATAACCGATCAAACGGCTTGTGTCACGCATCATTCGGGATTTTTATCTTTTTTATCATACATCTTAACTCCCACATACAAAAACCACAACATTAAGATGCCATATGTGATCCAACAAATTATTTCAATCATAAAGTTTGCATCAGAGTTGCGAACAAAAACCCATTTAAAAGCAACAAGGTCATCAACAAGACCGCTCCCACAGCCAAGGTCATGAAATCAATCCATTTTTTTCTTAGTTTCTTTTTATTCATAAATTTTCCAACAGCTTTCATAGTATTTCAATGCTTCCATTAGGACGAGGGCCACCATAATCTCCACCTAGACGATACTTAATTGGGCCACCATAAGTATTTATTTGTTTGAGAACTCCACTTCTCACACCAGAGATAGCCACCATCGGACGAGTAGCTCTGTTGGATTCTGCATGGAATCTCTCAATTAATACTTCATTAAAACTAAAGTTACGACCTGTAACATAAGTTCCATTTGTGGTATCAGTCCAAAGAACCATAGCTCCATTTGTAGTATTAAAGGAACTACAATCTTTCACTTCTAGCTTACCCGTACAGCCCACAAATGTGTAATCAGAACCTCCACCACCTTCTTGGTTGATATCATTACATACGCAATTCGAGACTATGATATTCCCGAATTGAGAAGGCCCAGATGTAGGACGATTTGTAATTTGCATGAAAGTACGACCATTGCCAATACCTTTGCAATTATTAATTACTGTATCGCCCTGAGGATTATCAATATAAATGCTATGCTCTTGGCAAGGTTCAAAGTCACAGTTTTGTATAAACCAACGAGCAGGGCCATGTCCACGGATTCCCCATTTCATTCCACGGCCAAGCCAGTTATTTCCTGTACCCTTAAACTTGCAATTGATAATCTTGATATATCCATGCACTTCATTCATTCCCGTGCGGAGGGGCGAGAATTCATTTGTATCATTGATAATCGTTAAGTTCTGAATGGTAATAGAGTTAACCCCATTCAAAGTATCCCAAAAACGCAAGTTACCAATTGCTGCATTGGCATCTGCTCCTTGGATAATTAGATTATCAATCGGACGATTCCAGAACGCGCATTGACTTTTATTTTGATAACCTGCGGGGCCACCAATATCCAAGCCAGTTAAAAGCTGTCCATGAATCGTAATTACAGTTTGATCTGTAAACTCCCCTGCCTTGCGAATAGCAGCAGCGAGGGGGACTTGTATCTTGACTTCTACTCCATCGTTTACGGAGTAGCCTGTTGCGGTAACTTTAATTTGTGTCATTTGTAATCATCTCTCCAGTCTTTACCAAAAATAGTAGGACATTCCTTTGCTACCGTATCCATATGATATTCTTCTGGGTAGTGTTTTAGCAATCGCCTAGCCTCTGTTCGAATAGCACGAGGAACTCTAGGTGTTTCGGATGGACTCATAAGTGCTAACAAGAACTTACGAGTAGATTTAACAGAATTATAACGCTCGTAGTTAAGTGTCATATCAATCTTCCCAGTTCTCACCGTAGATATTCCAGTTATTGTACTCGTCGATGGAGGCTTGCATACGCTCCAGCATCTCCAAAGTCGCCAAGGTCAGAGCGTGATAATGGTTGACGGTGGCTTCATAGTTAGGCTTAACTTTCGTATTCTCAATAATGTACTTGCAAGTGGCGTGCAAGGCACTCGCGTGATACGCTACCTTATCAAACGGGGGGTCTTGATTAGCCATTTGCTCTCCTTGATTTTCACAGAGGCCAACGCAGGGCGTTGCTAGTATTGAATGTGTATCCCGTGCTTTGAATATCCCTATACATCCATTGGAAGTGGGTCACAGCCCCAGTTGCAAAAATCTCTTGTGGCAGGCTAACCGAAGCAGTTCCCAATGCACTAACAGGCACAGGACTACCAACACGATAGAAACCTCCCAAAGGATTCACACACAAGTGACCATTACCGAAGGGGCTGTTAAAAGCCGTGCTTCCGTAGATAAGTTGTGCATAGCCGTTAGGCGTAGCATTGGTGAGATTCATGCAAGTCAGTTGTACATCGCAGAAGCTCATATGTGCAACTTGTCCCGTGTTATTGGGATACGAGGTGCAGAAGATATTCCCAACTTGCGTTTGGGCGATAGAGGCGAGGGCAACAGTAGCGATCATGGTCTTAAACATATTCATTCTCCTTCGATAGGTGTAACGGTCAGGGTGTGCAGGGAATCAGTATAGTCAACCTCGTCAACAGCTTCCAGAACATACTGGACTGCCTTGGCCGACTTGATGGTTTCAGGCTTGAACCACTTAACTTGACGCTTGAGTTGGTCAACCGCAGCATCAATGTTATTGGTAAAGTTAGTCATTAGATACAAGTGGGGAGGCTTCGTGTCATTGAAGGTAATCTCCACTTGCCAGATCTTCTTAAAATTAGATTGTGCGTTCATGCCATCTATTATAGACAAGGTCTTAACCCTTGTCACTCAATTTTTCGGGAAAATATTTAACTGCCACATAGGTTCCTACAAAAGAACCTAACGCAATACTTACAATATACCAAGGATTCTTAGTGTATGCAAGCACTCCATATGTTAATAGTACATACATACCTGCTGCAACAAGGCCAGCCCTGAATGCATCTCTCTTTGCAACAAGAAGATAGTACAGGGCATACAAGTAATCAATTACAACATAGGTGAAAAACAATGCGATTGCAATCCACCAACTAAATTCTGAATTCATCCTAGTTTCTCCGTGAAAATTATAGATACAATGTTACTCATGGGGATTAACATTGGTTCGTAAGTCTTAGGTTCATTTCCATCTGGATCTTTTCTGGGTGATACAATAACCCAGTTATCTTTGATATCATACAACCAAAAGTAATTCCAGCTATCATCTTGCCAAATCATAGTTATCTGACTCGGAAGATTGAAAACAGGAATCATTCCTGTTTTGTTTCTAAATTCCATTTTGGTCGGCACATTTGGTTTAGATGATAGAATGCGTCTATACCATCAAAACGCATCCTATTCACAATCTCTTCCCGAGTCTCAGACCAAGACTTTAGTTCACACCATTGTTTATGGTCGAACTCCCATTCAAAGGTCATTGAAACTTTGACTTTTTGGTTATTGGGGTTCATCATTCCTCATCTTTTTAATGTCAGTTTCGTACAAGATTGTCATATCTAGTGCCCAAGCTAGATTAAATTCAATGGTAGCCCCTTTACTAGAACTCCATCCATTTAAAAGATAGATCGTGTCACATTCCATCATCAACTTGATGCTTTCATGCATATAATACGACCAAACCCCTTCTGTTCCCCAATCATCTTGAGTGTATTTTGGGGTGGGGATGTTGATGGGATTGTAGATCTTGGCATTAGGATACATTTTCCTCATCAAGGCTTCAGCTTCCTTGAAGTTAGTATCTGCATTCTTGTAATTAGTAATCGGGCCAGAGATGTAAATATTCATAGAGGTACTCCAATCCGCTTGGAAAGATCACCGATCTCCTTGTCAATAACCGTCCAATGCTTGTTTTCGATTCCCGACAATTCCAACCGATTAATCTTTCCGTTAGGCTTAATTAGGTCAGGGTTTTCAACAATCACGGACACCAAATGTTTCTGGTAATCCGACATATTGCACATGAACTCCTCAAGGTCAACATTCATTTCAATGTAACTGGCAGAACTCTTGTCTCGGAAGTTCAGATCTAGATCTGCAAACGACTCCGAATCATCAAAGTTGGATTCAATGCTCAAGTTGGAATACAAGACTTTCTTCTTGGTGATCTTAGAACCTCGATTAGCCTTGTAATTCCAAAGGCAGGATTTGATGTATCGATCAAAGCCCTTGCTATTGAAAAATTCCTCAAAGCTGCTTTGTGTATTCTTCTTGCGGAAAGTCTCCACAGCTTCGATTGCAATGATGTTTAGATCAGAGCGCAAATCTTCAACGGAACACAAGGTGTGATCCCCAGAAATGTGCTTGCAGATCGTGTACATCAGGTTGCCATACTTTTGTTCGATGGCATCCCATTGTTCAGAAGTTAGGGTAGTCTTCACTTAGCTTGTTCCTTTTGGAGGAGTTGAATTTTGCGTTCCAGATACCACTTGGCTTTGGACAAATCTTCCAGTTGCTTTCCTTTATGCTGCGCTCGCAACACATACTTAACAACATTGCCGAGATGATAGCAAAGTTTTTGATCTTCAATGATATCGATAACCTCAAACTTACCTTGGGTATAGTGTTGAGGGTGATTGACCATATCTTGTTTCATATTTTCAATCATCCTTTCATAGTTGGATGTGGGCATGGTTTTCTTTTTGAGTTGCTTGGCTGATGTAGACAAAGTTCTGTTCTCCACGGAAACTCTTCATGTTCTTAGATCCACAATAACTCATTGCAGATCTAATTCCATCGCAAAGGCCACGGACAACGGACAGGGTGCTACCCTCAGGCTTGGTTTTAACTTGAGTAGAAATACCCTCCTCATGTACGAGAGGCAATCCAGTATCTGCCTTAGCGGACATGGAGGCCATTCCACGGAAGGTCGTGAAACTGGTATTAGGATTCCAGAAAGGGGTCTTGTCAGTTCCTGCGAGCATACCGCCAATCATAACGAAATCCGCTCCGATTGCAATAGCTTTCGCCGCATCTCCTGCGGTTTTAATCCCCCCATCTGCAATAATGGGAATCTCTCCTTGGAATTCATCCCAAATGCTCTCCAAAGCTGCAAATTGAGGATACCCACAACCAGTCTTAATTCTAGTAGTGCAGGCAGACCCTCCACCAACTCCAACTTTGACGATATCTGCTCCCCAGTTGAATAGATCTTCAACTCCCTTGGGAGTACAAACATTTCCAGCAATCAAAAGTTGATTGTTCCTTTCACAAATATAATCTAAAGTCTTCCTCATGTTTTCGGAATGACCATGAGCAATATCAACGCACATAGGGATGCTATGATCCAAATATGTATCGATACGCTTCTTATCAGTATGGATCGAGCCTACAGCGGCAACCACATACCCAAGTTCTTCTTTCAATTTGATTACATCAGGAATAAAAATATTCCTATGCAGGATTCCTAAACCCAAAACCTGATCCATAGCTCTAGCCATTTCAAGACCAGTAATGGTATCCATGTTGGCAGACATGATCGGGATGCCAAGTTTGGGTTTGACTACAACATGATCCCCAACCCTGATTTCAGGAGTAAGATCACATTCAGCCCTGCTCCCAATCTTAGAGTACTTGGGAACAATTAATACATCGTCGTAAGATACGGATAGTTTGTGGTTTTGCATTTCAGATAGGCCAGTAGTATTCCATGGTGGACGGGAGATTCCAATTATACTGCGAATAGAACTTCTCGTCCTTACGCAACAAGTTGGAACGGTGAGAGATATGGATGCGAGTATCATCTAACCAAGGTGGTAGCACAAGGTTACGGTCATCACGCTTTTCCATAGTGTTATTGTAGCCTCTACGAACCCACTCGTCAATACACACATTCATATAATGTGCAAGGGCTGGAGCATAGCCTTCCCACATCTTAAGTGCAGGATGACTTCTCCAACCCTTGGTGGTTGTACGATTGGTAAGGATGTTGTGAAGCTGCATGGCTTCCACTCGTTGTTTACCTAGACGACGATAGTCTAGGCAGCGTGCGGAATCCTCGAAGTCGCTGTAGGGTAGGAAGGTTTGCATGGTCGTGCTATGATTATACCTTAGTATCCTGCCGTGTCAACTTTTTTATCAGTATTTCATGTCAATAACTCTACATCCGCTACAACCACAGTCAGGCCATCTTTTTTTGGCAATTTCAATTGCTTCCGATTGAGTCGGTGCTTTAATAAGCTCAACCCTTTTGGCCCAACCAGAAGTTACCATAGTGACCTCGTACCAAGTCATGTTCAAAACTCTCCTCTGCTTACGGTTTCGGATGTCTTCGGTGAACCTACATACACAACATAGGTTCCACTAAAGTCTCTAGAAACATTAAAGACTGCACGGCCAAGGAATTTATCACAATACTTGGAAAAACATTGGAACAATCCCTTTCTTTTGTCATAAGTATCACTCGCAGAACATCTTGCGGTGATCGAAAATGGCAACCCATTTCGTACAAAAGATATGACCGTATAACCGCCATTCTTGATTATCTTCTTTTTATCGAAGTTACGGTAATGGTTTATCTTAAAATCTAGTTCCTCGATGTTTAACATCGTCATGTTATCTACTATTTCTACTTTTTGCATAAGACTTTGACTTTTTGGTGATTAGGATTTGAGTGGTGAGTTCGGAGGGGGTCGAACCCTCGACCTACTGGTTAAAAGCCAGTTGCTCTGCCGACTGAGCTACGAACTCGTGTATGGAGCGAGTAAAGGGAATCGAACCCTTATCTTCAGCTTGGAAGGCTGAGGTAATAGCCTTTATACGATACTCGCATGGCTCCCAGAGCAGGGTACGATCCTGCAACCCTCTGATTAACAGTCAGATGCTCTACCGATTGAGCTATCTGGGAATGTATGGTAACCCCACCCTGACTTGAACAGGGAGTCTATTGCTTAGAAGGCAATTGCTTTCTCCAATTAAGCTATGGGGTCGTGTATGGTAGCCTAGGTGAGGGTCGAACTCACACTTGACAGATTTTAAGTCTGTTGTCTCTGCCGATTGGACTACTAGGCCATGTTTTAAAAGAGCAGCAGGAGTTGAGTTCTGTCAGCCAGTCTTACGAGTTGGCTACTCCTGCTGTGATTGGTGCGACTGGGTGGAATTGAACCACCGACCTTAGCTTTATAAGAACTCTGCTCTAACCCCTGAGCTACAGTCGCGTGTTCTACAGACTATAATAGAACACTCTTGGTCTTTTTAAACAATTTAATCATTTTAAAAGCTGAGGCCACCTAAAAGGTGGCCTCGTTACTGTTTCTACACTTAGCAGATTAGCTATTACTTTTTCTTACCAGTCTTAGGAACTAGTTGGTCTAGGTCTTCGCGCTGAACCAGCAAATGCACCTCCTGCTTCGGTAGATGAAGAGCTACCTCTAGACAATGTTGGGAAGGCTTTTTTGGCTGCTTCAAACTTTTTCTTATTTGATGCTGGAATAGGAATTGTCTTTTTTATATCGCCCGGACCTCTGTCCCCTATCTTTTTAACAATTATAGTATCCTTATCAGGTGTATCACCAGCCTGCCAGTGAGCACCTGCCTTACCAGCCTCACCTAACAAAGAACTTAAAAGATCATTATAAGTTCTGTTTGAACTATCTTCTCTTTTCTTGGCAGGTGGCTTTATCCCGGCTGCGGCCAGCCTCCCACTAAACATTTTTTCAGCGGAGGCTCTTCCTATTTCACGACTGGCTTCTACTCTCTCTTCAGGTGAAACCTTACTTGAGTACGATGTCCGTGCTATTTCGGGATTCATTCCACCTCTTAAAGCTCTTTTTGTCATTTCTTTGCCCGATTTTACTAAGCCTTTCATTCTTTTATCAGGGTTACCGCTTCGTATCATCCTTTCTGCTTTGCCCTCTAACAAAGAATTTAAAAGATCAAAGTAATTTTGATGATGGTCAGGAATTGGGAGTGGCTTAGAAGGACCTTTAGCTAGTTTAGCTTTTATAGATCTCTTTTTACCACCTCTTTGATGTCCCGTTAACTTTTGAACTTGAGTTCCTGATTTGCTTTGTCCAGCAGCTTGTCTTTCTGCAACTGCCTTTGCACGCTTTGCTTGGTCTTCAGGAGTTTCTTTACCTGTTGCCTCTCTACGCTTAGAAGCATGGGTAGCTCTTCTCATCTCTGTAGAACTGGGTTTTCCGCCCTCTGCTTCCCAAGATTTTCCAAACTTTCTTTCATCTCTTTTCTTTGCTTTTTCTTCTGGAGATAACCCAGCATCAGCCTTGGCTTCTGATAAAGAAGCCATGAGTTTTTCATATCTTTCAGAATACTCGTTTGTTAAGCTGTAATTATTATTCATATTCATTCTTCCTTTTTAGTTTTCTTCGTAAGAGTTTTAGGCTTGTCTTCCTTAGTTTCAGTCTCTATCTTAACTTCAACCACAGGCTTAACAGGCTCAACGACAGTCTCTACCTTTTTAGCCTCATCTCTATACTTCTTAATTAATCCCATAGAATACACCTCTCTTTTATATAGATAAAAAGCCCACTTGTTTTGTGAGCTTTTTATTTAAAAAATTAAATATTATCCAATATCCAGTCAATTAAACTTAATCTATTTATTGATGGATATTGGCCTTTCAGCGTCTTTAAGGCGCACTGTAGAACCAGTTGCTTCTCCTCCAGTTTCATGTCTGGGTGAAGTTTTAATCTCTCCCCCGACATGAACTTCCAGTATCTCGCCCGTGTTACTCTCTTGCGTTGATTTTTTTTCTTCATGTGATTTTAAAACTTCAGGTCTACCACTTGGGAATACTAACTTGTACTGCTTCTTTTTCTTGGTGCTATCCTCAAGAATACTATCTGCTACAAGTGTAGCTAGATTATTTTTAATGTACCTAGCTACATTCCTAGCTCCATATTCATATGAATAGGAATTATCAATCACATAATCTACCAACTGCTCAGTTATTTCAACAGGGTAGGATTTTAGTTTTAATTTAACAATGCTTCTAACATCGTCCCTGCTTAACGAATTGAAGAAAACTACATCATCAATTCGGTTCATGAATTCAGGGCTAAACTTTTTCTTTACAGATTCTAGGATAGTGCTTTGTATGGCTTTCTTGCTGGGTTCGCTCTTTCCAAATCCTATCGAAGCATACTTAATTTCAGATACCCCTTGATTAGATGTAAAGATAAACAAAGATTTGCTGAAATCCAATACATTGCCCATGTTATCGGTGCAAGTTCCATCATCCAACAAAGATAGTAAGAAGTCTTGGAATTTGCCATCAGCTTTCTCTATTTCATCAAACAAGAATACCCACTTGTTAGATATCTCAGCCTTCTCCTTGAGGAGACTCCTGTCAGTATGACCAACATAGCCCGGTGGAGATCCTATCAACTTGGCATATTCATGTGCTCCTGCATACTCCGCACAGTTAATTTTGAAAAAGTTTCCACTGTATCTTTCTCCAATGATCTTGGATAGTTCTGTCTTGCCTACACCTGTTGGGCCTACAAAGAACAATGTAGAAAACTGAGTCAAGCCAGTTGACATTAGTTTCAAATGCTTAACTACTACATCAACAGCGTGATCTTGGCCGATGATGTTATTTTTTATTTGAGATTCAAGCTTACTAAAGTTGTCCTTGGTCTTCAAAACCTGTGGGCCAACTATCTTATGCTTAACGATTTTCTTTTTTGTTTCCTTGGCTAACTTAGTCTTGAGGTTAGCTGCCAAGTTCTTTAGAAACTGAGAAGGTTCCATCAAGTCTGTGGCTTGCATGAACTTTTCAGTATTTAAATCAGTGCATACGAAGTCCAATGACAAAGGAGGATATGCAACTGTGATAGCCATGTACATATTGGCTATCAACAATTGATATGTATCCGATTCTTCGCCATCGGAATACTCAGCCAAGAGATTTTCATATCCAATGATTAGCTTCTTGGCTAAGTATTCCTTATACTCGTGAAATACAAAAGCTGTTTCTGTTTTAGATATTTTCTCTCGTATCTGAGCATAAAGTTCTTGCTCCTCTTTCAAGGATAAAACTTTTACTGGGATAACTAGATCAATACCTTCACAAACCAACTTATATGTGTTATTATCACTCATCTACCATATTATCCAGTTCTGAAAATACAGAGGTTGTATTTCCACTAGCCTTGGTTCTTTCTGGCATATTCTCTTCGTTCATCTTTGTCATCAAAGTAATTACCCTTACGGTGTACTGCTTCGATGTTTGAGCTACTTTAAGACAGTCCACCATCAATGATTTTGACACATTGTCTGCTGGATTTTCTTCTACTCGCTCTTTGAAATAACGATGAGCATCTAAAGCTAACTGACGATCCTCTTCGGATTCTTCAATCAGCTTCTTGGCTATCTTCTGAATCTTCGTCTGTGCGAAGTGTGGGGTCTTGGGTATGTATGTCGTAGCCATAACTAGCACTCCATTCTATATTATCTAGGTCTTTAGCCATTGATTTTTGAACATAATATGTTACTAGATCATTGAACTGCCACATTGGCATGGGCAATGTAAAATCATCGGCGTGGACTTTGAAATCTATTGGCTCCCACTCAAAAATTAATTGAGTGTTTAGAGGTTCAGGACTTGTCTGGGTGTTTTCCATTATCATCTTCCAGTATTCCATTTATTTCCCCAAAGGTTTTTCGCCATTCCTTTTCACCTGAGTCTGAAGACTGATGTTTAGGTGGATGACGCTTAGGTTTTGGTTTGGGTCTTTTATTCCCACCATATTTGTAACTGTCCTCTGAGTTTCTACGGAAAGTCTTCCCCATTTCAGTCAGATAGCTGCATAAATTCTCTAAAAGCTTCTTCACGGGAAATGCCACGCTGAGTTTGCTCTTTGGTCATACGGAAACGCTTGCCCGTAGCTTGAGTGTACTCCTGAATGTTGGAGTACTTAGCCTTGGTGGCTTCGGTATTGCTGTTAACATTAACTTGAGTCTTCTGAGATGGTTGCATATTAGTCTTCTCCTTATATAGGTTCTTAAATGCAGAATCGATTAGGGTTTCCAATTGATTGTATAGATCTTGTTCTTTCATGGTCCCTTATAAATATAATAGTTCATCATTTTAATAAGTTTAGTTAATTTTAACTAAATCTCGTATTTGTTGGAAAGCTTGTTCCTTAGGATTTCTAAGCATATCGATAAAATCCTTGGATTGGAACTTTTTATCCGTTCCAGCCACAGTATACCATGCTCCAGCCCTTTGAACTAAGTTATCCTGTTCAAGCAAAGGTAAAAGTCCTGTAAAAGGATTTATCCCATCATTGTAAATAAGTTCAAATTCACATTCCTTAAATGGTACACTAACTTTATTTTTAGTGTTCCTAATGGATCCTTTAATACCTACAACTTTGCCAGCCTCATCTTTTAGTAGATCGGAGGTTTTATTAGATACTGTTTTAAGATTGACACCTAGGTAGTACTCCAAGGACTTGCCCCCTGCTGCCATCGTGTCTGGACTACCATACATTACACCAACCTTGTTCCTAATTTGGTTAATGATTACCAAGGCTACTTTGTACTTACGCATCAAAGGATTTATCTTTCTTAAGCAAGAACCTGTGGCTTTGGCCCTTACAGCCCCTTGCATATTATTTGCCTCGTAGCCTTCTGCCTCATACTCAGCTTTAGATGGGGATACTGCAATACTATCATATACAACCACAATAGGAGTATCCTTGTCGGATTCCCTAATGGACTTGATGGTATCCTCTATAACATTGAAGCACTCCTCCAAGGTTTCTGGAGCAGCGTAAATCAACTTCTTGGGATCCAAGCCTAGCTTCTCAGCAAAAGTTGGATTATATGCATTCTCACTATCCACGAGCATGGTGTAGTGATTAAGTGCTTGAGCTTCCCTTAAAATATGAGTAGCAAAAACAGTTTTTGCTGTAGAAGCCTCACCATGAATTTGAGTTATCATTCCAATAGGTATGCCTTTAGAATAATCACCAGAGATGATTTTGTTCAACGCATAACTACCTGTAGGAATAAACCCTAAGTCGGTGGTTGTTTCAGACAGCAATCCGGCAGTCTTTAGTTTCTTTATTACTGATTGATCCATGTAAATCTCCACTGTAAACCACATTTGTGATTCCGTATTTCTTAATTAAAGCTTGGCAAAACTTGCAGGGTTTAGCTAAATTGTTATTTTTCCTATAAATATAGATCGTAGAACCACTTAGATCTAACCCCTGTCTTACAGCCTTGTAAATAGCATTACCCTCCGCATGAAGGTTCATGAATTTCCCTGAACCAAACTCAGGGTGAGTTTTCATAATGTTATGTGCCGCTACAAGGATCCTGTTTCCTTTGGCAATCACAGCACCTATTTTAAACCTAGACCTAGACTTATGCGCTTGCTTTTTTGCCACACGCATCGGCGGCGGTACATCATCCATAAAAAAACTCCTACCAACCTATTAAAGTTGGTAGGAGTAATTTTTTGCAATTATATCAATATGTTATGTATTCGATTCTGTCCAAACGAATATCCCAATATGTAAAGTACTCGTATGGCATACCAGCATCACCCAAAGGATGTTCTATCTGTGCAAATGCACCTGACTTAAAGGTAAGTCCAACTACACCATCAGAATCAGTGAAGTGTTGTAGATAGAAAGGATGTTGGATAATGTTGATGCCTTCTGTCCAATAGTTAGGTTGTAAACATTGATCCCATTCCACGATTGCAGTCTTTCCACTGGGGCCTTGATAATCTAAAGTCCCATCGAAAGGTGCGATTTCGCCATAATAGCAGTCATCAATCGTGACACTTGGCAGAGCAATTAGAGGAGCCATAGCTCCGCTTTCAAAATTGCTCCAACTCCAAGTATACCAGTTAAACCCCCAAGGCAATCCGTTGAGGGGGTTGATGCCATCATTGGACGCATTAGTGCCTCCCCAAGTATGAGTTGGAGAAATATTTTCAAACTTACCTGAATAGCTTAAGTGCCAGCGTAGGTGTAGCCTGACTTCCTTAAGAGGGGCTGTGCCTGTATAAGCAGGGAAGCGAATAAACTTGGTTTCGCATTCCTCATCCTGACCGTAGTAGAACCAACAGTTTCGACTACCAGTTAGATCGTCGAAATCGTAGTCGTACCCATTCTCAGGAGTAGCTGGGTGTGACTGTGGTGTAATGGTTACAACACGGTTTCTTCTAGCTTGGGAGTAAATGATAGGCACTGCGACTAGTAAAAGTGCAAGTGCTGCGAGTAAGTATTTTTTCATAAGTCACCTATTATCTCCAGATCCTTGGATCTTGTCTCGATCCTTTCGGTCCTGTAGCTTTCCTATATTCTCTTCTGCAATGTCTTGCAGGGGAATATCCAAATCTTCTGCGATGTTAGCGATATACCAGAGGACATCCCCTAGCTCAGATTTTATCTCTAACACTCTATCATATTTATATTTCAGATTATGAATACCGTCTGTATCTCGCATAATCTTTTTAATTTTACCACACACCTCACCAGCCTCGGAAGCCAGCCCTAATGTGGGGTATACTATCTTATCTTTATAAATAGCGAATTGTTTTGCTTTTTGTTGATATTCGTTAAAGTCCATGTTTTATGATAGTTAAGAGATTTGATTTTTTATCCAATCATATGTTTTTAGCATACCAACCTTTAAAGGTTGAGAAGGTTTCCAATTTAATTTGGAGTTTATTAAGGTGTTATCACTGTTTCTTCCTCTAACTCCTTCTGGTCCGGGTATATTTTTAATTGATAAGTCTTTTCCTGATATGCTTATAGTCATTTTAGCTAAATCATTAATACTTATCATTTCATCAGATCCTATATTGACAGGCCCCATAAAATCTGACTCCATCAATCTTAAGACGCCATCCACACATTCATCTATATAAAGGAACGATCTAGTTTGTAAACCGTCCCCCCAAATTTCAATGGAAGTGCCATTTTGTGCTTCTGCAACTTTTCTGCATATGGCAGCAGGGGCTTTTTCCTTGCCACCCTTCCAAGTTCCTTCTGGACCAAAAATATTATGGAATCTGGCGATACGAACATCCAATCCCATGTTTCTGTTGGCTGTTAAATACAGGCGTTCCGAGAACAGCTTTTCCCAGCCGTATTCTGAATCTGGTGCTGCTGGGTACGCTGAATCTTCTTTGCAGTTTGGATTGTTTGGATCTTCTTGATTATATGCAGGATACATACAAGCTGAAGATGAATAGAAAATTTTTGCTTTCCATTTCACTGCCCATATAACAGCGTTTAAGTTTATTTGGGCAGAATTAGTCATTACATTAAAATCATTTTCGCCTGTAAAGATGTAGCCTGCTCCACCCATATCAGCAGCTAATTGATATACTTCATCGAAGCCCCTGTACAAAGTATCCAATTCTTTCCAAGCTAATTCTTTTGTAAGATCTACTGATACATAATTTTTGCAAAATCTGACGGCTCCTATATATTCATTCTTATCTTTGATATCAGCAACAACGACTGTATGTCCTTGGTTGTGAAGTCTACGAGCAAGATGATGTCCTATGAATCCACCACCACCACAAACTAGTATTTTCTTTTTCATATAAATGCTACAATTAGATCATTTTTGGCTACAGTGTTGTCTTCGTAGACTACAGTATAGTTAGGATTTATTTCTAGTATTTTTTTTATTATAACAGATTCATTTATATCTGAACCCCAATGGTGATTAGGTCCAAAACATCTTCTATCGTCTATTAAAATTATGTGATTTTTTATATGATGTTTTTTTAATTCATCTAGTTCAAAATTTAGACTGCATACAGTTTTACCTTTAACTCCAAAATCCCAATGAGCATCAAAGAAAAATGTTGCCGTATCATTTAAAGACTCTAAAACTTTTGGAAAATAATCTATTACATCCCCAGATATTAAATCAACTTTTCCAGATACTATTTCCTTTTTAAGTGATTCCGCATTATTTTTCTGTTTTTGAGAATCAATCTCTATTGAAATTATTTTTTCAAAATTACAATGAAGCGCAGTGCGAACGCCTTGAGCATTATTCGTACCCGTTTCTATGAATACCCTAGACATATACTTACTTAGTGTTTCTATTGGTAATGTTGATCCATAAATATTATACATTGTTACTCCTTTAAAACTACGATATTATTTTCCATCTGTAATTATCATTTAACTCTAAAAATAAGTTAAATCTATCTTGTTCCTTAACAAAATATGGTGGGTAAACTAAATCTTCTAATGATGGAACATTAAATTTATTTACATGGTCATCTCTAACCATGACCACATTAACTCCACAGGTAGTAATAATCGTATATCCTTTTCTTTTAGACATTGTATACCAAGCATTAATATTACACCCATGATAACAGGGAAAATATTTATTTTTTGGTAAGTGTGGATTTATAAAATAATCCGATTTTCCTTTTTCTATTGCAAGAGGTAAATGATTGGGTAATCCCGGATTATATTCTGCAATGATTACAGACGGTTTGTATTTTTGTGTGTCTATAGAATCAAAAACATAAATGTCATCACCATCTATGTCAATAGACAAAAAATCAAAATCCTCAGGAACATTATGTTTTTCAAATAAGTTCATGATATTATCTGGGGTCACTAATTCTTGTTTTACCAAACCATTAGACCTGTTTACTAAATTAGGATCTCCTTCCATCAACAATCCTGTCCAGCCAAGATGTTCTCTTAAAAATTTAGTATTCGCTAAAAAATGTCCATCAGCAGCACCAAAATCTACATAATATTTTTTTCTAGGAGTAATAATAGAAAATAAATAATTTAATAATCCATCTTCCCCATGTTGTGAATAAACTTTATGAAAGTAATTAGACAAATTGTAATTGATTGAATTATGCTTTTTTCCAAACGGATAATCAAAATTAATTTGAGTAAAAACTTCTGAATTTTTTAGTAGATCTAAGCTCATAAAATTAATAACACTTTCCTAATAATCTAGCGGTATGCATGAAAGTACTTCCGACATCTGGAGATATTATAGTTGATTTAGATAATATCAATAGATCAACTACTGCATCTACTACACTTTGTTTTGATCTATCCACATTAAAAGCAAATGAGTTTTTATTTGAATCCACAATGGTGGAATTCCAGCTACCATCCAGTAATTTTTTTACATAGTCCTGTTTTTCATATCTAAAAACATTTTTATTTTGTAAAAATTTGTTTTCTGTAATTTCGTCGTCTGAACATATAAAAAATTTATGCTCACAGTTTTGTTGAACTATGCTCATCAATTGAGGTTCTACAGAATCACTTCTACCACCAAAATCAGTTTTTCTTATGTGTATGCCAAAAAAAGGTTGTGTTTGACAATTTTCTAAAATAATTCTTTTTGCTGCATCAACTATTTCTTTTTTAAACTTTATGTCCAGTATAGTATTTTTAAAAGAATCAAATTCAGAAACTAATCTCCAAGGAATTAAGTTATTAAAGTAAAAAATATCTTTTCCTTGGCATAGGTTTTGAATTTGTTGTATATTAATAATTGAATTTATGTTAATGAATGTTTTTAATTCAAATTGATTCTCATGTACTATGTTGATTGTATTGTCAAGATTAATACTTGATCTTTCACAAAATTGTAAAGACCCTTTTTCAAATAAATCAAAAAAAGAGGCTCCACACCAATTGTTGAGGGGCCAGACGACCACAGGAGAATAATTCAAAATTTTTGACAAGTAAAGACCAAAACATAGAACATTGAATCTATTACCAAAACCACCATCACACTGAATATATAATTTATTCATATCAATGCCACTCCGTAAATTCAATATAAACTAAATCCTATTTTTTCTTCCTTCGAAAAAGGAAAGTTATGTTCTGTCAAGTAATTATAAATCGGAGCCTTATAGTTTTTGTTTTTTAGATTCGCAGACAACCACAAAAATTCTTGAACAAGATCTTTATCCAAGAATGGATATCTACCTTCTAAACCAAATGAGCCAGATATGTATTCTTCCTTCATCAGATACGATAACTGAGAACTTTCATAGAAACTGGCCCAAGGAAATATAGAAGATAGGTTTTCAGGAAACAATCCCCCAAAGTTTGAATGTGGGTATTTTTTTACCCCATTAAATCCATAATCAGAACAAATCTCATCTGCTCCTTGACCGGACAAATAAATTTTTCTATCGTTTTCTTTTGCTTTTTGACACACAAAAGACAAACCATTAGATCCCCCATCTCTTTTTACACTTAAACCAAATTCGTTATATTCACTACTTTGGGAGTATATTTTATAGTTGAATTCTTCTACATTTTCACTCAGGTGAAGTTGTGCTTTCGCATAGTCTGCCTGAGATGCTCGGAAAATAAACCCTTGAGCGGGAGATTTTATTAAGTCATGTCGTTGTCGTAATATATTAGGATTCTCTCTTCCTAATACACTATATGCGTGAAAATCAACTTTTTGCTCTAATAATTCACAGCAAATGGCACCAGAGTCATATCCACTACTAAGTCCTATAAAAACTTTTTGATTGCTAGTAACATATCTTTTTTTAATTGATTTTTTAAAAGCAGATGTCCAATCATCGTAAGTATTCTTGTACTGAGATAAAAAAAACTCATATACGGACTGATACCATACCGAGAAATTTAATTCAGATAATTTTCTAATTTGAGTAGTATTTGCTTTTAATTTTTTTATGTTTTTAAAATTTAGTTTTTGTAGTGCGGATTCATAAGAAGCTATTCCGAAATCATCATTATCAATAGAATACCACAACGGCTTAGTAGAAAAAACATCTGTTGAAAATAAAAGAATATCTTTGTTAAAATCAATTAAAACTAAACAAAATTCTCCATCTAATTGTTTAATAAAATTTGTTCCAAACTGCTTGTATAATGGAATTAGACATTCTCCATCAGTTGAAAAATCACCGAAAGATTTGTAATTGTATATTTCTCCATTAAACAAACAAACAGTATCCCCATCAATGAACGGTTGAGTTTTGAAGTCACCTGTCATGTGAAGCAAATTATGAATAAAATTAATTCCGTTTAAACTAAGTTGATTGGTATAATCTGGACCTCGTAATTTTAAATATTTATTTACTGAATCAAGATCTTCAATTTTTTTATTAGTTATCAATATACTACACATTATCTAACTTTCCCTTGCATTCTTAAAGTATCCCTGAATGCAGGGATTATATTGTTATTACCAAAATAAATGCTAGTATTTCCGGGTAATATTGAAATTTTTGGAGAGTACTCTTGTAATGCGGCTGGAAGACTTATCTGATCTCTAGATGAAAATTTATCCATATGTTCATACCAAAAGGTACATACTTTGTTACAAACATCGTTATTTCTTCTGACAAATGTAGTTGCCTCAAAAAAATTGTTTTTTTCTTTTACTTTCATCTCTGTGTAATATTTTATTTGCATATTTATTTTTTCATTATGATCTAACCTGCTTCTAAGAACTTCGATAGCTTCATCATACAAGCAGTTTCTGTGTGGGTGATTGAAAAATGCAAAATCAGAATCTTTAAGATAATCACTAATTATTTTTTCTGGATCTAAAGAAACATAATTTGTATAATCATGCCAAATATAATAATTATATGTTGGTAATAATTGATGAGTTAGTATTTTTGGTATTTTAGCTGTTCTCCTGTTTTCATATTTTTTATCAAGTGAAAAAGGATATAATTTTCTAACGGTCCATCCGGGAAAAGAACAATCCTGTTCTGTAAATAAAAAATAGTCTGCATTAGCGTGTTTCGGGGTATACATATCAAAACCAGAAACGCCAACAACAGAAGTTACAATAGCTATCTTATTCATCTGTGCTCCCCTAGAATAAAATTACAGTATCTGGCACCATTTATTACCAATGTTCCCCTAATATTTTATTACAGTATCTAGCACCATAAACTTGCACAAATTTTTGATACATTATACCATCTGAGTCTTCTGTTTTATCTTTCCACCCTCCAAAACCTCTCCAAGTACGAGTTCTCATTACTAATTGCATACAGTCAATATTATGCTTTATTGTAGGAAATCCAGTTAAAATTAACCATTGTTTATCCGCTTTATGTTTTTCCCTTATGAGACTAAATCCATTATATCTCATTCCAATCATTAATATTGGGAATATTAATATTTCATTATTTGGGGAAAATTTATCAAGTTCTTGTTCGCTTAATTTATATAATTCTTCTAATGCATTATCATAAAGAATATTGTCTGGGTTAAAATGAATTACATACTCACCTTCACATTCCATAATTCCCATATGCCTGAGGGAATGCCCCCAATCATTATATCTTTTTTTAGTAACAATTATTTTAGAATTTGGTAAATCAATTTCAGGAATCGGCCTAGAAGTTGGTCCATCATGATAGATCAGTACTTCAAAGTCTTTAAAGGTTTGAGACTTCAAAGAATTGACTCCTCTTAAAAACAATTCATCTGAAATTACTCCATCGTAATGAGGAACTATAATTGAAAATTTATATTTCATACTACCTGAACCTCAATAGGTTTTCTTAAAAGTTGTTCATAAATTTCTAATCTCTTTACAACAACTTTGTTTAGATCAAAATTTTCTTCTGTAAGTTTGTGTAAAGCTCTTCCCATAGCTTCACGCTGATCTCTTTCCTTAGCTATCTTAGTGAGGACACGCACCCACTCAGTTTTAGGTGCATCATGATCAATCAGGTATCCCGTCTCCCCATTCACTATCCATTCATCATAGCAACCTACATTAGATGCCACTAAAGGGATTTGATATCTTCCACACTCTGCTACCTTAATTTCTGATTTGGAATCATTAAAATCATTCATCTCCAAAGGAGCTAAAGCAACATCCATATTAGTGAAGAAAGATCCGTATCTATCTGTTGGAAGAGCATAATGAATTCCAAAATTAGTATCGCGTTTCATGTTAGCAAGGAATTTAGCTTTATAATTTTGCCAAACACTAACTTGCCAATCATCCTTTTTGGTGTCTGGTGGAGGATGCCCATAGAAATCCCATCTACAATTCTGTGGACCTACTCTTTGGTTTACCATTGCAGGGACTCCTGCAAATACATGTAGATCCTGTTCGTGGTGGATTCCTCCAGCCCAACCAAATCTGCAAATGTTCTTCTTTAACAAGACTCTTTGCATATTCCAGCAAGGAAGATTATAGTCAATTGAATTTTTGATGATAGCCAAATACTTCGTGCAGAAAGGTCTTATTCTATCTGCAAATTTTCTTTGAGTCACAGAAACCAAATCAGAATGATGATAGATAAACTTGGTTATCTCGCTAAGACCCTTTTCTTGGTATACACTATAAAGTCTATGTCCTTTATACAAGTCTGTCAATAAATCATCAGTATCATAATGAACAAACTTGCCAAACTCTTTTGCTTTGCCCACTATTCTGGCTGTATAGTTACCTCCATAATTACTGAGGTTACTAACCATAACTATATCTGCCCACTTCATATCGGCAAAATCCCAGTCAGGAATCCAGCGACCACTACTTGGATCCATGCCAAGAGGATTGAAATTCATCCTAACTTCAACCTTATCAGGGTAAAGTTCAGCTAGTTTTTTATACGGAACTATAGCTCTATAATAAGCACAACCACCTTCATTGGCAGGACATACAAGTATTTTTAATTTATCACTCATAAAAAAATAAAAGCAGGGGAATACCCTGCTTTTATTATAGTCTTATTTATTTAATTCAACCGTTAATTTGTTCACTTTTTTGAGGAGTTATCACATCGGGTGCTTCCTTTGGTGCTAGAGTTACTGCCTTAGTTATATCCAAGACAGCCTCTCGAATGTCATCAAAGTCTGGCACTTTACCATCGTTATTAGGTCCTTGAACACCGGGCACGATACGCCGAACTGCTGTAACAGTGTGCTTGCGGAATCGACTCGATAGGAACGGTAGGATTACTATCAACAACTCCATCCATGGTGCGGACCCCGGTAGTAGCCCCCCAAATACTCCTGCAATCATGCTTACGACACTCGGGGATAGTACCTCTTGTGTAGCATTGGCATCCAGAGTCACCATCATGGCCCCCGGAGTGTTGATTACATGGTCTTTAGTCGTAATAACAGGTGAAGTTCCTCTGTTTGCAAACTCTCGTTTAAGTGCATCACCTACATCACCACCTAAAGTTTCAATCGGAATGGGTACTGATTGCTTAGTTTGGATGGATTCAGGTGTAACATTAGTATTTTCAGTTATTACGAGAGGTGCTACTGGATCGGTGGTATCGCCACCAAAACTAAATCCAGCACCCTTACAAGATATCATGCCTATGGTTAAGGCACAAGCAATAACAAAGTTTTTTATCATATCAGCTCCTTAGTTTAGAAATATAATCTCCACCATCTTCATCACCTTCGCCGCTAGCGGAGTCCTTATCCGAAGGAGTTAGCTTACCCCCAATAGCAAGAGCTTCGGAGATACGCTTAACTTCTTCATATTCCTCTAGCTTGACAAGTCCATGGATATCGTGGAGGGTATCCATGATCTTGGCAATTTCAGCCTTAGTCCCCAATGGAGAAGACTTCGGGCGAGGTTGAGATTGGTCATAGCGAGGCCATTGACCTTCCATGTGCTTGACGATCTTGAAATCGTGACCCTTTTCAAGGTCCGTGATGTCACCGAAATCAGAATCAATCATAGCACCAACAATCTTCTGGAATAGGATCATGCCAATGGAGAGAATTTTAACCTCATTAGTTTCCCTATCCAGAATGTTCATATAATAACGAGAACGAGGCTTGATCAGGCGAGCAAGGGCCTCATCTTCCTTCTTTCCAGTCTTCCAAAGACTGTAATAAAGGTCGCACAATGGGCAAGATTCATTATGAATCTTACGGCAATGCACATTCTTCACTTGACCATTTTCCATTGGAATGCGATGGATCTTAGTCTCAGCGTAGAACTCCTTATCTTCAATCTTAGAAGGAAGGATTCTAATCGTATTAGATCCATCCTTAACTTGGTAGAACTTCTTGATGAAATCATCAGAGCTAGATCCACCCTTGTTCTTACCCATCAATTCTTCGTGCTTCTTACGCAGTGCATTAAGGTCAATACCCATAGTTAGTTCTCCTGTTACTTGTAAAGTTTAGTTTCTTCACGCTTGTTAGCGGACACCTGTTGCAGCATATCCTTCTTCTGCTCAAGTGCCCTAACCAGTCCCTTCAACAGTTCGTATCTAAACGACAGTTCGTTGACTCGGTTCTGGTGTTCTCTGTTTTTATCGTCGGACAGAACAGCATCATCCAAATCCTTGGCGGTCTGCTTGGATGAGCTATCATTCTTTATGTCCCTACGAAGTCTAGACATGAACTGCATATGTTCAGCCTCAGCATCGGAAAGTTCCTTTTTGGCTAAACACATTACAGCATGGAAGAATGAGTAAGTAGAAGCTTGGTGAGACAATTCTGCATCGACAGAATGATCATCAAACTTCAACAATTCTTCGCTAAGAATATGATAGCCTTCCCAGTTAAATTCTTGTAGAAAATCCTTCAAACTCTTCATATCATCTACCTACTAAGTTAGGATTTTGCTGTAAAAACTTTTCTTCAGTTAAAATTGACAAAACCCCAGATTGTTCTACAACCAGATAATCTCCAGCATTACCTATGATAGCCAAAATGGCAGGATTAAACTGATTAGACAAACAAACTCCAAAATTAAAAGGCATCTTATAATAAGACACACCTTCAATAACATGGGTTATAACATAGTTTGCATAATTTTCAAATCCCCAAATCCCAGAGCGTTGAACGCTTAAACGACTTGGATAATTTTTTACTCGTATAAAAACTTCTCTTGATGTAATATCACTCATGTTCCAAACTCCTTAGAGGTTCCTCAGATTCGGACATCTTAAGTAGATTATAATCTACCTTAGCTGGAATCGTAATACGGGGAACACCATTTCTAGACTTCATAATATATACTCGCATGAAGCCATTGTCAAACTCTTCTTCGGTTTGATTTAGAGACATAGAAAAATCGCAGGGACGAATCTTACCATAAGAATCTCCTAGCTCAACATCCGTGATAATACTTTTCATCCTACCTTGACGATTAGTCTGTGTCGCAGTCCAAACAAGGATGTTTTGTTCCATGGCTAGGCCACGAAGCTCTTCTGCGATTCTTTGTTGAGCCTGATATTCATGTTGAATATCCCTTGTGGAACGCATCAGTTCTAGATAATCTACGATCAGGACTTGCGGAACGAAATCGTTATGATTCTTAAGTTGGACTAAAAGACTTCTGACTGTATTAACAGATGCCATTAGAGTAGGGTACTCCTTAATCATCAACCTACCTTTAAACTCATTTTGGAAAAGGTTAAGGCGTTCCTTAACGGTAAGTTGGTGCTTAGGATCCTTAAGCTTGGCTTGTGGAACCAATGTCATGATCGAATCGAATCTTTGAGCAATCTTGTCTTCGCTCATCTCCAAAGAAATGTAAAGAACATTATTGCCATCAATGAGACTTTGGACTCCTTGATTTACTAAGTACAAGGACTTACCTACACCCGGAGGAGCCACTACCATAGCAAGCTCCTTGGATCCCAACCCGCCCTCCAACGATTTGTTGATGGAGGAAAATACAGTCCTAAACTTTATAGCCGTTTTATCGGTGCTAAAAGTCCTATTCCAACGGTCAGAAAAATCTGTAAAGTAATCTTGGCCTATATCAACGGCTTTACCCACCAGCAAAGCCTTCCTGACGATCTCCTCCACTTGCTCTACCTTGTTTTCTTTAATCAAGGTAATGCTTTCTGCGATTGCTGCTTTCATGGCCTCCTTCTTTGCGAAGGATTCAATTAGATCAACAACATAATCTGGGTTGGTGATAGTAGAGGTATCCAACGAATTGATGTAATTCAGTTCGTCTTCATAATCCGAAATATTTTCCCTAGCTCCAAGATTCTTTTTTACATCCTCGATGATAAAAAGATCCGAAGGCAAACTATGATACTTGTCATAGTAAGCCACTACAGTACTAAAGATCTTAGAGTGGGACGGAAACTCAAAGTACTCTGGCTTAACCAGATTTACAATTTGTAGGTAGAAATCATTATCTGCCTTCAAAAAGTAAAGGATAGCTCTTTGAATATTCTCGTTAAATTGATATGCCATTGTTATTTTTTCTTCTTAGTTACAGCCCTGTGTCTATTAGAGATGTCTTCAGTGATTTTTTTTGATCTGTCGATTTTGTCGCTAGTTTCTTTATCAGATAGGCGTTTAACTATACCGTCTTTTGCCATTTTTTCCCAGTTAAAATCTACTTTTTTATATCGACCTTCTTTTTCTGCTAATCTGTCTCCAGACTCAGCAATGGATCTTTTTAAGAATCTATTTGCAGAATCTTTATCAAAGCCATTTACAGCAAATTTACGATATCTTTGCTTCACGCTATGGAAGTCCATAGCACCTTTGTTTTGTACCCCGCCACAACCATCATCTGCAAATGAAAAGTTAATTTCATCGTAAAATCTTTCGCAGCGGGAATCACATTCCAAACACTTTATTTTCTTGGGTGCCTTACCTATGGAAGCTTCCTTCTCCCATACGATGATGCAGTCCTCACAAAGATATTGATAGGTGGGCATCAGCTACCACAACCTCCTCCAGTCATTGAACACGCTTGTCCGTCAGCAACTCCAACCTCTACGGGCTTACCCATGTACTTTTCAATATTTTCCTTTGTTAAAAGGATTGCCGCCAAAGGTTCCTGTCCCTTGGACCCAGCACGATAAACCGTTAAACCCTTTAGATATTGGGCATACTCCAATGAAGACTGATTGAAATCTTCAGGCTTGGCCGTGGAAGGTAGGTTGATTGTCTTGCTAATACAAGAATCAATATACTTTTGAATAGTAGCTTGAACCTTAATATGTTCTTCTGGAGTCACATCATAAGCTCCTACGAAAACATCTAACTTCTTGCCATTGTTGTAGTATTCTTGGAACAAAGGATCAACAACAACTTCCTCTTTCCAAACATTCGCGTGTCTCCACCGACGATGATACATAGCCGCAAAGATGGGTTCAATGCCACTAGAAACACCGTGCAGCATGGAAATAGTTCCGCAGGGTGGTATTGTCAACATAACTGCGTTTCTGATGCCATATCTCTTAATAAGCATACGAATTCTAGCTGGTAGTGTCTTGGCAAACTCCTCCTTCAAATACATCTTAGGATCGAAGGCAGGGAATGGGGACTTATCTCTAGCTAGATATACGGATTGCATATAAGCTTCGTCTCGGATAGTGGAGAACAACCGTTCAAGGAATTCTAAACACTTTTCTGATCCATACTTAATCCCAAGCTTGATTAGCATATAGTGCAAGCCTGTGACACCTAATCCAATTCTTCTAGAACGCTCGCCAACCAACTTGCACTCTTCAGTAGGGAAAGAGTTTACCGTTAAAACATTGTCTAAGAATCGAACACCTGTTCTGATGGTCTTGGCTAACCGCTTCCAGTCTACATCTGTACCATCTTCATTAACCATGTTGCTTAGGTTAATGTTACCTAGACAGCAATTACCATAACTAGGTAGACTAATTTCACCGCAAGGATTGGTAGAGTCTAGTTTTTCAAAATAAGATACATTGGTATAGTTGTTAGCTAGATCAATATTGTAAATACCGGGATCCCCGCTTTCAACAGCATTAGTCCAAATCTTATTCCACAAATCTCTAGCTCTAAAATCTTGCTTTCCAATAATTTGGAATTGATCCAACCAATGTTGCTTATGGAAATTATTTGCACGAGCAATGGCATCCTGCTCATTTAACGCAACAACCGTTATCTTTTCGTCTCTATTTTGTTCTGTATTGTATCTACGAACATCATAGCATTCATAGACCTTGTTATTAAATGTAAAATACCAAGGTTCATTAAATTCAATAGCTTCTAGGAAACGATTCGTTATCGCAACAGAAATATTAAAATTGGTTAGTTGCTTTTGGTCTAACTTGACATGGAGGAATTCTAGTATGTCTGGGTGGGTTACATTTAGAATTCCCATTAGTGCTGTTCTGCGATTCTTACCAGCACGAACATGGTTACCAACCTCATTGATCATTTGCAACACGGAAACCGCTCCGGGAGCAGAATTAGCTACATTGCCAATATCATCCCCTCTTGGACGGATCTTGCTGACATTAAAGCCTACACCACCCCCGGCACAAGAAATCTTATACATATCCATAACGGTTTTGCCGATGGAATCTACATTATCTTCTGGGATGATAACAAAGCAATTCAGTAGATTTTGCTTTCTTCCTCTACCAGATCCATAAATAATTCTACCCCCGGGAATAAAATCCCCAGATCCGATAGACTCATAGAAAGAACGCTCTACCCGTTCTTTGTCTTCATCCTTTTCAGCGGAGGCTATAACCTTAGAAATAGACTTAGCCCGATCTGCCCACTTAGTTTCGCCGGGGTAAGCATAACGCGATTCAAAAATTTCTTGTCCTAGTTTATTGAGTTGTGTAATCATTATGATCTCCTTGAAAGATACGACACGCCATGTTGTTTTGTTACGGTTAGCACCTTGCAACCATCAATTAAAGATTTAAGATAGTTGTTGTGTGTTATTATGAATAAAGTCTTATCTTTCTTCAATTCGGATAGAAGTATGTAGAGTCCATCCAGACCATCTTGATCTAAATTCTCACCTACTTCATCCAAAAACATCAAGTTAGTGCTATCTCGTTTTGTATTAGTGAGTAAGCTTTGAAGACCCAGCATCACAGCTAGGCTAATCTTGCGCTTTTCTCCACCCGATAGGGATATAAAAGACAATTGTTTTCCATTTGTATAGATTTTCTCATTTAATTCTTCGTCAAATTTGATGATAAATTTACCATTGGAAAGATAAGATAAGTAATAATTTACTTTTCCATTGAAGAAGTTTAAGATGTTTCTTATAATGTATTTAATTAAACCTGTTTCAGAAAATGCTTTTTCCCAAAACTTCATCACTTCTAAACTACGAAGAAGTTTAGATTTATCTTTTGCCAAGTCATCTAATTTAGTCTCCAATTCCTTTTTAGATTCTAATAAATAATCTTTTTTAGATTTAAGATCCTTCCACTCATTAATTATTTTATATTTAGATGATGGTAGGGGTATGTGTATCTTAGATAAAGAAGTTTTGTATTCTGCAAGATACTTTGTTTGTTCTAAATGGTGAACATTCTTGTAAATATAAAGATCCCCTTGTAATTTTTTTATTTTTTCTTTTACATTTATCTTAGATTCATTACCACAGGTTGGGCATTTAGAAATCTTTTTATTTTCTAAAGATGATATTTCTTTTTCACAAATATCAATAGACTTTAAAGTTTGTGAAATAAGTTTTTCCTCTTCTTTGATTTTACGATTCAAATCATCCCTTTCAGATTCTAACCGTAAAATTTTATCAATATCATATTTCAGCAAATCATCTTCCTCTAAATCATTATCTTGTAAAAATTTTCTTTCTCCTTCATCTATATCATTTAACTTAGAAGAAAGTTTATTTAAACTTGAGGTAGTGTCAGAGGCTAAAGCTTCTAAAGTCTTTAGTTCATTATTATAATTAGATTTTAAATCTTTTACAGAATCTCTTTTATTAAATATCTCATCTAGATTTAAGAAATTCTTAATTATTAATCTCTTGTCCTCTGGGGAAGCATCAATGAAATCAACATTATTATGTTGTCCAAAAATAGTTGATGCTAAGAAAGTCTTATAGTTACTATTTAAAATACTCTCTATAAGCTCTTGAGTTTTTAAACTGCTATCCTGAGTCTTGTCCTCTTCTCCCACAAAAAACTTAAGAAATGTGGGTTTCTTGCTCCGGTGGATAGTTATATTGTTATTTAATGTAATCTGAACAGAGCAATTTTTAGTATCGTATACATTGATCAGGGCTTCCTCGGTAGATTTACGAATCGTTCTACCAAAGATCCCCCATACAACAGCCTCGATTATGGAACTCTTGCCAGATCCGTTGGACCCACCAATGTCCTTGTTCTTACCTTCAATTAAAACTATCCCACTGTGATTATCAAAATTAATTTTGATGTCACGAATGGAATAGAAATTCTTTATTTCTATTCTATTGATTTTCATTTATAACCTTCAAACCATCCATTAGTTCCTGCTTGCTTAAAGTTGTATTGGTATTGTTTATGTAGTCTAGGATTAAATTTTCATCCACTCTGGTTATAATTTGTTCTGGATCATAAGTGCTTTGTGGTTTCTTTTCGTCCACAATTGGCTTATATTTAATATCAATATGCATAGGTCTTACTTGGTCTAGAATCTCTCGTAAATTATCTTGATCCTTATCCAAAGTGTTAACCATTACTCTCAAAATAGTATAGTAATTATCATTTTCGATAAATTCCTTGTTCTGTACAACTTCGCTCAAATCCATTACCAAATGACGAATACCGAAATTTATAGGCTTCATCTTATAGTTACCCTTAGTGTCAACTACAGCATAGTAACTATCTTTGTTTGCTTCTTGGAATGAGGTGCTGTATGGCGTTCCAACTATTGTGATTTCTTTTGTTTCTTTATAGTGATGAATGTGCCCCAAAAAAGTTCTATTGGTAAACATATCCACTGAAATATTAAAATCAGGGTCCCCCATAGGATTAAGGCAACCATTAAAGCCAAAATGCCCCAAAACGATATCAGCATCAGGAACCCTAGAAAGGTCTTCGATAATAGTTCTTTCGTTTTCGTAATGAGGAATAAAAGTATAGCCATTTACAGATCTCGTGTGTTTTATTACAGTAACATTTCTTTTATATTCAAACAAAGATAATGCTGTAAGACCATCGTCCGCTTTGGTTTGCGAACAATGGTTACCTCTTAGAAGATATACTTTTTTATCTCTGGGTATATAATCTAAAATAGTTTGAAGTGCTAGTAAAACTTTTGGACTAGGAGATCTTTTTTCAAATAAATCTCCTAGAAAAATAATATCTTGGCAATTTTCTGAGTCGATTATCTTTTTTATTGTTTGTACTTGAAAATCTAAATATCCTATGTATCGATCATCAAGATGAACATCACCGATTATCTGCGTTTTTTTCATCACATAGGGCTTTCCAGCTAATAGGATATATGTTGTTCATTATAAATCCAATAGCTTTGGCGTAGTCTTGGGTTTCTTTTTGAGCGTGTGCATCTGTCCTCTGATCAAATAAATGATGCCACCCCAAAAGACTACCTGTAACGACTGTGGTAGTGTACATTGATTGTGGTAGAATCATTCTAGCTTGCTCAGGACAAACCCCATTTTTGAGCATCATATTGTAATAGAATAGTGCATCTTTAATTAAAAAGTTAGCATCATCCTTGCAGTTTTTGCTCCAATAAGATATTTCTTCAGAACTTCCCTGCTTTACATTGGGAGCCTTAGATCTCCAGTTCTCTGGTACATGAAACTCTGGCTCCGTAGTTATATACCTTCTGGAAACTTCTGACCAACTAAAACCTACTTGATGCTTGCCTAACTGGCGAAGGACAAAAATAGGGCAGTGGATACGGAAAGTTGCGTGGGGATGTCTGAAGGGTAAAAGATGCCCATGCCGTGCAAGATAAGAGATAAGTTTAATATCTCTTTCATTATCAAATTCTTTATGTTCTTTATCAAAGGAACATCTAGCAGCGTTAACGACAAGTAAATCCCCCTTTTCTGTATGAGTAATTAACTCAACATATCCTTTATCTAAACAATCAACTCTCATTTTATATAGTCTAGGATTTCAGTTATGTTCTGTACCTTGCCATTAAGATAGTGAACTTCTTTGCCATCCCCGAACGAATGACCTACCTCAGCATCAATCTTAAGAGGCACAGAAAACTCAAGATTGAACACTTGCTTTATTATAGGCACATTCACAAGTTGTTCATGGATAATTTCCAAAACTTGTTCTACTTCATTAAAAGGACAAATTACCTCCAAGCTGTCATGCACCGTAGCTACTGGACGAGCTAGGAATCCTTTTTTGCTAAACTCCTTGCAGCAGCCTAGCAATCCACATAGAAGTATATCTGATGCTGTGCTTTGAATTGTAAAATTTAGTCCTTGACGAAGTGCTCTATTGACTACGGTCTGGTCTTCTGAAGTTACATCAGGAAGATTTCTACGGCGACCGAAGATGGTATAAGCATAATGATTTTCTCTAATGAATCTGTTTACATGCTCCATGTAAGAGAAAATACCGGGGTACACTTTCCTGTAGTTTTCGATAATCTTTTCTGCCCTCTTCATGGGGATACCCATTGTTTCTGAAAGATTAAAGGCACCTCCACCATATACAATCAAGAAGGATACAGTCTTTGCAATCTGACGCTCTTCCTTGCTGATGGTCTTTTTATTAAAGAGTAGCTCGGCTGTGTAAGTATGCAGGTCAGCCCCATCAATGAATGCTTTTTGCATAATCTTTTCCTTGGCAATATGAGCTAGAACTCTAAGTTCCATGGCTGCATAGTCCACGGTGATAAAAGCATGACCTTTAGGAGCTACAAATATGGATCTAATATTATGCTTAGTATCTCTAGGCAAAGTATGGAAAGATACCCCCATATCTTCCTTTGCAGAATACGCAGCACAAGATAACCGCCCTGTGGCGGTCCCATCAAAACGGAAGTCTACATAAACTTTATTGTTACCATTGTATTCAATGGCAGATTTAGTTCCTTGAATGTAAGTCTTTTCCAACTTTTCAGACTTGCGTAGTTCAAGCAATCCTTCAATAAACTTTTTGGATTCACGCAATTGTTCAATTGTCTTGTGGGAGACAACCGACTTGGCGATATCCTTATTTTCTTCACGATTTTTCCACTTTGCCACGGGATTCTAGCTCCTGATTAATAAAGTCTAGTAGGATTGTTAATGTTGGGGCAGAGACAGAAGGGGATCCTTTTGCAGTCTTATCAGGTGGATACAACTCCAACCCGCCTTCTCGTGTATACATAACTTCGATTAGATCATTATTAGAGGATAGGTTGTCTGTTTTTTGCACACCTTTACAAGTGTACAAGAAATCCTCTGCTTCAATGTTAGCATCACGAAGAACTTTACCAACCTCATTTAATTTATTAGTGGATACATTGATGCCATGATATTCTATATCTGCAAACTCATTGATCGCAGGGGAGATTACATTATCATATAATTTAGTCATCCCCAGTTCCTGCATTCTTTCATACAAGATATGATAAATTTGCAAAGTGTAGTGTGCGTCTGCATAATTTCCATTAGCACAAGCAGACAAAGATATGTTGGCCCAATCAAACTTATTAGGGTTTTCAATACCAAGCATTAGAGTTTCTCCAAGTACTCAGGGAAATATTGCTTGACAAGATCCTTCAAGGAATTCTTACCCTCTTCATTTACCATGTGAGCCATCATTTTAGTATCCGCAATAGGACCAAAATTAATACCACACTTCTTCATGAACTTGAGATCGAACTTTGCATTGTGTAAAACTTTAATTGCTTTGCTATTCAAACCGTACCTGATTAGATCATAGATTTCAGCATGATCAACATAATCAGATACTTTGGACCAATCGTGTTCCTTATGATGAATAGGGATTACGGCAGAACGCTCATCTGTAGCAATAGCAATTGTCATAATGCTATCCTTCAGAAAGTCTAGCCCAGTGGTTTCGATATCTACAGCAATAGGTTTTTCGTATTTCTTTAGCCAATAACAAAAATCTGTCAGGGATGCTATGGATTCAACCAAAGTATAATCCATCTTAGTTTGCTTAACATTCCCCAAGATATGTTTGTTATATCCATTAGCTATATCAGTTTCAAAAACTGGCTTGTGCCTAGGTTCTTGAATAATGGCATAAGGATGTAGGATAGGAACTACCACACACTTATGCCCATTAGGAGTTTCGAAGTCGTAGGAATTACCCCTCTTATCTGTTATGCCACTTTTCTTAATTAACATCTTCATGGCAAGGTTGCCACAAGCATAAACCAACTTTGGTTTAATTTTATCTATAGTGGCGTTAAGATGATTGCGACAAGCATTCATGCTGGCTGGATTCATATCGCCTTCTTTAACAGAAGGGCACTTAACAGAAGCAGCCGTGGCGAACGGTTTATTAAAAATTTGTTTGATTATCTCTTCTTCTGCATCAGTAAATGCATAAGTCTTTCCAAATCTGGACTTTAATGAATCAGATAGGAATAGGACATCGGATTGATCCTGCTGTTCATAATCTAAAACAGCATAGCAAGGCTTTGTCTTAGTCAAAATGACACAGCCTGAGCAAAGAGGGTTATCTGGAGCAATAACCAGACCCTTATACAGTCTTTCTAGATCCATATAGGTATGATAGGCTATGAGTCAGAAAAATTATATAAATAACAAGGATTTCGAAAAGTTAATTAAAAAATACAAAAAGGACCCTAAAGCTCACGAAGCCGAACTTATTAAGATGTTCGACATACTCGTGGAGAACATTATAGAATCCTTTAAGTTTAAACTTGACAAGGATGATGCCAAGCAAGATTGTTTTTTGTTGATATTAAAAACTCTACCAAACTTTAACCACAGTAAAGGTACAGCTTTTAATTATTTCACTACAATTATTATTCATAATTTGAAGTTACTTTATACAAAAAACAAACGATATGAAACAAAGATTAAGAATTACATTGATTCTAAGACAGAGGATATCACTCCAGACGGAAGTAATCATAAATCTTAGGTAAGTACTCTTCGATCTGAGTATGCACCTTGCCTACAACCACTAGTTGAGGAACCTTCACAACTTCATAAATTACAAAACTATGAGGCATGTGAAAGCTATCTACGACAAAAATTTCCTCTCCAAAATCATCCTTGTACTTCTCCTTCAACTTATCAAGGAGAATGTTGCAATGCTCGTCCCACAAGGATACAAACAATAAATTGATTGTATTCCTGTCTCTCTTTTGATTTCTGAGTACTTTGTTAAGGTCGTTTTCCTTACTCAGAAAAGTGAGTTTAAACATATTCAAATCATTGGTTTGGGGTTTCTGCGAGCGTAACATCACCATCATCTCCTTCGATGACAGAGATTCCCGAGGATTCTAGATCAGCTTTATTTTCCTTTGCATATTGCTTTATCAGTTGAGTGAGCTTATCGTTCATAGTCTCAACTCCAGTTAGGAAAATAGTCTTTATGAAATCATCATCAGATACCTCCTGAGGCTTCACAATCTTTGTGAAGTTCTTGAAAGCCAATGATTGATCTTTATCTAGATTAATAATCAGTCTCATATTCAATCCATTTCTACGAGTTTGGTTTCGTATCTTCCACTTTGAAAAATCAAAGCTTACGGTTTCATTTGGTTTAACTTCTGCCTTGAAGACCTTTTCTTCAGGAGCAGTTGTACTATAATAGTTCTGAGGTTCCATATGTTACAAGATTCCTATGATTTAAATTTGATTAAAGAAAAACTTTCCAAAAAGAAAAAGATTAACAGCCGCTCCAAGGGAAACACATTTGAAAGAAAAATATGTTCCCTACTTAATGATAGATTCAATACAATAGAGTTTGCCAGAACTCCGGGTTCGGGAGCCTTCGCCACCACACACAGTCTTCCAGATCATCTGAAAGTTTATGGCGATTTGATTACTCCTTTAAAATTTAAATATATCATTGAGTGTAAAAAAGGATATAACAAAGTAAGTATTAGTAGTCTATTTAATAAGAGTTCAGAATTATGGGATTTTATAATAAAAGCTGAAAGAGATTCTGTAAATGCTAAAAAAGATTTTATAATTATTTTTCAACAAGATAGACAACCTACAGTAACAATCTCGAAAAAAAACATACTGCCCAGACTCTATAATACCATAGGGTTTGAGCAGTATGAGATAAATTTACTAGATGAAATATTAAAATATCCAGATAATATATTTATTGATTAATTGATTTTAATATCTTTTCTTGTATCTTAAAAAATTCTTTGAATAATTCTAATTGTTCTTGTTCACTAACTTGTGTTGGTTGAATTTTATTTAATTTTTCTATTGTATTTTTATTTAGTTTAGCTTTAAAACTAATTCCATCTTTTCCAGAAGTGCTCATATTCAAGTCTATAAATAGATTGGACTCTGCATCAATAAATCTAGCTCCCGATCCAGTTACTTCTATTTTTAATTTACCTTTTTTTCTAGATGTTAAAATGGTATCAAAAATTTCGTTATGTCTTATGACTGAACTTTTCCCATTATCTGGTATAATTGTTTGATACATATTCGAATCTTTTGTAGATCCAGTAATTAATAATTGTCTCAATAAATAGTCTTCACAAGCTTTTTTCTCTTTTAAATTCATTGAACTCAAAGAGTTCTGAAGTTTATTAATTAATTTAAATTTTACTAGTTTATGGCTTAATCTAGGTATAACAGAAGTTTTATCAATGATATTACCCTCTGAATCTTTTTTTAGTTTTGTAGCCTTTTCCGTTAGCTTTAAAATTTCTGAAGCATACTCATTTGTTTTTAAAGTTTTTTCTCCTATGATACTTGATACTCTTTTTATTACTTGAATAGGATCTGCTAAATCAGGTTTTTTTCCTGTATCTACAGTGTAATTTGATGTTATAGTTGATTCAATAGTTTTTCTTTCTTTTTTTGAATCTTCATGGAAAGCCATCATACTTTCATAAGAAGTTGAATCTAATTCTAATCTTCGATCTACTAAATCTAAAAATCCTTCAGAAAGTTGAGAATCTCCAGTATAATTTGGAGTAAATAAATCATCCATTCTATTTGTACTTGCTACTGTGCCTAATGTAATGTGATCTAATTGCGAATATCTCTTTAATCCAGCAGAGATAAAAAAAACTTTGGTTGAATCACCAGCTTCATAAAGACCACCAGACCTAAGCATTGCATCAAAATCTTTTTGAGATTTACAATTAGGATCTCCACCACATCTAGCTTTTATTACTTGTCTCAATTGTCGCAAAGTAACTTCTTCTAGTTCAACTTCCTCTGCTACAGAATTAGGATTTCTTTGTAAGAAATCTTGTATGGCTAACTGTTTTGAGGTGTAGATAAATTGTCTATCAGGTCTTTCTCCTGTTTTTGGTGGACCAGCTTCAGCAGAATTGAAAGCACAAACTGCGTTAGGGAAAAAATCATTTATTATTTTTCTTTGGTAAAATAATTCTCTTGCTAAAAATTTCTGTAGTTCTAATGTATTAGAAGATTTTAAAGCTTCTTCTTGTAATACTTCATTCATAAAAGTAGTTTCAACATCAGTAGCAGTTTCTTCTATATTACTTAAATCTTGAGCTAATTTTTGTATGGTAAAAATTTTATCTTGTAGATATTGAGCCATGAATTTTCTAATGTCTTCTTTTTCTTTTAATGAAATATTTGATTTATATCGTAACATTAGATAATGAAAATCTACAGTTGCTTCAGATAAAGATCCTTTTATTTGGCTCTTAGATCCATCTTGCACAATTGATAAAGTTGTTCTTTGTTTTCTTTTAGCAGAGGTACAATTTTTATGAGCCATTGAAAGCAAAGCCGTTTCATATGCGCCTGCTTTAACCAAAACTCCTTCAGCATCATCTCCTGAATTTGTTTTTAGTAGAATTTTTGATAAAGTTTCTCCATCCTTGCCATAAATTAATCCAATTGATTTTGTAAAATCTTCACAACTATTTTCTTTTTTTATTGCAGCATCCACTAATTTTCTATATGCTTCAGTTGCAATATCTATATTAGCATCATCTAATTTTTGTTGTACTAAACCCTGTTGAACAGGATCATACACTATTCGCGCTCCTAAAGCTAATCTTCCGTATACACTTGTCGAATCTTTACCTGTAAAAATATTTCCTGTAGATGTGCTTGTTTTTCCAAAACCTTTTTCTTTACATATTGGAGAATTATAATTATTATCTCTACAATAATTTTTTAAAGCATTAAAAGAATTTTGAAGAGTATCGGCAGAAATATCGTCTATTTGTGGAACTTCAGGAACAATAGGAGTTGCTACAGTTTGATCCTCTGCACTAGCTTGTTGTTGCGAATCGGATTGTTGGCCTGATAATAATTTAACAAAATCATTATAATTTTGTTTTGCATTAGATGACCCTGACAAAGCAAAAGCTTTTCCTTTTCTTGGACCGGGGAATCCATCAAACACAACTTGTCCCGCAGTCTTACCTTCTTTAGCTACCCAAACATTACTTTCTGGAACTTCTACTACTGGAGTTTTATTATCAGGAGAAGGTACTTCAGCTTTTGATTGTGCAGTTGCAATATAAGTGTCTACTTTTTTTTGAGCTTCAGGATCTAATTGAACAGCCGCTTCTTCAATGTAAACTAATTTAAATTTTCTTTTCTTGAGCTTATCGTAGCTTTCTAATAATTGGCTTAAGTAATCCATATACTATTATAGCTCTAAGGAAAATACCCAATCTAAGATTCTTAGATTGGGTATCTATTATTAATCTAAACTTAAATCAGGGAGCCTTTCCAACAGTTCTAATATCCATTGTGTCGAAGGAGAACTTAACATCAATGGTGTTAACACTAGTCGATTCAGAATACTTCATTTCTGATATTGCATATTCCATAGGGAATACGCCCCAGAAAGTTGTTTCCGATATTGGGGTATTCTGTCCGCTTAGTTGACGAACAATTATTCTAGAAGCTTTGATTGTAGCAATGTTTCTAGCTCCTGAGGCTGGATTATGATATGTTCCAGTTAGAGGATTATATACAGCCTTGATATACTCCCAAAGGTGAGCATATTGTGGGAGTAGTAACTGATTATCGAAAGTTATTGTGATTGGTTCGAATTTCATCTTACCGGGATATTTTACAATATCATTCACTCTATTAATTTCGATAGGTTCAATCTTGGGACCAAAGGAAGTTACCTTATTTACACCTATTTGTAAATCGCCTTCTTTGTAATCCCCCAAGGCAGGGATGTTTCTGAAATCAACTTCAAATTGATAGCTTCTTATAGCATCTAAGGAAGTTGAGATTTTAAGTGGTGTTGGGCTTGTCGAAGCTATCGAACCACGATATTCACTGTATGTTGCCATAGTTTCTCCTTATCAACCTATTTGTGCAGATTGACTTGTTAAATTAAGTTCAAAGACCACAATCTCAGCAGTCTTAGTTGGTTTGATTAAAACCTTGCACCACATTTCATTTCTATCAATTCTTATTGGAGTGTTTGTAGTGGAGTCACAAACAACCTTGAATTGTGTAATACCTCTTCTCTGAGCAATGTCAGCGAAGAATGGGTTTAGCAAGCTTTCAACTCTTGCCCAAGTAAACTCGTCGTTAGGTTCAAACACTAGTCTTCTTGTTGAAGCTAGGATTACCTTTCTGATGTAGATCATCATTCTTCTGATGTTTACTCTGTCAAGTGCAGAAGGATCTCTTTGGGCAGTTCTTTGACCGAAGATTGTTATACCTTGCTGGGCAAAGTTAACAACTGGGTTGAGAACATTACCGCCGCTATACATAGTATCTCTATCACCTTGGTTGAGTTTAACTTCAACATCGGTTGGCTTGGTTAATCTACCACGAACGAATCCAGCGGGAGCAAACCAAGTTTCAGATACACTATCGGTAAATGCCATCTGTCTTGCAGCGAAGATTGTTGGATCATACCAACGATCCTTACCATCAAAGGTGCTGAACACCTTAACATGTGGGAAGTAGATGGCTGCATACGAGCTATTGATTGCAGCAGTGCGCGATCCAGCAGTGCTGCTAGACTTACCATTTGACCAGTCAATTGCATCCTGAACTGTTCCTATTCCGTAAGGAGGAGAAACCAGAGCGATGAAATTCTGAGTTTGTTCAGCCAATGTTACAAGGGCATTCTGAACACTTTGATTATAGACACCGGGGATTAGTGCAATGCTAATATTGAGAAGATCGTCATCTAGAGCATAGATACCAGTCTTGGGTTCTGATGCTGCATCCCCAATCAATACTGTGGCTTTGCCGTTAGTATCAGAAGGTATACCGTTATCTCCACCAGCAAAATTATATGTTCCTTCAACAGGCTTAACGAATCTTGCTTGAATTAAACTAGCACCAGTAACTGCGTTTGGTTGTGTTCCCTTGAGAAGATCGAAGGTTGCTCCAACTAAAGCACTAGCTTGGCTAGCAAAGTTGTTAAGTGGAGTTACACTAGCTATATCACCATTTTCAGCATACAAGTTTCCTTGAATATATCTTGAAGTGGTGTTCGTGGATCCAGTATTAATTACATCTTCAAGGAATGCTCCGCTAGCAAATAGTGAGGCTTTGAAGTTTTCAACTACAGCACCATTTTCATTTATATCTATAGCAAAGTTACCTGCACCAAGACCTCTGACAGTTACAGAATTACCACTGGTATCACCATCAACGGTGGTTCCTGCATTGTATCCAGCACCGGGGTAAAGAGTTTCTACGAAATAAGTTAGTCCGCTAGATGTTAAAGCATCAAAGGCTGCTCCAAAAACAGTAATTGAAGAAACTCCAGTGCCTGAAGCTCCGAAGTTTGTTGTTCCTACAGCATGGTTTACTGGGAAAAGGGCTGCAACTCCAGTAGTTCTTGTTGAGTTTGAGTAAGCAGTTACACTTAAAGAAGCCCCAGAACCAGCGAAAGATCCGACTAATGCTCCAGAAACTCCTAATCCTGTTGTAGAATTATTGTCAAAGACACCTACAACATCAGCGTCTAAACTACCCCCAATTATTTTCTTTAATGCTCTTGCTTGGCAAACATCAGGATCTCCAGCAGTTAAAGTTCCTGATGGTATATTAAATTGTTTAGCTGAAGCAAACTGTTCTATACCAGCATTATTCTTTACTTGAATATCTAGGTAAAGATTACTAGTTACTCCAAATTGATTACTTGATACTATAATGGCAGGGCAAGCACCAAAAGTAACTGCGGCAGAAGCTTCGACTGCTGAGGTTGCAGCGGCTCTGACAAAATACATTGAATTGGTTGTCTCTAGAACTTCTAAAGCACCTTCTAGACCTTGACCGAAGATATCTTCGCTAGGAGCACCAAAGGTATCAATGAGTTGATTTTGGCTTGTGATCAATGTAGCTTCGTTTGTTGGACCTTTAGATGCAAATCCTACGATTCCAACAACGGAGCTATTCAGAGATGGTGTGTACTCTGAAAGGTCCTTTTCTATAACATAAACACCGGGGCTAACAAAGTTTGGCATAATTATCTCCTATCAGGCGTTAACTACTTTGAGTATTCTTTTTTTGGCTAAGTTTAATACTTGTTCTGTGATGTAATGGTCAGGGACAACTACACCTTCTCCGGGCTTCAACCATCTTTCATCGCATCCACTCTCTGTTGAAAAATAGATTGTGAAAGCTTGTAGACTAGTGTTTTTAACTAATTTCATATATTACCTCTCATGTTTATGTACTAGGACTCAGAACTATTTTAGAAATATTTTTTTAAAATTCTAAATTAAGTCTTTCTATAGCTCCATTGGATGTTATAATAAACTTAGGATTATTTAAGTAAGTTGATATATTTACGGAATAAGTTCTTTTAATTACTCTATCTTCCTTATCAGTTGCTTCTAAATCAGAAGAGGCCGAAGTATCCTCCCCTAGATAAGCCTTAATTAATGTATGACCGGGGATTGATAAATCTGCATCTGGATTAAATTTTAAGTTTATCTGTTCTACGATTTGATCCAAATCTGATTTATATTTACACCAAACATTAACATTATAAGTAATTTCTATTGGAACTGGAGCTAAACTTAAAATTCTAATAGCTCTATTTTTAACAGGGTCGTATTTTGTTTCATGCACTAGCAAGGTTTTGTATCTGGATCTAGCTAAATCAACTTTTGATTTGTCTTGGGATACTGATACTAATGGTAAAATTATATTATTTTCTTGTTTTATCTTTGCTATTGCTCTCTCTGGGTTGGCATAGATGCATCTAATTTGGATAACTTTATTCTCATCATCAATACAAACCATGTCAGAAAAGAAATCAATCATTGCTCGAAGCAACTCTTTGTACATACCAGAGATGATTGATTCTTTTTTTGTTATTCTTAGAATTTCATTCCTAATATAAGATTCTCTCGTTAAATAACTATCACTTCTACTACTCAAAGTTCCTATTTCAGTTTCTCCAAGTATAGATTGATTTCTAAGAACTATTTCTATGGCTGAAGAATTCATTCGTGGCTATACCCTCCCAAAGGATCATCCACTTTTGTTAATGGAGTATTGACAGTGCCTTCAGCATCTCTAAGAAGTTTAGCATTGCAAACCAAATGATAAACTCCGTATGCTTCAAAAGAATCTTCTACTACCTGAAAGACTTGATATTTCTGATTTTGAAATAGTGGTTTAATAATATCTCCGGGTATAACTGATCTGCCTAACTTGCGTTCGATATAAGATTTGTTAAAAGTAAAAACTTGATCACTTGATAGTTCTACACCGAAATTTGTTAGGTTCTCACTCAAAGCTTCTGGTTCATAATGACCATGAACTAAAATAGGAATTCTAGATACTGGTTTGTTTTTTGATTCCATGTAAACAGGATCAAAATCAACTGATTGATTGTATTTATAGAAGTACATTTTACTACCACTGAGTTTTATCAGTTCATCGTCTACTAAGTTGAATAAGTTCAAATCTGGATTATTTTGGTCAAATAAACTTAGCTCCGATCCTTCAGAATCTATGTCTGGAAGTTCTGGGAGTTTTGTAGTTATTTTAAAATTTTCTTTTTTATTTGTCATTTATCAGCAGTTCCATTTTCTCAATGATTTATTTATTCTGCTATTTGGGTCTTTTGCCGTCTTTGCTGAAGTTAATCTTTTCTTCATACCACTCATTCTGGCACAAAAAGATCTTCTTCTCTTTGCAGCCTTAGATCCTTTTTTCAACTTAGAAGGTTTTGTTGTAACTGCCATAGAAAGTTTTGAACCGGGGTTAGCTGCTCTATATGATGCTATTCCTTTTTTATTTAATCCCCCCTCTGGATTCTTACCTTCGCTTCTTTGCCATGCTGGACTTTTACCTTCTGAAACTTTATCTCCTCTACTGCTAACTGAACGAATTTTAGTTCCAGAATAAAGAGTTGTGGGTTTATCTTTCCCTAGTCTAGTTTGAAATTGTTTATATCTAGGGTCATTTGGAGAAACTGATATAGAATTACCCGTCACACCCCTAACAATAATTTCTTCTTGTCCTAGTTTTTTTCTTGAAGGATTTCCCCTAATTCCTGTAGCAAATTGTGCCCCTGTTATACTAACTTCTGATAATAAAGTTCCAAAAATATTTAAATAAGATTGAATTGAATCGTTCATTTCATTTTTCCCTTCTGTTGAAACAAAATCTGGTTTTGGCCCATCGTTAGGGGCAGCTCTTTTTCTTTTTACTGCTGATCTTCTTTGCTTTTGAGACATTGAAGTAGCTTTAGCTAGAGGAACACATTTAGGATAGCCTCTACGCTTTTCTCCTTTTTGCCTACCACATGGTTTGAATCCCCCACCTTTTTTTGGTGCTCCAATGTCAACCCATTTTTCAGCAACCCATTTTCTTAAATCTTCATTAAGATTCATTTGTTATCTTTTTTTCCTCCGGGTGTAACTTTACCAGAACAAACAGCGGAAGCATACATGTTGGCATAAGCAGATGGGTAAACATCAAACTTGCGTTTTGCAGCAGCCTTTCCTTTGGCACAAAGTTTTTCTATTAATTGAGTTCCTATGTGCTCGGTTGAAGAATCTTGTCTGCCTGCTTGTGTTTTTGCTTGTGCTGCTTTAGCTCGTTTTCCAGCCTTAATAAAACCAAGTGCTTTTTGAGCATGATATCTTCCTTCTCCTTGTGCTGTGGCTTTTTCAGACTTAGCAAATTCCTCTGCTGCTTTTTGACCTAATCTCTTCATACCTTTTTTATACTGAGGTTCTTCTAATAAAAGATTTCCAGCTAATTCAATGGCTTCTCTTGCTTTTGAAAGTGCAATCGCAACTGATTGTTTTTGTGCTGCTCTTTTATTTTTAGGCTTACTAGTTCCAATCTTACCTTTTTTCTTATAAGCAGACATCAACTCTTTTATATTACCACTAACTACTTTTTTACTTGATCCAGATTTCAAAGGCATATATCACCATACTGTGAATGTTGGGGGTTCTTCGAATTCACTTCGAAGTTGTTCTTCTAACTCTTTTTTTTCCATTTGGCTTGCTTGAGTCAGGGCAGCACCATTTAAATTAGCACCTCCACCGGGGGATGGTAGACTTGAATACTTACCTCTTATTTCACCAAGGATTCCTTTGGCTATCGCAAGAGCATATTTTTGTATCCAATTTCTATACGCAGGGTGAATGGTGTTTGTATCAATAGCTCTGAATTCTAAAATAACTTCATCCCCATTTATGATTGGTGCTGGATACACTTGCAAAATGTTCCCATTTAAAAGATCAAATGCACCTTCTTGACCTAGAACTTTTCTAGCAAGTTCCAAGTGGGTTTGGAGAAGATAAAAATCTCCAAGTCTAAAATCACCATAAATGAAATTATCTTGGAAATACTTAATAAAGAAATCATATTCTAAATCATGTGTTGCTTGTTGTAGTGTAAGTAGTGTTTTTCTATAAACAACATAAGTTAGATTATGTGCTATATGTGGTGGTAATATGTACTGGTTTATTCCAGCCGATGTTTCAAAAACCGCAAATTGGCGATTCCAAAAAGGTGCATGATAAGAAAATTTGTTTATTGATTCTTCAATTGAACTTTTCAATTGAAAAGGACTAAGTTCAACTCGCACAACAGGATGACCAAGTCTAGCCAAGATATAATCACGGATAGATAGTTCAAATCTGTTGAACTCAACACCGTCTTCCAACAATCCAGTGTTTAATTCTTCAGTCTTTATTTCGCCATTAGTCTTAGTGTCTGTTAGAAGTCTACCACCATAGCTTCCAAAAGTATCACCGTACCCCATTATTCTTGGCTTGGCTATCACTGGAAATGTCATCTTCTATCACCTTTTTTTTCTTGGGTTCAAATATTATCTTCTTTTCTGCTACTAACTCTAAGAAAGGGGAGTCTAGTTCTTGGGAGGATTCAAAAAATTCTCCCGGTCTTATTTCTATTATTTTATTATTTATACTTAATAATTGATTCCATTTACATCTAGATCTATATTTGAACATAAAACTCCCTAATGTATATAGGTAACAAAAAAGAGGCAAGGAATTTTATTTCCTTGCCTCTTTTAATTAATCAGTCAGATCAGAGTGAGCTACCAAACTTCTTAGTCACCGCAACGAAGGGGTAAGTTAAGAAGTTTAGTGAGGGGCCTACGATTCTAATAATACGGTAGAATCTTGTATTAGGCTCGATAGCAACCTTACCATAGCGGGTTAGGATACCCTTTCTTGGTTGGAAGCTCTCAGGATCTGTGACAGTTGGTAGCTGTTGTAGTGGGATGTAAGGAGCATAGATGTAACCAGCATCCATTGCATTTGAACCCTTATAACCAACCATTATTTCATCATCGGGGAACATTGGGTCTACATAGAGATCGTAGCGTCCCATGAACTTACCTCTGAACTGGATTGAGTTTGCAGCGATGTTAGTTGGACCATCTTCTCTAGCAATACCACCTTCTAGCTTGGCAGCACTCTCTAGAAGTGATGCAACTACAGGCGAAGTTAGTAGCCAGCTACCGGGACCACGCATTGTGGTCTTGTAGATATCTTGAGCAGCAAAGTTGATTACTGCTAAGAGATTAGCATAAACTTCTCCAAGGTGACGGGGATTTAAGGTTCCTGTAAAGGCACCGAAGTCCACGATGAAAACATTTCTGTTTGAAGGTAGTGAACCAAATTCATTGCCTGTGGCGGTAGCTGCTAGTCCAGTGAAATCATATGTGAACTGTCCGGGAACAAATGTTCCGGTAGCAGCAGTGCTCTTGTTAGCAAGACCATCAAATGTTCCAAAATCTAGGTAACTCTTATCCATATTTTGGAGTGAAGCACCACCTAGTTTAGCAGTTGTATCAGTACGATTGAATCCATAAGCAATCATACGAAGATCTTCAATTAATTCGCGGTCTATTTCAAGTTGAAGTTCCTTGGAGAGAAGATCGGTTAGTTCTCTTTCGAGATCGAGGTTATGGTAAGCCTTGAGATCTTGTGAAGCTTCAAGAGTCCACAATGCACGCATCTTGCGAGTACGAGCAATGACGGCTTCTTGTTCAATGTGCATGGTTAGCTCAGGAATACCTGTTCCCTCTAAACGCTCTCCAGCACTCATGATCCAAGCATAAGTTGCAGAAGCATTAGGGAATGCAGCTATCTTACCACCAAAGGTTCCTGATGGAGCACCATTACCAGTTATTTGTCCACCCGTTAAAGTTTGCAACACATTGGAGATGTCGAAGCCAGTTACGGCAACATCACCATCAAGACCAGTTCCTGTTCCTGCGGTTGAACCAGTGTAGAATGTACCAGCATCTGTTCCAGAAGCAGAACCTATTGGGTTTGAGGTCAAACCACGGTAGGTTAGGTTGTACTTGCTGTAAACAGTTTGAGCTTCATTAGTACCATACTTGCGGCTGTGACCGAGGTAGAAAACTTGGCTTACTGGAGCTTGCATTGGTTGAACACCAACGAAGTTCTTGGCAATTAGCTCAGGGAATACTCTTCTTACGAGTGGGAAAGCAAACTTGGCGAAAGTTCCTAGGTGACCAGTTGTGGTGGCTCCTGTTGAAAGCTCTTCGCGGAGTTTATCTTCCACTATTGCCTTAGCTTGGTTCTCTAGAAGTTGGGCTGTAACTCTACGGTCGTAGTCGTTGTTAATGCCTTCAAGTACAGGCCCCCACTTCTGCGTTAATTTTTCATCGTGAATATACATCGAGTCCATATTTAGAAATTCCTAATCAACGAGAAAAAGGCATTAATTTCATAGCCTCTGGGGATAAGAACGGGTTACCGACCTGTTCTCTAATCGAAACTGGTCTTTCAGATTCAGAAATCAAAACAGCCTTCTCAGATGATACAAAAGGTTCATCAGCAGAGGCTTCTAGATTCTTTACTTCTTCGACCAATTTCATTCTGTCCTTTTCAAGCTTTCTCGTCTTTTGCTCGGAAAGGTTTACTTTATTTGATAAAACCTTGATTGTGTTTTGCAATTTTTCGTTTTCTAGAATTAGTTTGTTTATCTGCTCACTAAGAGTCGATACTTCTTGTTCTAATTCATCAGATTGCTCTTTCATTTCTGTGACTAAGCTAGACTCATCGTTTTGTGATAATTCTAGAGTCATCAAGGTTCTAACAGATTCAAATAGTTTTGCATTTCTGAAAACTTCATTCTCTTCGACTAATTCGGCAAGTGCTTGCTCTTTTAGTTGATCAATTTTTGTTCTTAGGAATGCATTAACTTTTGCTTCTAATAACTTAACTTTTGATTCAACTTGTTCGTTTATTACCGAATCGACTAAGGTGAATATTTTTTCTACCGTAGATTCATCTAATCCTTCAGGTAGAACTTGCGCTATGTTTGTTAACTTTTTATCCATGGAATAATGCTCCTAGCTTTAAATAGATACTATAGATTTATACATTTTTTAATTTTTTTTAAAAAATGTATAAGTACCTACCTAATATATTAATTAGACTTTTTCTTTAGACTCTTCTTTGTCTTCTGTACCAAATACTGGTTTTCCAGAATAACTCCTATCAAAACCTCTCATAGCTCCTCCCATTAACCCACCTAATGTTCTTTTAAAAAACCCTCCTTCAGGTTTTGGAGCAGCGGGGTCTACTTTAGGAGGGGGCAGTTTTTTACCCTTTAACCCTTCTTTATATGATTTTTTAAAACTTTTCATAAATCTAGAGGGGGCACTTTGAACTCGTCCAGCAATATTACCTATTGTTTGCCCGAGTCCCGCGACTAACTCATCAACTCTTTCTGGATCTATTTGGTAAGCTTCCTTTAATTTTTTTTTTAATTTAGATTGGTTTTTCCCTTTTCTAAATTTTTTCAATCTTTTTGAAGCACGAAGAGATGCAAAATCTGAAGACTCAAGAGATCCATCCTTATCATAATCTAAATACTTACTTTGCTTGGCAGTTAATCTTTCATCAACTCTTACATCATTGTATTGATTATATGCTTCATCAAGTTTTCTTTTTATTAACTTAAGTAGATTAGATTCTTTTTGTAACTTAGTTTTAGATTCATTTATAAACTTAGATCTTTTTGATTCGCTAAGTTCTGGATATGCACCACGAGTGGAAGGATCCGCAACAAGATCAAATGTTATAAGATTAAAATCTTCATTTACAATCTTTTTTCCATCGGAACTTTCTGATAAAGTTCCCATTCCTCTGGAAGAGATTCCTATCTTAACTCCCCCATTTATCAATGCACGGGCTGTTAATCCAGCAGGAGTATTAAGTATTTCAGCCTCTCCTATAACTTCATTACCCTTCATTTCAAGTTTGGTAATCAAGTGAGAAGCATTAGATAGCTTTACGGTATCATTAGTGGGGTGATCCAACTCGCCACACAATCTTCTACCTTCAATTAATGGTTGAAGTTTGTCTAATTGCTTGCTCAGTACATTTTGGGGATAGATTCTACCATTGCTGTTAGATTCTTCTGCGCGTTGGAAAACTCCACGAACTTTCATGGTTTTTCCTTCTGTACCTTCATTGATAACTTGTAATCTTTCTATTAAAAACACATCTGTGATAATCATATTACTTCACCCCAAATTTCTTTTTTAAACTTCTACTGCCATACTTTGCTGCTAGTTTTTTATCACCATCCCCATATCTCAGTTTAGTTCTTGCAGCGTGTTTCTTAACTGAGGAGAAGCTAGAGTTAGGAGTTGAACTTCCGGGAGTAAAACCTTTAGCTATTTTACCTCTTCCACTCTTAGAACCCCATTTGCCTTTAGAAACAACATAGAGCCTATTTGCGGCTTTGGTGCTAAAAATATCTCCATACCTAGCTTGGGCTAGTGCTTGTTTTATACTGTTGTAGGTTGTGACCTTAGCTTTAGTGGCTAAGTGTTTTTCTTTCTTGGTTCCTTCTCTAGATGTATAATAAGAACGACCCGATTCAGATCCACGGGCTTCTAATAACAAGTCTAGTATTTCGACCAAGTTCATTTTTTATTCCTTATACCTTTTAGTTTTTGAGCAAAAAGAAGAACAGTATCAGATTTTTTCTTCTTGCCACCGGAAGGAGCAACTTGCATAGATCCTCCCATGTTACAGCCACAACATCCAGTCCCAGTCATTTCTAGAAGAGTTTTAACTTCCTCTAAAAGATTTATTAGAACATCAGCCTTTTCTTCTGTAAGCAGAGTTTGCTTTGGTTCAACATTTTCAACAATAACTTTTTTCTCTTGCTTAACCTGTTTTTTAGGTATTGATTTTTTTCCTAAAACTTGATTCATGAATTCATCAGGAACCACTGTTTCAGATATATCTAATTGTTTTTCAACTTCAGGAGTTTTATTAACAAATGACAAAGCCTTCTTAGGAGTTGTCATTTCATTCATGATCAACTGTTCTGCATAAGAGCCTATGCTCATCCCAGAATTTTTTAAAGTACTCATGATTTTTTACTTGGGTTTTTTCTGCTTAGTATCTCTTTCCTAATATTACCTGCTCTTCTAGAAGCAGCGGCTTTTTTCATTGCTTCATCTTGAGCTACTAATGCTGCTCTAGCATCTGCATTAGTATGAGGGTTTTTAATTAAAGGTCTATCTAAAGGATCTTTAACTCCAGCAGCTTCTGCTGCCTCTGCCTCGTCTCTCATTGTAGATAATTGATCTAATCTTTTTTGTATAACTTTTGGGCTTACTTTAGGTTTTGCAGCGGCTTTTTGTTTTTTAGCTTTTATTTCTTTGTAAGCTTCGGGGTCCCCGCCAGCCGCTTGGATTGATTTTTCCATTTCTTCGGATTCAAGAACTAAATTAGCCTTTTTCCAATAGGAATTTGTTATTAGTAAATCTCTATAAATATCTTCTAAATGATAATGTTTCATAGCGGGACCCTAAAGTTAGAATAGCAGTCAAGGTATTTCACTTGACTGCTTTTATCAAATCAAAATCAGCAAGACTTCTTAGACTTCTTTCCCTTCATCATCTTGCCCATTTTGCCTTTACCAGCTTTGGAAGATGACATATAACCCTTATCCATTTCCTCTTCAACGACATCATCGTCGTCGGAGTCTTCTTGCTCATATTCTTCTTCGGAAATGTCTTCGTCTTCGTCTATTATATCGTCATCCGATTCTAATAGAACTTCACGAACACATTCAGCTATGACGGACTCTAGGTCTTCTTCGCTTTCGTTTACCTGTGTTATGCGATCTAGAACATTAGCAATTATCTCTAAGTGCTCTAGAACTCTTTCCTCTTCTATTGCTTCTGGTAATAGCGAGGTGCATAGTGGGCAAACATGAGCGGAGCCTTCATCAATAGACTCTTCCTCTTGGTCTTGAATTATTTCGTAACCTTGAGCGTCAGTTTCCTCAGTAAGGCTTTCTTGGCCCTCTTCAACCTTGCCTTCGTTAATGTTTAGGCCAATCTTACCCCAAGCGGCTGACTCAAGGAGCTTGTTACGGAATTCATCATTTAAATTAACATGTTTCATAGCTTTTCTCCAATTAAAATTGTAAGCTCTAACTTATGTAGTATAGATATTACAAATAATATATTTTTTTATTTTTTTAGTATGCTTTTACATTATGACCATTATCCACATATTTATTCCTTGGGGAATGTGGACTTGAGCCATGCCCCGGAATACCATCTTCTTCTACTACGATAGGTATATTGTTAATAAAAACTTTAGAAGTATTTGCTGGGTTTTTTATTACTGCTGGGTATTTAGCTGTTGGGTGTGGGGTGGTTAAATCTCCTACAACCACAACTAACTTATTTGCAACAAAGACAGTTCCTTGAGATTGAACCTCTTGAACAGCCCCACAATTTAAAACTTCTGTATTTCCTATTAAACTAAATGGCATATTATTGTAATGGCTTTATTTGCTTGGGGGTTGAAGTTATGATCCTTGGAGCTTCTGTCTGCGTGGGTGGCTCTATATATTCACCTGAGTTCAATGATCTTATTTGAGGGTAAGTATCAGTTGTTGCCGCAGAGCGTCTCCTAAGTAACGCAGTCTTATTCAAATAAGCATCCCCAGAGTATTTAGTAACTTCATACACTTTAACATTTTCTATCGCGCCCTCTTTTATCTTATCAAAAATAACTTTATTAGTTCTATTAGATATAAATTTATTAAAGTCTGTAAAATTAAGACGAGAGAAAACATCAAAGGTTGTTAGTCCTCGATCAAGAACATAATTATTATTTAGTTCAGAAATTATTTCTTTTATCTTTCTTAACGGCGTTCTTGGTCTTTGCGTAGTCTTTTCTTCTTTATATCCAGACGAGAAGAATGTGCTACTTGGATCGAATATAACTTTTCTGGAGTCTAAGTCATATTCGCCGTAAACATTTTCGTCTGGATAAACAGTGCCTATATTAACAAACTTAGCTGTCGTAATATTAGCATCATACTCATCAGAGTCTATACTCATTTCAAATATTAATTCTCTTGTAGTTCTTGCACCACTTTCAAATTCTATTAAATCAGACTGAATATCAAAAGGATTATTTTCTTCTTTGTTTGTTGGGAAGAGCAAGATATACCAAGGAAGTTGTCTTACTAATAACGGTATATTTTTATTAGTTTTTCTAGCATGCCCATCAAATCTAATATCCTGTTGTTGTAAATATAAGTGGCCTGAAGAAACAACATAATCTAAGAATACATCATCTGGATGAACAGGGAAGAGATAATGGTTTGCCTTAAACTTTACATATTCATTAATTGCGTCTAAATCCTGTTGAGTATTTATAGAACATAAATCATATCTTGCTGTAGTATTATCAATATATTCGGTAGCTCTATCTGTAACTACAGATTCTGTTTTTAACTTTAAGAAATAAACATTTTCTCTAGCACCAGTTAATGGATAGTTAAATTCCAAATTAACCGCAAATGTTGCTGATGCAGTTAATCTAATTGAAGAATCGCCACCTAATAAATTTAAAGCTATTTCTTTATCTAAATCTGAAATAAGATATGCATGATCTTTTTCTGTGTCTAGATAAATTCTTCTTTGACCAGTTCCAACTCCAACCGTGATATAATCTCCATCTGAGATTTTTAAATTAGCTCTACCAACTACAATATCATCATCATTGATATAAAACTTTCTTTCCTCATCATTAACAATTACCGTCAATGATTTTTCCAAATCAGTTGCTAAAGTTTTTATCAATGGAGTGAGTTTTGAAGTTCTGCCAGTGCCTTTGTCAGGATCCAAAGGAATTAATTTATTTTCAAGATATGCGAATGCTTGCAATGTATTAACAATTTGATCCTGTTGCTTAATTGGTTTAACTACTCTCTTTTTACTTTTCTCTGCTAATTTTCTATAGTAGGGTAGATTAAAATCAGAGATAGTTCCATTAATTAATTTTCCTCTAATAACTTCTAAGAAATATTCTTTTCCAATTAAATCACCTTTTTGATCAGTGATTGCTTCAAAGATTTTAATTGCAGAGGGTTTTAAACTTCTTTCTATATTTTGTATAGTTAAATCTGATGAGTAATAAGATCTCCAATCCTCTGAAGTATTGTTTTTATCTAAATAATAATTTATTGCTTCATGAATATATTCCGCAAATAAATCGGTTTGTCTATAGTTCACAACAACTGCTTCAGAAAAATCTAACACAGGAGGAACATACACTGCTGCTGCTGGATCTAAATTTACTGTTCCAGCACCATTATTCTCAGGTAATTCATAATAAGGGCGTGTAGATACATTTGCATCAGAAGGATTTACTTTAGGTCTATTCGGATTATTTTCTCCGTTAGGCAAAGTAGTTTCTCCTATGTCGTCTAAAGGAGGAGTTCTTTCAATTATTACTGGCCCATCATCTGCCCCACCATCATCTAAAATAATTGGGTCAGTTAAAATACCCTCACCTAATCTATTTACAGAAATAGGCCCTGAATTTTTATTATTTTGACAATAGTTTAAACATGCTTGTAATGTAGTATGATAGTTTGGATTTGTTGCTTGTTGAGGAGTTGCAGTGCTTGTAATACATGTGCCATTGATACATTTGTAATAAGTTCTTAATTCAGTAGGATCAGAAATAATTCCTCCATTACTACCTTCTCCAATTTCAACTTGGCTAATGCCTCCTAAAGTAGTTCTAGACAATCTATCTGCTTCTGCCGTATTTGATCTACATCTTAATCTACAGGCATTTACATCTGAGAAATAACCTTCCCTATCGGCTGTTGTTTTTGTTGTAAATACAGGAGAGCAATTTCCTGTAGCTTTATTACATCTAAAATAAGTTCCTATTGGATCAGGTAAATTTGTAGTATTAACTATTTCAGAGCCTTCGGCTCTAAGTTTACATTCTCTTTCACATGCAGCTAAAGTAGCATAAGTTCCAGTTGTTTGATTTTGTGGAACAAAAACTCTTCTACACTTTCCATTTATTTGATTGCAAGAATATCTTTCTACTAGTGGGACTGGACCACCGCCCGTCCCTGTTCCTGTAGGTTCACCTTGTGGTCTAGAACATACATTTTCACATTCTACTAATGTTGCATATCCATTAGGGGGTCTATTTACTGATGATCTAGCAAAACATCCTCCTGCTAAAACTGCTCCAACTCCAGTAGAAGCTGTTGTAGCTCTTAAACAAACATACCAAGTCACTGATTGTGGAAGAGGAGTTCCAGTTGTTTCCCCTAGTCTACTAGGTTCCTCAGGACATTGCGGGGGACCTCTCTTATTTGTACAAGGTTGCCCGTCAATAGGGGCACAACTTGAATATGGTGGAGAGTTAACTATTGTTCCTGTTGGTTGAACAGTAGTGCAGTTAGGAAATGTTCCATTTGGTCTTCTAAATACTTGTTTTGTTTCACAAATTCTATTATAAATTTTTTGACATCTACAATTTGGTTGCCCATTTGGGCCAACGCAGGGTTCATACCCAGTTGTTATTGTTTGTATACAAAACTTACAATTTTTAGATATAGGGGAAGTTCCCGTAGACTCTCCGGGACCGGGAGTTGATGGTCCGGGGCCAGTAGGACCTCCCGGAGTTGATGGCCCGGGTCCCGGAGGTAAAGGTCCTCGACGCTCTCCGAAGTTACAGTCTTCTTCTATAATAGGTCTGCAACCAGCTAAACATGCATTTAAAGATTCTGGTTCGCAACCATAACTAAAAGGATTAGTAATTGGAGGATATTCACATTCTCCCGTAACTGGATTTCTAGTTCCTTGTAGTTGAACCGTTTTACATTCTCTTACTTGAGTTATCCTACATCTACATAAAGGATTATTAGGAGGAACACACTGACTCCAAGATCCCTCATCTCCTTGAGGAGGTCTAATATCACAATAAACACAAGTTTTAGGTGGGCAGAAAAAGGATTGCGGTTCAGTAGAAGGTCTATCTGGTTCTGGACATCTTGGTGGTCCTAGTCTATCTCTACATTCTGGGCTATTACATGCTTGTGTATTATTTAAAGACCAAGCAACTAAAATACCACCATTGAGACACCCAACTGGAGGAGGTGGGCACTGTTCATTTAATCCAATAGTACCTGCATCATCTATCTCACAAGTTGCTTCAGTTAATTTAGGGCAAGTACATCCCGGACCATACTCAGGACAAGGGACTCTTTCTTCGTTTGCTTCTTTTATGCAGCACAGATAATAAATACAAGGAAATTCTGGGCAAACTACATCTACACCATCTCTACAAACTGATGCACAAGCTGCTTCTGTTTGAAATTGATTAGTAGGACAGTTTGTTGCTCCGGGCAAATCAGGAACCCAAGTTTCTTTTTTTTCACAAAATCTATCAGTTCTTAATCTGCATCTGCATGGACCATTAGCAGCAGGAAGTCCATCTCTACCGCAAGCAAATCCATCTGGGTCTGTTGCTGGCCGTTCTTTACAAATCCAGCAGGTTCTTAATACTAATCTTGTTGGAGGTTTATCCCTAATAGGACCTTTTGGACCCCAAGGTTCGCCATCTCTTCTCCTTCTTCTAGGATGTCGTTTTGGAGTAACCGGAGGTTCATAATCTCTCCTGTTACCCGGACCTTGACCGGGATAGAATTTACCACACTCAAAAGATGGTGTTTCAGTCACTTATCACACTCCATTGAGAGCAATCAAAGGATTAGCAGAGTTTAAATTAGCGTAATGATATGCAGCAGAATTTTGAGATACTCCTGTCATCTTCCATTTTATTGTTGGGTAAGTGCATTTACCAACCCTAACATTACCAAGGAATCCTGCCCCACATGAAGAATCTGCATTAACATCAGAGTATAAAATATCTCTTACAGGAACAATAAAAGATGCAAATCTTTGGCTATCTCTGTTCCTGTGTGGAAGTAAATCTTGTGTTGCCCCACTACCGCGCAAATTATCCATAGTCACGAATCCTACATAAATAGTAAATTCGTTAAATCCTTTTTCAATCCAAATTCCAGTATATGCTGCTTGATCTGCTTCTCCGTCTGGATTATTCAATCCTGAGCCTCTGTATGTTAATCCTAAACTATTAATTAACTCTGCATCTATGTGGTAATCTAACATCCAAGAAGGACGATTAAACAATATTCTTTTTGAAATATACATAAAATTTATTTTATGTTGACCCATTTCATTATCACCACCTCCCGATTGAGAAATTTCTGTATTAGTAAAATTATTAACTCTATTGGGAACTCCACCAGTTAAAGTTAGCCCCGCATTGGTGACAGCATCCCTATAGCTTCCTGCTTTTACAAAGCGGTCTGCCTCGTTTATAGAACCGGGGTTAGGCTGGTGAGATATAACAGGGGTTATTCTATCATTAGGAAACACACCTTTATTCTGGAAGTTACCGTCTAAACACCAACGAGAAATATCCCAATCAGGATATGTAGGGAAATCTAATACACCAGTGTCAAAATTAGCATATCCATATCTAGATTGAATATAATTTCTTATATAAATATCAGAATCATTTGTTTCATTTCCATCATTTGCAAATTTTTGCTTGTAATAGTGGAATAACGCTCCCTCTACTCCATAATTTAATCCACCAAATACATAACCTGTGGCTAAAAGTTTTCCATTATTAGCATCTTGGGTTTGAGTATTTGTTTGAATTTCGGATATTTTGTTTGCCACATATTCAGACATTCTCTTCATTTCTTTATCTAAAACAGATTTTCCTACAACTGGATTAGCCAAAGAAATTTGTGGAATTGCAGCAGCAAGTCCAGCCCTTTCATTGTATGTTAATTCTGTGGTTCTTAGTAAAGGTCTAATGTCAATTACATCGGACTCGGCAATAACTCTAGTACCTGCTATTTCTTCGGAATCACCATCAACGAAAATATAAGCTACAGGAAGAATTGATTGACCAATTAATTCTATAGCATTATCTTCTAAATCTTGAGAAAGCAGAGGTGCGATATTTAGCAAATCGTCTGGGGCAGGGAAAGACCCCTTAACGGTAAAGCTTTGCTCAGTTCCAGAAGATTGTAAGAATCCTATATTTTCTGCTGATTGATCTGCGACGCTAGCTAGGATTGTTGGATTTCCTTGAGCATCTAAAGATGGTTGAGGCTGATATTGAGTTGAGGTCTTTGGCTCAAAATTCATACCTATTCCTGCACCTCTGACAACTCCAAGAACAGGTGAGGTTATTTGAACCACCGTACCATTTTGCAGTATAGATACGCCAGATGCATCGACAGGTTTTGAATAGATAAAAACCATATCTATTCTATGGGTAGCATTTAAATATTGTTTAGCTCCATTTTCATCTGTATAGAAAAAGTCTTCTCGACTAAATTGTGGAATTTCTATGGAGAGTTCTTCAGGAACATCAACGATAGCTGTTCTAGCAACACCTCTCCATCTTTTTATTAGATGGTTTTCTAATGTTGGAAGTTTTGCAAAACCAATGGCAACGCTTGTTGGGTGGTAATTAGGTAGAATATAGAACCCGTCAGTTGAACCTGAATCCTTATACCAAAGGAGAGCTTGTGAATATACAAAAGGTCCTAACAATCCCACTCCACCTAGACCTGCATATTCTAAAGCATCAGTTGCTAGTTGACCATAATCACTGGGAGTATCAATGTCTCTAACTGCCCAAGTAAATGCCCTTTCTGCTAAACCATTCATGTGAAGCGCATTGGATGCAACAGTTTGCTTTAACTTATTAATACTATTTATAACTAAAGTATTAAAAGTATCATTAGTTGAATTTAAAGTAAAAGTCTTATAAAGTTCCGTATCCTGTAATTCTTGACCTATAATTTTTACTAAGTATTGTAGAGGTTCATTACCGACATCGTTGACTCTAGCAGTGTATCTTCCGGGTCTAACTCTTACAACTCTATCCCCACCTGTTGCGTAAGGTCTTAATTCATCTATATCTCTTCTTGTGATTTCTAGAGTTCCATTCGAAGGTCTATCTACAGGTCCATCACTAGACCCTCCGGGTCCTCTACCGGGTCTAGTCTCTCCATTAGTCTCCGTTTCTGGTCCAGTTCTCCTTCCTCCACCAAGTTTTCTAAGTTGATCCCTCAACCATAAGCAGTTTTCTTGAAGTTGCTTAATAGGAATATTATCAACTTCAAAATAGTAAGGATCGTTAGCCTTAAAATATCTTACAGGCTCGGTAAACTTATACTGACTATCTGAGAATGTAAATTTTGCCATATCAATTATCTCTCTTTAGATCGAATACATTTGCTGATTTGAATCCATAAATGTCTCCAGTATTGGATTCACTAAACTGTTCATCAGTTCCAGCCTTGTAAATAGTTACTCTCCTTGGTCTTCCACCCATTCCAACCGCACAATTTTTAGCATTGGCAAAAAGGTTAGCTGCTGATTCATCCAACATAACTTGTGTTGGATCATCATCTAAGAACTCCTTACAATAATAGTATCCAGAAGTGTACAAAGTATCTGGAATTCCATCTCCGTTTGAGTCCCTACTTAATTTTAATAATGTTGGGTAAATAGAACTCAATTCAGGTGTAGTAGAAATTCCTGACACAGGTGCAGATAATCCGTAGCCTTGTGCAAACAACTGATAAACAACTCCTGTTTGAGCGGAGAAAGATCTACTATATTTGTTAGTTCTATAATCTAAAGGCCCATTTTCATAACCACTTAGATCATGAGCTAAGTATTTACATTCAGACTTAGGTGAGAAGTAAATTCTAAATACACCTTGATTATTATACAGAGAGGTGGAGCTAGTTCCTAATTGTATACCACTTACAGTTATTCCACTAATCGGTATACCTGCACGCTGAGTTAAAGCCGATACAGTTGATGTATCTATGTTGCCTAGTACAGGATAGAATCTGTCAAACGGATCATTTATAGAAACACCAGAAGTGGATTTCCATACTGAAGAAACCGAACTTCCACCTGCTCCAAAAGGATCTAGAACGCTTAATGCTCCAAAGTCTGGTGTAGAAGATGGTGCTCCATACACTACAGTTGCAGTTCCAGTAGTAGAACCATTATTACTAGATGTCCAATAAGATTGAGGACCATGATATCCGGCATCGGCAGGATATTGACCACTAACCGAAACATGTGCTACAGAAAGTTTTGAACTATCCGCGATATTCCAAATTAAAAGTCTATCACAATCAGATCCACTTGCATTGTAAACTAATCCATCTAATGGACTGGCATTTGGGCCTTTTCCAAAGTGAACATTGTTAACATGGACAGTACTATTACCCAACGCTCTAACACAAACCCCTCCTAAAGTTTTAGAGAAATCTGCTAAATACCTGTAAGTATTTGTATTTGCATCTGTAGTGAATGTTGGATTAGTTGTTTCTGCATATGCTATTGTATTAGTAGTATTTTGAGTTACAGCATTAGAGTCCATTGGATTAGCTAAGAATCTTAAAGATCCAGAACCAACATAACTTGATAAATCTGCGACATCATAATCATAATCTGCTACCGTTGCACCAACAGTCCCTATCCAAGTATTTCTATAACTACCTAAATCATGCATATCAATTGTTGAATTTCTATTCGCAACCAAGCAAGCTCTGGTTGCATGTAAATCAACACTAGTATGATTTGCAGCATTGGCTAAAGCGAAGGAACTTACAGCTAATTCACCTGTTTCATTATCTTTTGCAGGACCGATTTCTATTGTAGATCCATCTTCAGCCAATATGGCGACCCCACCCTGACCTACTACTGTAGGCCCAGCAATTGTTATTTTTGAATTAGATCCTGCATATAAAGTAGACATCTTAGATTGTTTTTCATAGCTTCCAGATGTTCCTAAAGCCATGGTGCAGTGATTGCTAGTTCCGTATAGAGATCCTGTTGAATTATTTGTACAATTTAACACAGTTCCATAATGAGAAGCTTGGTCATCATAATTACCATTTTGATTTAATAGTTGAGCTTCAACAAACTCTGCTGTTGAATTAGAGTCTACTTTTATTCCGGGTATTTTTTGCCAAGCCCCGCCAGTTAAATAACTAACTCCATGTGAATCTTTGAAAAGCATTCCTCCAGTAGAAAGAGCAGGAAGATCATTTTGTCTTGTATATTTTAGTTTTGAATTATTATTTAAAACTAAATGCTGACCATTGAGATAGAACTCTATGGCTCTTCTAACTGAACCATAAGCAATCGGATAACCAGATTTAATATAAGATATGGTTGAATTTCTAGCAATCAATCCTTCATTTGTATGCCTATCAACTGTTAATTCATCAACGAGGAGATTAGAATTATTTAATTCAATACCCACTTTATTTTGATAAATATCAATCAAACCATTTAGATCTAAAATTGAATTAAATGCTTTTACACCTACTAAATTATTATACTCTGCTGCAAAAGTTGAGTTTTGAGAAGGTGTTGCACTATCCGATCTATTTAAACCTCCCGATAGTTTAGAATTTTCTAATAAGAAACCAATTGGATTTCTTGAAGCCATGAACATTATATCATATCCACTAGCTTGATAATCTCTAGCTTCTGTAGATGCCCCACCTACTAATGCACTCAAAATTACTTCACTATTCAGTACTTTAAATCCACAAGATTTTGTTGTTTCTCTCACAGACAAACTGCTTAGTCCATAATTTCTATAAGCAAAAGCTCCTCTAGAGAGAATTACTTTAGAATTATTGAATGCAAATCCAGCTTCCCGACACCTTACTGCTGTACAATTTTCTAAAATAACATCTGAATTTAGAATTTCTATACCTACTTTAGTGGCTGTAGTTAAATTAGTATTTTGACCATCTACGAAAAAGTTTCTAATGTATATTTTCCCAGAACAGTTTTTCACTGACATCCGAGATAAATTGTTACCATATATTAAACCGAAAACATCATTAGTTGTAGCAACTACATCTCTGGATATCATTCCAACTGGGTAATTTGACATTGCTGAGAAATCACCACCGTTTGAAACAGTTAAATCAGTGGGGGAGGTTGTTTCATAAGCTCCTAGTGGGAATCGATTTGAAGTTGTTCCTATGGCAGCGGAGTCTCTTATAGTAACCGATAAAGGTGCTTTTCTATCAGTTACTTTTGGATATAATACTGAATTTACTGAAGTAAATCTAGTGTCGTTAGACCCGCTAAAAACAGTTGAAGAAATATTAACACAAGAGGTGGAGCCTACTGAAGAGTAAATACTAGCACTTATATCTAAACTATCAACTCTAGTAATATAAGTATTGCCGTATACTGTTCCTACCTGCCCTACAGTGCTAGATGCAGTGTATGCTTTAACATAATTTCTATTTATTATTTCTATAGATCCATTTTCTACTATTTGGAAATCATGTAATTCTAAAGGTCCTAGATCACCAAAATTAGCAACTTCAATCAAAACTGGAAATCTAATAACCCTTGGTAATGATGCTACTGCGGCACTTACTGAAGTATAAATATTTCTATTTTGAGCTAGAGTTAGAGCGGGAGTATCAGCACTAACTGTCAAAGCTAAACCAGTGATACTCGAAGTTGGGAAGCCTGCATATTCCCAAAGTTCATAAGTTCTTTCTTCAAGATCATAAAGAGGTAAGTTATCCTGTTCCCAGTTATAGAAGGAACTAGTATCAAACTTGCTGACATAAGGAGTCCAAGAGTTGTATACTCTTAAGCTCCCGCTAGAAGTGTAAATATCGTTTTTATTGAAAGCCATATCAGAAGTTTATTGTCCATCTAAAAATGAGACTAAAATCGTCAGTCTTTAGTATATTGCTAAAATATCTATATGCAACTAACAAGGAACTATCTGTTGCTGCTCCTTGAGGGTTTTTCATAAACAATCCTATTTCATTTATAGGTAAATTATTTCTTATAGTTGAACTGTTACAGGCATCTTCATCTAAAACAATTGTATATCTTACAGAGTTATCATTTATTCTAGTTACTTTGCTTCTAGGTAATTTTATAAAAAATTTATTAGAAACAGATGTTCCGTTTACTAATTGATTTGATTGAACAACATTTTGATCAGAATTTACTCCGTATTCTGCTGTAGATGATAATGGACCAGATAGTTGGAAGGTTGTACTAGTTTCTAAACTGGAATTTCCAGAAACTCCAATTTGGACTCTGTCTAAATGAAAATCAGTTATCTTAGTTGAGCCTAGTCCAGCAAATAAGAAAGCTAATCCAACTCCCATTCCTGAAACAATAATATTATGGTCATCGAATATAAGTTCTTCCGAACCATCCCGATTAACTTTCGTGATAGTTAAATGTCCATTTATTCCTAAATCTTCTATAAAATTCATAAGAACTTAATTCTCCAAACTATCTGCAATTCAGAGGGTGCAGTGCTGAATGTTCCAAACTCAATTATATTTTTAGTAAAAGTTTTTTTGCAAAATAATCTATACTTCCTAGGATTATTTAGTTGACTAAAAGAATATGGAGGGAAATTACCAGCTTGAATAGACTTATTTAAATCAATTGTCCATAATCCCATGTGATATATACCACCATTTATGTTTAAAGCAACAATATCAGTTGGGGAAATTCGGGTTCCATAAACTAATTCTCCTGTAGAGCTAAATGTTGTTTGAGCACTTAATTGTAGTCCACTACTATTTGTAGTAGTAAAATTAATATTAACATTTGCAGACGGACTAATCATGTGTATAAATCCATGATAATCTATCAATGATCTACCATTATAATTTATACCTGCTGCTAAATTACCTGTAACTACAAAAGAACTAGGTTGTCCAGTATTTGAATCTAGCTGATTTATAGAAGAAATTAATATAGCTGAAACGGTATTTGCTGCTGCTGAAAAAGCATAATTACCAAATAAAACAGCCAGAGGTGATGATGCTCCAAATTGATTGTACAAGGAAGGTAAACTAGCAATATTTAAATGATGACCTTGATCTTCAATTGTTACCCCTGCACTAGTAGTATATGGAAGTTTTATTGTAATTCCAGACCAAGATCCTGAAGGAGATGCTGATAATTCTAACTTTTTATCCAGAGGATTAGGATAACTAGGGAGAACATCTATTTGTGGAGTAAAGGAGGTTGAAGTTACTCCATCTCGTAGAACAGTTAATTTTGTGTTTGATAGCCCACTTATTAATAATGGGTAGGTAGTGTTATGTATATTTCTTAAATAAGCACCTGATGGGGCACCGAAAGTAATTGCTTGGATGGTGTAATTTGAAGCGTTTAGAATAGCCGATCCACTAGATATTCCCGAAACTCCGTCAAAAGTTGTTAGTGCATCTACAATAGTTTTACCCGCCCCGTCTACAATTAAATTACTTTCTGAATAAAGTAATTTAGGGGTGTTATCCTCAATCGAATATATTTCTACTACTCCACGCATTAATTTCTAGTATCCAAACTTGTTATTTGTGATGCTCCTCCACCTGCTAAAGCAACTAAATCAGGATGTATCTTATAGTTAATTCTGCTGCCACCACTTGTATCTAGTGTTCCTGACGAATTTGCTGCAACCCTACTAGTGTAAGGGTCCTCAACCAACTCATTAAAGAATTTTAATATTGATCTCAGTTCTTCTTTATTAGTATAGAATCTAGCTTCATCAACAAAGGGAACCAATGGGATAGAACTTGTCTCCACTCCGTAATTTAACTGGAACCCTGAATTTTGTTTTAATGTAAGATCTTGTAGAGATATATCGCTAATTAAAAGATATTTATTTGAATCAGATTGATTCATTTTAAAGATTTCTACATAATAGTTAATATCTTGTCCATGAACTAAATTTCTAATTTTATAGTAATGTTCTGGAACTGGTATGATTTCTAAGTACTCATAGTTATTATAGAGTGTATAATTTCTTGTATCAAAAGGTATGTCAAAATTTTCTAGATAATTTTCCTTAAAATAATCAAAAGTATTTTTAGCAGGTAACTCAGTGACAGTCTCATATTCTTGAACTTCATTACCTAAACATCTTTGTCTAATATCTGTCCTAAACTCAGGATCGTTAACAACGGAGAATTGCCTAAAGTTCTTTATATGAGCTAAATCATTTAATAAAGTTCTTTGAGTTAAATTATCATAAACTATCAATTCCCATTGATTCCTTGGAGTCCAGCACCACATTAATTTTTGCCCATTTTCAGCAGTAATCAAATCCGTATGTATCCAGACTCCCATGGCACCTCCACCATAGTTTGTTACAGAATCGTTACCTATCTGAGCTTTAACATTTAAGTTAAAATAATGATCCTTAATTAAAGTATTGGCTCTTGGGCCGTATCCTGATAAATCAAATCTTAATCTTGGCAATCCATTTATTGAATACGATTTAATAAAAAGTTTATTTGCTAAGAATTGATCATCATTCTGATTAAATAATGATTGATCTAGTTTTATCAATTCAAATCTATTAAATCTAGATGCTCCAGAAGTTTGCACAAATTCAATTCCACTTAGAATGTGGGGGTTTCTAAATTCAGCATTTCCAAATCCTGTCGAGCTAAATGTACCTTCTAGAGGCACAATCATTGAATTTATAGTACTAGCAATATAAGTTCCTGAGGCATAACCATTATTAACAGCACAAGTGGTAAATACTCCCGACCCTTCTCCATATCCGATTGGAACTATAGCATCCAACGATGAAGCGATATAATCCCCTTCTTGAGAGACTACAGCAGAGCCTTCAACAGAGAAATTAGCATTGTAAAGTGTAGGACCGAAAACATGTGAGAAAATATTTGCTCCAGTCTCATCAATGCTAGAGAATCCTAATCCATGATTGAAATATTTTTTATAATCTCTATAAAGTAAATGGATCCCCCTACCAAACTTAAAGTTTTCGTAGTCATAATAAGAGTTTATTCCCATGACACCACTATTGATGTATGTGTTAGCTAAACTCAAAGATTGATTTTTCCAATGTGAATCTTCATTATATGAAACATTCGTAGAGACTTGGATGTCTGCTCTAGCTAAAGCTTCTTTTTCCTTTATACCATGCATGGTCCTATAGATATGAGGGATTTGGCATCTATCAATATATCTATCATGTCTACTACCTATTTCCGGCATCTTAGAATCTGAATCTAATTCAAAAGCTCCTCTGCATGGGAAAGTATTACTAGTGTCCACTCCAAAGAATGTATTATCAGATGTTAGATTTTCACACTTGTCCCAAACTCCAGAAGGATTAGTGTAATCTACTACTGGATAGAAAGAATTAGATGATGGTACATAACCTAAAACTAGGAATCCTTTTGTCTGTTCTCTTGAGAAGGCTGAAGATCCGTCAAACGAAATTGGTTGATTGAATCCTGTTCTATCATAATATTTTTCTTGTGGTAAGACAAACTTATAATTTCTTCTTCTTAAAGATTTTCTAGGAGTTGTATTTGTATATGTTGTAGAGCTAACAAGAATATCATCAAGTTGATTTGCTTGCTCTCTTGTAAAAGTAGTCATTCCCTCAGGAGTCAATGTGCCCCCAAGTGTCCCAGTAAAAATAGTCCTCATACTTACTCCAGAGGACTCATACCCTGCCATAGCCCCACTAACCAATGAGAACATGGTTTGCTGATCTTTGATTTCTATGGAATCAAAATTTGTATTTGTAGTTATGTAATCTTCTACAGGAGAGGAAGCATCAACTAATAAAATAGGTATTGCATGCGCGGGAAGGAATTTATTCAATACATCTTTTGTCTGAGTTAACGCATATTTACTATCACCTGTAATATCTCGTTTTGTAAAATTAAAGTTTGTAGCACTGTAATTAATCAAAACATGGGAAGACTTACTATTCCATAAACTCAAAACATCAAAATCCATCCCCTGCTGCATATCCAAGACTTCAAAATAATTAGTCGGATTTTGCATCGAAGAGAAGAACATCAAGAAATCATTTATCGATCCGTATACATTCCCTAGTTTATAAGTATTGTTTCTTAAATAAGTTCCAAAGGCATCCGTTAGAGAATCAGAAATTCCTAAGCATCTAGTTTTCTCAACTAAAAAATCTACCAGTTCTTCGTTTACCTTACATTCCTTGTAATATTTTATTTCTTCAAATGGGGGTATTGGAAAATTATTGTAATTTCTAAAATTAAATACAAAGTTTTTATCTCCAGTTGCAGATAAGTAAACGGGTTTTTCAATTGTAGGAATAGATGTTCCAGCTATGTAAACCCCTTCTCCATCTGGTTCTGTTCCGAATGAATTGGTATAAGCTAAGTCTTGATTATTTTGCTGTACCTTTAAACTTCTGTAGGTTCTACGATTTTTATCAACTCGTAAATAAGCTTTTGCTATTGGATCATTTATTACAGTATAAGTTCCAATAGGCTCTCCCGTATCATTACCAAGCTCCAACATCTTGTATACGGGCCAAGGTTTACCTTGATAAATAAAGTTTTCAGGGAATTTTATATAAGCTTCTAATAATATAGAATCCACTATTGATTGTATATTATCAATAAAACTACTGCTATTGTAGTTGTAAATTCCTAGTGATTCTGCTCTTTGTTTAGTCCATGTTTGAGCATTTTTTACATATATGGAATCTGTAGCCAACATATACCAAAGCATGAAAGGAACATAGGATTCCCATAACTCAGTTAGTGCTCCTGATGCATCAATTAGAACATCACTAATGATCGAATTTAGGACGAATTGTATTCCAACAGAGGTTCCTTTTTTCTTGTACGCTTCTGTTGCAGATCTTAGTTGTTGTCTCCATTTTGATGAGTCTGGTCCCAATAACTTCCAACCAATTAACCCAGCTAACTGCTCTAAATACTCCTCAGGACAACTTTCTATGTCATATAAAGATGCTAATTTTTCAACATGGTCATTAACATCTGCCATGGAGTAAGCCATTGCTTTTAATAATTTTCTATGTGGACCTTTTGGTTTTAAATCTGTAATTAATCCTAGTCCATCAATATAATCATTAAATGCATCTTTTACCCTAAAGTCTTGCTTGTCCATGAATGCTTGAGAAAATATTGCCTCAAGCATTGTTTCTAATTTATCTAACTGCTGTGTTCCACTTGTATATGTTGAGGTAGAGGATAAATAAGAAGTTGGAATATAACTAGAATAATTATACCATAAATGTCTATTGAATCCAATTATTCCATCTAAATCTTTAATATCTCTAGATAAATACAATCCTGAGAGTTGGCTAGTCACATATGCAGATGGTTGATAATTCCAAACTCCACTAGTATTGTTTAAGATATACATCCATCCTAAACTATCTATGAGATAGTCATGGACAGCAGATGCTGTGGCTCCAAAGACTCCACTTGTATTAGTTGCTAGACTTGGATCATTTGTTTTTATCTTTGGTTGTAAGGTTGCTGATAAGAATTGAACAAAAGATTCTTCAGTTTCAAATTGTTCTAGAGTGTACCCTAATGGATATAGAATATCATCTTCGAAAGTTTGAGGATTTATAAAAGTAAGAGCGTTTTGTTTTATAAAAAATTGGCTTATTGAAGATATATCATTTCTTCCTGAAACAGGAAGTATTGACCCGATTCTTGCCGCAGCAGCTATTTGAGTATTTATTATCTGATCGTCTTCTTGAATTCCTACTCCACTCAATTCAATGTCTTTGGCTTCGTAAATTTTGGGAGAAAGAATCTCCAAAACCTCTACGAAGTTTCTCTTAAAGTATTGGTTAGGAGAAGGATTGAAAGTATTCATCAGTCTAGATAATCAATTTTTATCAATAAGTTATTAAGTTGAATCAATTCATTGAATTCAACCTTGATATTTTCTGGGACATTGTCGATAGATGAAATCCTAACTTCTTCTATTTCAAAAATTACTCTATTTAAATCTGCGACTACAAGAGTCTCTCCAAATTCTCTGTTATCTACTGCCATGAAATCTAGGATGGCATTTCTAACTTTACTCTTTATCAATTGATCTTTTGGTTGTAATTTTCTATCAACTTTAACCGTAACTATTAAATCTAAAGTTCTAACTAATCCATCTACAACAACGATCTCGTCTGTCACCATTTTCTTTGGCTGTAGAGCAGTTATCAATTGTTGCTTGAATGTTGGACTAGCTTTTTGAACTTGTAAATTATTAGCTTTTTCTAAAACATAGATATCAATAATGTTACCAGAACAATACGCTTTTCTTGCCACTGTGGTGGCTTTTCCTACTGTCCCATAATCACTAATAAAAGTATTTGCAAAGACAGTATAATCTTCTAAAGTAACAACTCTATCTTGTCTAGCAAAAGTTAAAGGACCATACTTTTTAGCATGGAAAGCGGTTTCGGCATCTGCGCCTCCTGTTGCTCCCGTTGTGTTTGTTACAACCCCGACTCTAGTGCCTTGTTCAGTAATATTTGAATTTATATAATTTGAAACAATATTACCTCTACTACCTCCTCCAACTCTATAAGTAACTATGTAAGAAGAATCATCTGGTGGAATTACTCCCCTAATACCGTTACCAAATAGTACAGTGGCTTTATAATCATCATCATATATGACTTGGAATATTTTTTGTGTAGTACTAGAAGCAAAGAAAATATTCTCTACTTCTGTATAAGCTCCAGATGTAGTAGAATCTCCAGTATTAATGTAAACATCTATGGACCCTTCTACTACAGGACCTTCAGTCAATGGAATACTTTTTATTGATTCTGTTGCTGCAAATTCACCTTCATCAGAAACTAAAGCACCCTCTTGCAATATTATATTATTCCAAGTTAATCCAGTAGTACCAACACTTTCAGCTTGTGATAAAGCTATTTGACCCGTATTATTTGCAGTATCTACAACCCCATTAACAGTCTTATACAAAGTGAACGCTAAGTTAGCTCCATCTTCAGGAGATTTAACTGTGATAGTTCTGTTTTGAATAGGGATAACAACACTTCCTGCTGTCCCATTAAAAGTTATCGACGCTTGGGCGGCAGAGGATAAAGGCCCTTTTAATCTAACCCCGATAAGTTCAAATAATTTTCTAATTGAATTTCTATCTCTAGCAGTCACTAAATAATTTTCGTTAGCTAGAAAGTCTGCCTTAAGAGACATTACTGCCCCCATATATGCCACCAACTCAATTAACATCATCCCTAAATCTGATTCTACAAAATAATCATACTCCAAAGGATAAACTGCTTTGATATAGTCTACCAAAGAATCTCTAAGAGAAAGGAAATCACTAGATGCATAATTTATTAAACTAGCTTTTTTGTCTTCTGGAAAGACCACTAGTTTCATAAAATCTGATTGTGCATTATTTGTAAATGTCATTGTACGACCACTTCTATCTCAAATTGATTTTGGGCTTCTTTACTCAAAGCTAGAGTTAAAATTATTCTTAATCCATGGCTCCCGTCTAAATTTATTTTATCCAATTCAAAGACTGCTATTTTTAAAATTTTAACATCTCTAGTATAGCTTGTAATTGAATCTACTATTTCATTTTTTATTTCTGTAAATAAAATAGAATCTAACGGGCGAAATAAATATCTTTTTAATGAACAGCCAAAATTAGGTAACATAACCCTCTCACCTCTTTCAGTTAAAAGCAATTGGGTTATTGATGCCTTTAAAGTTTCAAATCCTGATGTTTTTTGGAAAAACCCACCATTAGCTTTAAATTTTCCTATGGGGTAATTTAAACCAAAAAACTTTTCTCTTACCCGAATCGTATCCCGTAAAGGTTTTTGGGTAGTTGGACCAAATACTCTAACTGTTTGATTATAAGCCATGTTATGTTAAAATATTTTTAAAGTATACGCTCTGACCATTATAATTCTTCAAAGCTTCACTACTATCTAGGGGTTTTGCGTAAAATTTTAAACTTCCTACGAACCCACGCAAGCCACTGGTTATACCACCTCTGTTGCCACCCATAAAGTTACCATACAGGTACATTCCATCTGTGTACCCACCTCCAACCATCCAAGGGGTATAGAAGGTATTAAGTTTTGGGCCAGCCTTTAAACTTCTAGGGCCATCGACACTTGAAGTCTGGTATTCAAAACTATTTTTCTTTTTAAATGATGGTAGATCTGGGGTTCTAAACTTTTCTACTCCAAATACTTCACTTAAAGAGGAAGTTGCCATTAATTGCCCATCACAATACATTTTAACTGTATCTGTTGTAGGATCTGCTGCAACATTTATTAAAATAAATGTTGAAGATGCTTGGCCGTAACTCTTGCCATTAACAATAGTAGAACAGTCTACTGTCATCTTGTAGAAACTTTCAGTTTGATTGCAGTTGGCTTTATTGATCCAAGAACAAGAACTTGCATCCCGTGACTGAGTAGGAGCAATGAAGAAACTTAAAGAAGATGTAGGGTTATTTTGAGCATTATCATTGCTATATCCTAAACCTTCCTTAGTTATTCTCCTGTCTCTTGTAAAGCCCATAATGAACCCCTTTGTATAGGCATCACCATCGTTTATAGGTAAGAAATCTAAATCTCGCAATGATCCATTTTCATCTACAGGTGGACTAGAGCCTTCTTTCAATCCTACATTCTCATTTCCAAGAATAACCTTAGTAAGAGAAGAAGCCGTTCCACTCAACCAGCCTGTTGCAGCGTTTGTTAGATTAGGGACATGAACCCAACACTCAATACTAAATCCTTTCGGATTGTACATAAGTTCTCTAAATTCTCTAGTATCTGGTAATCTCATGTACGATCCTAATCCAGACGCTAAAGTTGGGCTAGATGATTTATTCTTAGTCACTCCTTCCAAATAAGGAATAGATAATCCTGATACATAAACTGCACTAGCAAAGTTTGCCACTAATTGTAAATTATTATATTTATTATTAGTGACAGTATTTGTCATAAAGTAATCATTAGAAGAGGGTTGGACTACTTTAGGTTGCAACAGATTATAAATTGCAAACAATTCATCTGTTACTACTACATCTGTCAAGGAAAGCATTGTGCTTGAAGATGGGTCGATATCTTCATAAATAATACTTCCTACTCCTATTTCTGGAACTGCCAAATTAAAGTCTGGCATGTTAGCTCTGCGAATTGGACTGGCAGCAAATCTAACTTCTATTGGAAGTATAATACCCTCTAAGTCCCCTTGGACAAACATCAACTCCTTTTGTTTCTCGATTTCTATCGAAAAATCATAATCATTCAGATAAGAGAAATCGTTTATAGGAACTTGACCGGGTTGGAAAATTGTTGGGGATTCAACTTTAGATTCAAAAACATTAGGTGCTTTTACTGCAACTTCTATTTGTTTTTTTCTTTTTCTTATTTTTCTATTGTGACTAGAAAGTTCCGCAGCTAAACTCAACCTCATGTTTTTAGTGATCGAAGATTCACCGTTTGTGTTTATTTCACTAGTTAATGCAGCGGACAAATCATAAATGTTTTTATCTCTTTGCTGTATCAAATTTTGTAAGAAGTGATCTTGCTCATAAAAATTTGTCAGCGTTCTGCTATCGTCTATTTTATCTAAATCAAATAAAGTATTTTTGTAATCTTGATATTGTTGGAAGGTTATTGCAGTTCCCTTGCCTCCTATATTAGGATCGTATTCATATTTCCATCTATCTCCTGCTGGGATGACATCAGGATTTATAGAAAGCAGGACTGGGTCTAAGCCACCTTTTTGAGAATCGTAATATAAACCATCCTTAGTTAGTAAGAAATATCCTCTAGTGCTTATTGGTGGCCCAAAGGTCAATCTAAAGATTTCTTCTTGTTCTTCTGCTGTTGTTCCTCCCCCTTCCTGAGGTCTTCTTCCGGGGACTTGAATATCATCTATTGGAACTCTTTCAAATGTAGTTTCAGCTAAGAATTGATCAAACTCAGAGGAATCTGAAAACTTAGGTTCTAATGAGGGATCCAAACTTCTTTCATATGCTATTTCATTTGCAGTTTGAATAAAAGCATCGCATCTATTAACAAAGTCTTGTGCATTTTGGAATCTAACTTTATCCAATGCATATTTCTTTTCCTCTAACTCCACGACTTGGGATTGGCTTAGAAGTTGTTTTTGGTTAGCAGAATTTCCAGATTGGAATTTTTGTAATTGTTCTAGTTTATCAAAACATTCTCCAATTTCTGCGAATTGGTTTGCTATGCTTTGATAATTTGCATATAATTGTGCTCCAAACTGTGATGCATATGCAAACGCTTGTAATGCTCCAGATAAGTTTTTTAGAACTTGTAAAGTATCATTATCTAATTTATCTCTGGTGGAGTCTGATCTGAATTTAAGTCGGCCAGTTTCAGTATCAAATTCAATGATTCCTGTATCCAACATTATCTTTTTTATAATTTCCTTGGTTACAGAATCCGCATGATCACGAGCATCCTTTACTTGGCCTGTCACATCTGCAAGGATACTTGTTGGTAAGATACCGAGTGCTTGCTTTCCTAAATCCAACAAGCAGTTTGGAATTCCAAAGCTAGCTCCTAGTGCCTCAAAAGCACCGCCACCTTGGTTTTGAACCCGTAAAAATGTTTCTAGATCAAATGAAGCCATTAGAAAGCATACACTCCTTCGTAATCACTCTCGGTGTTTCCTATTTGGGGAGCAGTTGGAGCAGCCCTATTGGAATTTAAATAAACTTGAGAGCCATCAACATTGATAGCACTTCCTGCTTTAAATTCCATACCTGCTCCTGCATTGACGCTAAAGGACCCACCACAGTTTATATTTATATTTTGATTAGCGTTAATATCTAGGTCACCTTCAGTAGTTATCTCTATTTTTCCAGTAGAAGAAATTCTAACAACTGAATTATTTGCTGTTGTTTTTATTTGTATTACTTGTTCATTAGCTCCTGAGTCTGTGCATTCAATGTGTATTTTCCCTCTTTGGCCGGAACGAGCATACAAGTTAATATCTTTATTATAAGACTCTAGGTTAATGTTACCATACCTATTACTATTAGGCTCCTTGAATGCGCCTGTGGATCTATTACACAAGGTCAACTCTCTACCATCATTAACCACGACCAAGTAACGACCGTGCCTAGCTATGTGTTCTTGAGTAGTGTGAGCTATGCTTTTTATTTGACGGGCAGCGTCTACAACATTAGGTTCTGATGTGATTGTTATCCCATCACCATGGTCATTTTTCAAAAAGATAGACGCAATTAAAGGGCTATCTATCAATCCTAATAGTTTGCCTGTAAAAGATTGTAAATGTATTTTTAAATTAAAATAAGTAGGATTATACTCATCCGAAAGAATGATTTTATTACCTTTCGAATCTTTCCAGAATGTTCTTTGTGGAATACCTCTTGCTTTGTATAACTGATCATCTAAATTTTCAATAGGATCTTCTTTTTCAGCTTTTAACTCACTACCTTCATCAGTTAAATTTTTAGGGGGTTCTATAAAAGATCCTATGTAGTAAAAAAATTCATCATCTTCTGGCCTAACAACTACAATTTTCTGACCCACAGAAGGGAGAGCAACAAAACCGCTGTGACCCGCACCAAAGAATGGAGATACATAAATAATCTCTTTTTCCTCATTTCCTAGAGATTGAATATGAGCAAAAAATCTAATACCATCAGAAATCTGCTCTGTTCGGGTTACTTCAGCTACTGATATCATACAGTTTTTCCTTTATTATATCCTTTTTCAGAAGTTAATACTTTTGAGTTTCTCACCAAAGTAAATTCTGAATACATTCTATCTGGTTCAATCACATGTTTCATACCGATTAAAATATATAATCCACTTAAAAAAACTGCAAATGGATCAGTTTCATAAGAAGGGTCGCTGACTAGTAGTTTACCACTTTGAGCAAACAACATACAATTAGAGTTAATATTTGAGTAGTTACTTATATGAAACATTGGTAAAGTTTCCAATACAACTTGAAATGTTCTTTTATATAAGGAGTTGGATAAATCAGACATTACTAGTGCAGGGTTTTTAGGTGAGAATGCATCTATAATTATAGTTTGTCTATTTTTACTTTTCATTCCCCCCTCTGCCAATGCCAAACAATTTTTAGCAATTGCTACAGCGTCTCCTTGAACATCATTAGGAAGACCATTCTGAGCTAAACTTTCTGAAATTTCCTTAACTAAAAACTCTTTATCCACAGGCTCACTAGATCTTAATTTATTTTGAATATATCCTATTATGGCTTCTTCCGAAAGGAAAACATTTAGTTTGTATTGGTCTGAATAAACTCCTGCAAGTTTTGTTGTTGCAGACTTAAATAATTCTCTTTGAAATCCTACTTTTAATTCCGTTAGATAAGAAAGATTATTATCTACTTTTATTTTTAAAACATTTGGATTGGCGGTATTGTACCGGAATACAGTATAACGATTTAATAATTTTCCTTGCTTTTTAACATCATCAGTTTTTTTGTAAGCAAAGATATCTGGAGGAGATTGGTATGAGCCAAAAGGAGCGTTTTCATCATCTGGGTATACTACTTCAGATATTTTTTCATTATAATCTTTACTAAAGAATACTTTATCCTTGGAGTGATATAGTTGTATTGCATTTTTTATGGTTGTATTTTGCCCAGCACCTTCTAAACTTATATTTATCTTTGTATCAAAAAGATCATTTTTTCCTATTGCTATTGGTTCCTGTGCGTAGATATATTTCCTTATCATGTCTCTATCGCCAACAATTATGACTACATCTTGAAATGATGAGGGGAACCTAAAAGCAGGGTCTTTCTTATCATAATATTCTTTCAAGACATTTAAAATTTTGACATTGCTTTCGAAGTACATTGCTAAGTTTATTTGCAAAACACTAATATTCCTATTAATCTCAGCAATTAGTTTATCTAAAACTTCCCAATGATTTACAGTATTATTATCTTGAACAACTGTTTCTAAAATAGAATAGAAACTATTTTTTTTGAAAAAAGCTTCTAATCTAGCATTTCTATCTGACTCTTTTTCAGTCTCTGTAACCCAAGATATATCTTTCGCGTCTGTAGTTTTACTCTTATCAAAATCTTGTTTTAAATGATCATTATCTTCCGGGTAAACTACTTGGGTCATCCTGTTTAAATAACTAAGGGAATCACTGATTGCGTGTCTCACTCTTAAACAAGTTGATAATCTAGGATTAGATACCCATTTAAATTTTTTATTAGAAACATTTCTTGCAGCTTCAATTGCCTCACTAAACCCCTCAGATACTGCTAAAACAGAATTTAAATTTGGTAAAAAAACTATAACATTATCATTACCGGTAACTTTAGCAACATAGTTTGCAATACAGTCAGTTACCATGGAATGAAAATCTACTTCTTTAATAAAAGAAGAAATCAAACTTATCTTACTTTTTTGCTTGTCACTCAAGGTGGAAGCAATTATTTCTTTTATCGAATTAGATTCTTTAGTTGATAAAGAATAAGGATCGTAAAAAACTTCACTTTTATTATTTAAATAATCAGCAAATAATATCGGTTTTGAAGATCCTACTGTCTGTCTTTTTAGCCCTGTAGCATTAAGTGCTCCTTTAGATTTTTTATTAAAAGCTAATGCTCCTTCTTCTGAAAGACCGTTAGGCACTTGAGTAAAAATACAAGTTACTTTTTTAAATTCTGTAGTCTCGATATTAAAATTAGTTAAAGTAACTGCAAAAGGTCCTGCCCAATATTTAGGATTAGTTCCCACACCATACGCAATGTAATACAATCTATCAGTATTAGCTTGAACATATCTATTTATAGAAGATAAGTACAATTCTTTTCTTACTTTAGATTCTAACTTTTGAGAATTAGCTATTGCTATTGGAGTTCCACTACTATCAACTAATTCAAATGGAACATTTTCAGGATATGATGTTGTCATCATCATCCGTTTTTCGAATTCATTATTAGGATCTACTAATTCAATTTCTAGAATGTTGGGAGCACTTCCTCCGGCTCCTAATGTATGTTGTAAGCGTACAAAATTTGGATTAGCATAATTTTCAAAAAGTAAAAAATCCTCTTTATCTCCTGAGTACTCTTTTATTTGTTTAATTATATCAGTGGTAGAAAGGGAATTAGGATCCAAAAAGATTTTTGTTATTGCATCTTTATTGAATCCTATAAAAATAAAAGGTGTTGGAACAAAGTTAGTCATTTTACTTTAGGGAGAATTATCCTTTTCATTTCCTGTAACTCTTCAAAAGGGTCTTTTATATTATTTACAAACAATATCAACCACCAATTGGAAGGGTTACCATAATAATCATTAGCAATTAAATCAGGTCTTTGTTTCAATCCAGCAGGTAAGTAAGCAACATCATACTTATATGCTTTTTGAATATTAGTTATAATAGTATCAAACTTATTAGAGTGCAAAATTGTAGTAACTGTTTTGCCTCTATGTCTGTAAGTTTTTTTATCTAGCCCATAAGGACCTTTAGAGTTTTGAAAATTGCTCATCTTAATTCTCCGGGATCCATGCTGTGGGTATCTTCAAAAATAACTGCCTCATATCCTGCTAAATTATCTCTTTTTATAGCTTGATTTTTTTCAAAAACTCCAAAATCTCCTGATCTGAACTCTTCCAAATTAAGAACAAAATCAATTGTAAAAGGCATCAAGGTATCTAAATCATAAGTTGCAGTGTCGTAATTTTGAGATATCTTATAATCTTTTATGATACAAGGAATGTCTTGATACATCACACCATGGCTAAATCTAACTATTGGAGGTCCTAAGATAGGATTTTTAGCATTAGTCACAACAGAGCTTCTAACTACATTAATCCAATATAAAACTATTTCTATTGCTTTTTTATCAATGTCACTAACTGGTCTACTAAACTCTGTATCTATCAAATCAACTGCATCACTTGAATTATACATATCTTGAGAAACTAGATTTTGTAATACACTTTGTAAAGATCCAGAGTCTGTTCCTTTGACAAAATCTCTGTATTCTTGAGCAAACTTTTGAGATTGTGTTGGGATAGAGTTAGTATTTTGAGTGTTACCAAAATTATTTTCTGGGGCTGTTATTAATTTCTTTTTTACATTCCTTTTCATCATATCTAAGTTAATGTAATTTGGATACTCTGCCATTAGGTGGGGTATACTTATACTAAAATCCAACATAAACTTTCTAGAATCTGCTCCTGTGTACCCGTACAAATCACTATGTCTAGATAAAAGTTTATAGCTGACATATCTAGCAGTTTTACTTTCTTCTACCTGAATATTCTCGAAAAAAGGTAATTCTACAGAAGTAAATTTTCCCTCAGCCTGATCTGGATTTGGAAAGTAAAAAACTAATTTAGACCTCTCAGGTAATCTTCTGTCTACTCTATACATTATCAGCCTCCATCACCTATTGCGGTCATTTTTGGGCGAGTGTTAATAGCCACTTGATTATTAACTTCGTTTCCTTGAACTATGTGTTGAGTTTGATTATTTATATTTTGAGAAACAATTTGCATTGTTTGGTTTACGGTTGCTAAAGCGTTTAACATACCTTCCTGCTCATTTATACCTAACAGTTCTTGGAAAGCCTTTTCTAATTCTAAGTTCAAATCATTCATATAATCAGGAAGAGTAGCAGGTTCTTTTTTAGTATTTGTTGAAATTTGATCTAAAGTTGCGTTTGATTTTTGTTGTTCAGCTTCTATTTTTGCCAAAGCTTGTTTTGAAGAATCCATATTTTTCTGGGAAGATTCTCTTAAAGAATTAGTAACTCCGTCTAAAGCTGCTGGAACTCCTTCTGCAAATTCTTTTAATGCGTCAGGGACTATCGCATCTGGCAAGAAATCCAAAATTGCTGAAGCCACAGAAGATAAAATCTTGGGAACAATAAATATTATATCTAATATCATTGCTCCAAGTCTTTGAACTAAACCTACAAAAGAATCCAATGCAATTTGAGGTTCGTCAAAAATAACTGCTAGTGCTTTCCCAAAAGTTACCAAATCTTCAAAAACAGTTACAAAATCAGCTTTAAAAACAGAGAAGAATTGAACAATCTGATCAACTATTGGTTTCAACTGTGTCTCAAATGTTTCATAAACTAATATTGCACCTTTATATAATAAATATAGTGCTGCTCCAATTGCAATAAATGGTAATGCTAAAGTTACTGCTGCAACAACTAATGAATATAAAGCTGCTGTCAAAAGTATAAACGGTGGTAATAATGCAGCTATTAATGCAGGAACAATTCCTATCAAGAAAAGTTTAAATGCTTGGCTTTCTTTTAAGAATTCAAAAACAGCCACAGCAGCACTAATTACTACTGAAGTTATTTCTACTAATGTTTCGATAAATGGAGTTATGAAAACAACCACTTCTGATAACATTTTTGAGAATAATTCAATGGCAGGGGTTAATGCAGTTAATATTTTTGGAACTTGGTCAAAGAATAATTGTCTTAAAGGATCAAACGCTCTTTCTAATAATTTATTTAATTGATCTCTTGGATCGACATTAGCTGCTGCTGCATCAGATAAGTTCCTTACATTTTGTGAAGCTTCCCTTAAAGCAGTGTTTAAAGCAATAGTTACCGCAGGAAGATCTCTACCAAAATTTTGCTGCACTGTTGCTGCACCAGCCAAAACACTACTTTCAAACATTTCAAAAGTTCCACCTGCTCTTTGTGCAGCTTCTTTTAATATTGCTTGAATTTCAGTTGGTGATGTAGCTTGAATTATTCTTTGTTGAACATCAGCAAGACCAGCAGCAGCGAGTCTTTGCATAGTAGTGGGATCCGTCGAGGCTAATAGATTTGCGAACTTAGTTAGTTGCGCGGTAACATCAGTTCCCCCACCAAGTTCCGCAGCTAATCCCATAACTCCTTTATTGAAAGCTTCAGCATTTGCTCCACTGATCAATGCTAAATTTTCATTAGAAGTTTGTAAATCTTTAATGACTGCTACTAACCTTTCAGTAGAAACTCTATAATCTGTGGATAGTTTTACAGTTTCTGCTGCAAGCCTATTCATTGAATCGGAACCTAATCCAGTAGATAAAGAATTTGCTCTTAAAGCTGCAATGGTTTTTTCTGAATTAATTCCTAAATTTTGCTGAATGCTAGCTAAATTAGCAAGTTCAGCATTATTACCATACAATCCTTGTTCATTTAATTTTAATGCAACTTCAAATCTATTTTTTATAGAATCATTAAGAGAACCTACCGAAGCAGACTGCTCCTGCATCACTCCATCAAAACTATTACCAAACTTTGCGGCTTGAGTGCTATAATCCAAGAATTCATTGGTTAAAGAGTCTATATGTTGGGCTAACATACCCACGATGCCACCCAAGCCTGTTGCCATAGTGGCTTGAGCATTAACCAAGCGTTCTGCCGATGTGGACCCAGCCGCCCTAGAAACATCTATGGCAGTACTTAAACGACCCATGCTTAATGTAGAAGTTCTAAGTGCTGTGCTTAAAGCTGAAATTAATGCTGGTACGGCCATTTGTTATTCTTTAAAAACCTCGTCTGTTACCTGATCATCTAAAAGAGGTTTAGGAGGACTCTCGTCTTCTTCACTAATTAATACTCGTAAGTTACCTTCAATCTTATTGAAGATGTAGGTTCTATATTGATCTTCCCCTAAACTAGATCTATTTTTATATAGGGCTTTAGCTGATTCTCTGGTAAATTCAGTATCCAAGGAGATATTTACACAAGTTAAAAGTAAATTTCCTGTATCTGGAGATTTTGATACGGGTTTTACTACCAAGACTAGTCTTTGAATCTTTTCGTATTTAAAAGTTAAAATATCACCTACATCTATCTGGCTAGGACTTTTAGCTATAGGATCAAAATATAAACCCGTATTGGTTTCTATTTTTTTTAATTTTCTTTGAAATTTTTGAGCCATTGAACTATATTAATATATCTAGGTTATATAATAATGGATGTAAATAATACAAATATAGATATAGTAGATTTTATAGATTTAATTAATGATACACTAAGTTCTGAGTTTGTTGAAAGATGGAGACATAAATACTCAGAGAAGTTCATAAAACATTTCCAGATGAAGGTTTTAGAAGCTTTAAATAAACAAAAACCTTTAAAGCTTACTATATTATATACTTATCTTACTAGGAAATGTAAATATTCTCCTGATCAAGTACTTAATTTTTTTGAATCCGTAGAAATAGAAATATACTCCCCCTTCATCTACGGCTCACTCAGGTCTTTGAGGAAGACTTGAGTTTTTTTATATTCTCCTCGATCACCTGAGGGTCATTAAATTCTGGGCATAGTCCTTTATAAGGACACCAGTTACAGAATTCATTTCTTGTGGCGACGAGATCGTCTTTTTTTGCTTTGCGAATTCTCCATACCTCTGATACAATAGACTTAACATACGAATTTATTTGGTTTGGAGTGTAGGATACGCTAACTAAATTATCTGTCAAAGGATAATAGTGTGCCACAGTTATATTTTTAATAGGCACTTCATACATCTTATGAATAGCATAAGTGTATCCTTTCATCTGCGTGTCTTGATACAAATCAATTTTAGACTTCTCTTTTTTAGATGTTTTGTAATCTATAATTAAATAGGTATTATTTTTGCCTCTTATTACACGGTCAATGATACCATTCAATCTAATGTCCTTGGCAATCTCAATATCAAAAGACATTTCAGTTGATACTGTCTCACCTAATTTTTTGTTAAAAGATAAGAAGTTTTTAATACAAATTAAATCCTTCCCATCATAGTCAGAAGAAACTTTATATTTGCCTCGTACTTCTTCGGAAAGTTTAACTAAATCTTTTTCAGATTTTAGCGTAACCCCGTCTTCAAAAATTTTATGGATGTAGGATCCAAAATGCAAGGCATCGGTATTAGCATCTTCAGGCTCTGGAACAAAGTCCACATACTTGTAACGATATTTCAACTTGCACTGCTTAAAAGTGCGGTACTTGGACTCTGATATTTTATCTATGTGCATGATTGCTCCTGAATATATTAGAGCCTACCTTGAGGAGAAGTTTGCTGATACAGGCAAGATTTCTTCAAGTGGTCGTGAATTTATCATGCAATCCATCTTCCTAGAAAATGATTGGAAGAGGCACATGAGTGTAAATTTAGACACTGGTCTTTGGCAAGACTTCAAGAGTGGTGAAAAAGGAAATTTCATTAGGCTCTACTCGTATGTAGAAGGCATGACCTACCAGCAAGCTCAAATAAGACTTCTGGTAAAAACTTTTGACTCAGTAAAACTAGAAGATGTTGGTTTAAGTTCTACAAAGAAGATCGAAAACGAGGATCTAGGCACTCTAATAAAGATCCATTCCAACATGAGTTTCTGCAATGCCACGGAGGAAAAGGCTTGGTCATATCTCTTCAGAAGATGTTTGTTTGACCTAGATGACTCTAAAAAATACTTTATCTCCAGCAACAAAAGGTTCCAAGAAAGAATAATTCTACCTTTTGAACAAGACGGATTTTTGTATTATTTTCAAGCGAGGACCCTGACCGATCAGAATCCCAAGTATCTAAATCCAACCTACTACAACAACTTGAAGGTTTCTGATGTACTGTATCCTTTTGACGAGGATGCCGAATATGTGGTTGTTTGCGAAGGCCCAATAGATGCAATATCGTTGCAGATTCAAGGAATCAACGCAACATCTACGCAAGGATGTTCTGTTAGCATGAATCAACTAGAGATGCTAAAGGACTTTGAGGGCAGAATCATAATTGGATATGATTCGGATTCCGCAGGAACGCACGGGAGGGAGAGGTTCGATTCGATGAGAAAATTGATGCGTATGAATCAACTGTGGACTTGCGATACACCAGATGGATTCAAGGACTGGAATGCTGCTCATGCAAAGTTTGTAGATCTAGACCAATGGATTTCTCAAAACAGTAAACCTTTTGATTATGATTACAAAATTCAAGATATGATAAAGTACATGGGTTGACTGACAATGGTCTGATTCAACAAGTTATACTTACAGGTTAAGCAATAAGTTCCAGTCAACCCTGCAAAATTAGCTACACTTGGATGTGTGGCTAATTTTGTTGTATCAAAACTGAATACCATGGTGTTATCAGAAGTGATATCTACTAACGAAGAAGTTTGTGAGAATCCTGAAACCTCTACTCTGGATGGTAATGCCATAGTATCTTCGTTTATTTTTTCTATCTTAAACATTGCTGAAACCACAGCAGAGTCTCGGAAGACATTCTTTGTGGATTGATCTATGTCACGATTTTCTATGTTAACATCTGTTGTGACCTTTAGATCAATTTTTGAATCTAGTTTTAAATTTTTGTTAACAAGCCTGTTTGATGCAGTTAGCAACAAGGGCTGCGTTACTGTAAAGATAGTGTCTCTGTATAAATGGAAATCATTGACTAGGCATTGATAATCTGAATTGCTAAAGAATTTTACAGTCCAAATATCAATGTAATCATCTACAGAACTAGCACCATTCTCCACTACCAAAGAAGATCCGAAGAAATCATAGCGACCTGATGTATCAGGTGCTAGAACAACCATGTATTCTCCAGTGCCTACTCTGTAAATACCGCTAGTTGAAGCAGCGTTAGAATTAGGATTGTATGAAGACGGGTAGAGAGCAGCACCTGAATCATTGGCAGAAGCTCCAAAATGCATCAGGATCAAACTAGAAGAAATAGAAGAGGAGAGAAGGGCAGTATCGGTATCAATCACCGAACTTGGAGAAGTATTAGCTAGCTCTTTGAAGATTGTAACACCACTGATGTCATATGGATCGAAGTATTCTCCATTATTAATAAAGAATACTCTTAATCCTACCTTCTCAAGCACTCCTGCCCTGTTGTGCCTATCTACGAGATTTACTCCGTTCAATTGCATCGTTTTCTCTCTCAACCTCTTCTTTTAGAAGCCTAATAAAAACTAGTCTTTCTAGTTTTGGCATAGTTTTAACATCTTGATATGTAAAACCAGCCCTGTGTACCAGTATATAGGCTTCTAGATAAAGACTCTCTAAATTTAAAAGTTCTTCTAGTTCACATCGAAAAAATTTGGGGTAATTGGCAATTCATGCGTTGATGGCTTACGGCATTGACTGCATTCCATACTAATTTTAGTTTGTACTCCAAATTCAATTTTTAATGCATTAGTTATAGTTTTAATATCTTTAATTGGTAGTTTTTCCAATACTTTAGATATAATTACTTTATCTTCATAATTATCTATTTTTTCAATAAATCTCCATAGATTAGTTGAAACTTTATCTAAATCTGATAGATAAGGCTCATCTTTGGCTCTAGGCATTTTAACTATCGCCTTTTTCTTAAGAACTGGAAGATCTACCTCCATCTTATCTTCAAAATTATCTGGAACTTGAACTACAGGAAGTTGAGATAATTGAATACACATCTTATTTTCTGTGCTACAATGAGGACAAGGGACCGTGCAGTTATACTCATCTCCGTAGGATATTTCTCTTAGTTTTAATAATAAATATAGCTTATCCATGGGGAAAAGTTCAGTAACATTTATGTTAGTTACACATCTAGATAAAATAATTCCGATAGGGTCAGCCTTGCCTTTTGATGTGGCTAAAAGCTTCTCATCATCAAAACTCATAGGTCTTATCGTAACTGATTTTTCTGGATTAGGTAATTTGTAAGCCAAGCATCGACTAGGTAACTCAACTTCTATATCACTAGATATAGGAAGTTCCTTTAAAATATCATCAACTATTTGTTGTTTAGGGTCAATTGTCATATAAATGTCTCCTTTGCAAAGGACATATACTATTATAGTATAGATGAAGATTACAGTCAAAAATACATCAGCTAAAATAGAAACTGATAATCCTCAGTTGCTAGAAGCTCTTTATAAGCTTTATACATTTAAAATACCGGGTTCAGAATATTCTACCTCTTACAGATCTCACCACTGGGATGGAAACAAACATTTTATAACTAAAACTGGATCATTTAAACCCGGTCTTCTCCCTAGGATTTTAAAAGACTTAGAAAAAATAAACTGCAAACCGGAAATTTGTTACTTACAAGAGGATCAAAAAAAACTTAATGATTACATAGTTCCTAGTTACAAATTTTATGATTATCAAGAGGAACTAATTAAAGCTTCTTTATCTTCAAAAAGAGCAGTTATTAAATCTCCGACTGGATCAGGAAAAACATTAATATTAGCAGGATTAATTCAAGCGTTGCATCCTCGCAAGATGGTAATCCTGTTTAACTCAAAACAATTACTTACTCAAACTTATGAGTTTTTAAAGAATGAAATTGGTTTTACAGATTTGGGAGTTTGTTTTGGGGAAGGTTACATTAATGGAAACATCATGCTTTGCACTGTTCAAAGCATAGAAAAAATACTAGATACTCATTTAGAGTCCGCAGAAGTTCTATTTGTAGATGAGTGCCATGAGTTTTCCAAAGGAAAAAATTCTGTGGCAGCAATAGAATCTTTCCCTTCTGCCACTTTTAGATTTGGGCTGACGGCAACTCCTCCTAGTGATGATATTAGATTATATACTTTGGAAGGCGCATTAGGTCCTATTATTCAGGTAGTCGATACAAATACTCTGGTTGAAGAGGGGCATTTGTCCAAGCCCATCATTCAATTGATTAATAGAAAATACGAGGCTAGTGGAATTGACACCGACATGACCTACAGAGAAGTGTATGACGCATACATAGTCAATAATGAGTCTAGAAATGAAATGATTGTAACGATTGTTGAGAACATAAAAGAAACTAAACCTGATGCTAAGATTTTAATTTTGACAAAATCTTTGGAGCATGGTAGATCTTTAGAAAATAAAATAAAAGACTCACAATTCTTGGAAGGAGCAGACGATATTGCTTCCAGATACAGAACAATAAATAAATTCAGGTCAACTAAAAAAACTTCAATCTTAATAGGAACAAATATTCTCCAAACCGGAGTAAATATAAAAGAAATCACTCATTTCATAAATGCTAGAGGATTAATGAGTGAGATTGCAACTTTACAAGCCTTAGGTCGAGCCTTGAGAAAACATAAAAATAAAGATAAAGTATATATTTATGATTTTATGGATAAAGAAAAATATCTTATCAAGCATTCAAAGAAACGCAAAAAGTATTACGAAGATGAAGGGCACGAAGTGGTGGTAATATGAAAACAGAAAAAGATATTAAAAAAGAACTTGTGGTGTTTACCGACAATGAAAGACAATCTTTTAAATTCTCGGAAAAAGAATTAAACAGTATCTTAGAAACCAATAAAGTTTCTGAGGATACTGTTCAAAGATTATCTAATATTATTACACAATTAAATGCTTTAAAAGAATCTTTTTTCTGGAGACTTTTAAAAGCAGCAAAACAAAATCACATGATTGAATGATTATTGTTTAGAGCCTTTCAAGACATTCAAATCAGCTTCTAGTTTTTGTGTTAGTTTTAGAACTTCTTTGGAGGTTTCTTGTATATCCTTTTGATTTTCTAAAGCCATTCTCAATAATTCTTTTTGATTCTCTAAGACCTGCTCCAGCTTGATGCCTGACTGGAGATCGTATTTGGTCTTGATATCTCCTACTAGCTCAGTCCTAAGTGTGTTTAATTGAAGGCTCATATCCATTCTGGCCTCCTGCGCGTGCTCGCGTGAGCGGAACTCAATGTACCCCGCAACTGATCCTACACAAGCTATTACTGCGAGTGTCCATTTTACCATGTCCCGTGTGACTGAGTTTTGTGTTACCATAATTTAAATCCTTATATATTATATAGATGTCTATTTTTAAGTTATTTTAAATCTTAAGTAAAATTTAGCTTGTCCCGGAATATCTCTAACATTACCTGTTATACCGAGCATTTCTCCAGTTAACAAGGTAATTGGTTTTTCAATCATTTGGGCAGCGTATTCATACATTTGAGCTTTGTCCATGAAGTTTGCACCCTCTTCAGTGTAAAGGTTTCCAGCACACAATGGATTTCCAGAAGTAGTAAAATTAGCATTTTCTTCAATATCTATAGAAGTAGGACAAGAACCAAAAGTTGTATTGAATGGAGTAGCAGTTAAACTTGTTCCCGTTCCTGATGCGGAAAGCCTGAACATTTCAAAAGTGAACGATTGACCTGTTAATGTTGCTGAAGGGTCATTAACTGCATAAGCTTCGATTATTTCTATAGCACTTCCAGAGTTATTAACTATTTGAAGATAATCTTCTGCCCCAGAAGATACATTCAATCTAGATGTAGTTACTGAATAAATTGCTGGCATATTACACCGTTATGAAATAAACATATATGGCTATTACACCAGCAGCACCCACTGCTCCTGTGTTTATTCTAAGTCCTTCACCTTCTTGAACAGTTAAACATTCTTCTAATCCAGCAAAACTGTCATACATGTATAAGTAAACTCTTTCTTGCAGGTTTTGTCCTTCTTCAGTGTAAATGTTGGCTGCTGCTAAAACTCCTGATGGAGTATAATAAGAAGCTCCCCCCGTTGGAGTATTTCGTGCTGTAATATTTGCATTAAGCGCAGGGTCGGTTGTAACCATTTTAGCTTCAGTTACTGTTGTACCACCTGTTCCTACAGACGATGTTCTGTAACATTCTAAAACTTGATTTATACCAGTTATGGTTGTAGTATTTCTTACATACGCAACTATTCTAGTTACTTTTAAGGTTTTTCCAGAACCAGCACCATTAAACATATCAAACATTAATTTGTTTGTTCCTACAGATATTCCAGTTGCTGTGTAAATATAAGTAGGATATTTTGGAGTTGAAATTGTTGTAGCTGATAGTGTTGTTGCGGAAACTGTGGTTGCTAATACTGTTCCAGTAACATTAAATCCATTAGGTGCTTGTTGAGCATTTACTGCGGAAGTAGCGGAACCAGCTAAAATAGCAGATGCTACTGAAGCTCCAGATAATAGTACCCCCGATCCGATAGTAGAAAATTGATTACCCGGCCCATCCCAATAAAATATGTCTCCATCATTACCAACACCCAACCCTAGATTTATGTTAAGTCCAACTATTGATGTAGCATCAAAGGATGCGGGTAACCCATTGTAATTTGTTGCTGTAATTGTAGTGCCTGAAATATTGGTAGCGGATACAGATCCAAACTTACCTTGACCAGAAACATTTACAGCTTGTGAATTTACAAAAGTGCTTGTAGTTGTATCGTAGCTAATCAAGTCTCCATTAATTAGACCTGATGCTAGGTTAAATCCTACAATATCATTGATATGTATTGGGTTAGCAACATCAATTAAAATAGATCCATTGACGGATTGTTTTCTAGTTACGATACCTAAGAATACTTCATCATAAGGTGCAGCAGGTTTTACATTAGTAAATCCACCACTAGGAGCTAAGTATAATATATCCCCTTCGTTGTATGCGTTTGTGTTAAACTTATAAAGAGTTCCTTTTGTAAGAACATGTCCAAATTCACCTGTTGGGATGTCATGTTCTACAACTCCAATACATCTACTTAAATCTCCATTAGGTGCTTCAGGTACATGGTCATTTGCAGCAGATACTGGACCAATTAAAACATTAGCTCCCGTAGCACCTGTTACTTTTACTGGAGTACCTTTAGCAAGTGTTGCACCTGTACTATTTTTACAAACTATAACAACCCCGTAGGCCCTATCGTAATCCATTGAGTACCAGTTAGTTCCATTAGAAATAACTGTAACTGATTCTGTTGGGTCATAAAGAAGAACAGTATTTGTAGCTGTTTGTAGTTGAGCACCTGATAAGGTTACTGATCTATAGGATCCACCATCATCAATCTTAGATATTGTAATTTTCTTGTTATTGTATGCAGAAGCGTCTGGTAAATAAAGTGTTACACCTGTTGTAGTTGTATTGACAAGATAAGTGTCGTAATCACCATTAATATTAACTGTAGTTGTAGTAGCACTATCAACAGCAGACACATAAGGTCTAACATTTAAATAAGTAGTAGCTGATACGGTAGTTGCAGATAAATTACCATCAACACGAACATATGCTCCTCCAGAAACATGCATTGCAGCAGTTCCTGATAAAAGTAAAGGCCCAATTTCACTCATTACTTTTATACCAGTAGTATGTTGTAACCTAGCTGGGGAGGCATCAGCATCATAGAAAAGTATTGAGCCTAGACTTGGAATTGCCTCTGGAGTGTACGATCCTACATTTCCAACAGGAATTACACCTACTGGGGGCTGTGATGCTACTAAGGTTCCGCTTGAACCAGAAGCAACCAACATTTGACCATTACTTAAAATAGTGCCAGATGGTATTTTTATTCCAGATACAACTGTGAAAAGTGGAGTACTTGAACTATCTGTATTAGAATTAAAAGTAACTAAACTTTCTACGGGACCAGCAAAAGCACCAAAATCTTGAACAAGTACTGCTGCTTGCCATTCATCTAAGGTAGTATTATATTTTATTATTACAGGAATCTGTAGACTAGTTAGATCTGTTTCATCGAAGTTAAATGGTCTTCCTGTAATTGAAGTAGCGTTTGCATCTCCTCCTCCTCCTCCGGGAACATTTAAATATGTTGTTGCCGATACTGTAGTAAATACTCCAGAAGTAAATCTAGCAGATTGACCCGATGTATTTCCATTTGGAGTATCTAAAAATATTGATCCACTGGAATCTAAAGATATTGAACTTGTTGCAGTAGCATTTCCAAGTATTACATTATTAATTACTCCATTAGTTCCAATTTCAATATTTTGATTAGCTTGACAAGTATTTATTGACGGTGAGCCTGAAGATCTAAGACTTAAGCTTGTGGAATTAAAGAGTATTCTTGGAATAAGTTGGCCGACTGTGATCGATTCATTAGCTATTGCAACTGCTGATAATGTTCCTATTAATTTTGTAATTCCTGACCCTGCACTGCTTCCAACTTTAAAAGTTGCTCCATTATTGCTTACAGTTACATCCCCACCAAAAGTGGCTGCTCCTGTATTAGAAATTGTTCCTTGATTTCTTATTTGTTTAGAAGCATCAGTAAGGAATAAATTTCCTCCTAGTGTTGAATCTCCAGTAACATTGAAAGTTCCTGTTGTCGTTAAGTTTCCAGTTGTCGCTAAGTTTCCATTTATTGTAGCCCCTGTAGCTGTAACCGCTGCCAAATTAGAGTTTCCTGTAGCAGCTAAAGTTCCTGCATTAACGCTTGTTCCAGATACAGATTGAGATGAAACACTTAAAGTTCCTCGAATGTTAGCTGCTGTTATGGTTCCAGTATTAGTTGAAATATCTCCTGTCGCAGTAACAGTTCCTGCATTTACTGTTGTTCCAGTAAAATTAGTTGCAGTTGCATTGGTAGCTGTAAAGTTCAAAGCAGTTGCATTAGTAGCATTTACTGTTGTTATGTTACCAGTTGTTCCTGCAAGAGTAGTTCCTGTTACCGAAGCAGCAGATACTGAAGTTAAGAATCTTCCAATCAAGGCAGATAAATTATTAGCAGATGCTGAGTTAGTAAATCTAGCATCATTAGAACTCAAATTCGTGGAACTTAACGAATTTGAAATCGTATCAGTTGCATACAAAGTTGTTTGAGAAGAAACACTGATTCCCTTTAAATCTGTCGCAGATAAACTAGGAGAAGTAAGTCCATTAGTAACAATAACAGTTGCTGCTTCAGCTACATTCACATATGAATTTGTGGAAGATACTGTTTCTCCTTTTATAGTTTTACCACTACCTGTTGCAGTTATATCTCCAGAGGTATTAATATTCCCAATTACTGAAAGATTGCTTGTTGCTGCTAATGATCCAGTATTGATTGCCGTTCCAGTAAAATTAGTTGCGGTAGCATTAGTGGCAACAATATTTGTTCCAGTTACAGATGCAGCAGATAATGAAGTTAGGAATCTTCCTATAAGTCCTGAAATATCTGTTGCTGATAAATTGGAAGTGAATCTACCCGTTGTTCCTGACATTGCTGCTAAGGTAGTATTTCCTGTAGCATCCAATGTTCCGGCATTAACACTTGTTCCTGTAAATGATGCTGATGATAGCGAAGTTATAAATCTTCCTATAAGTCCTGAAATATCTGTTGCTGATAAATTGGAAGTGAATCTACCTACAGGACCTTGGATAGTTCCTACCTGAGATGTTATATTACCTTCCGATGCAATGTTTGTTGCAGATACCGTGCTTCCTATAGTTAAAGGAGATGATACCTCTGAAGTAAATTTTCCTGTCGTTCCTGTCATCGCTCCTAAGGTAGTGTTTCCTGTAGCAGATAAAGTTCCTGCATTAACACTTGTTCCAGATACTGATGCAGCAGACAATGAAGTTAAGAATCGACCTATTAATCCTGATAAACTATTAGCAGAAACTGAGTTATTAAACTTAGCATCATCTGCACTAACATTTGGAGATGATACGCTTGTAAGGAATCGACCTATTATTCCTGTAAAATTACTTATAGTTGCAGCAGGGCCAGAGAAAGATGTAGTCGCAGATGCCGTTTCTACTTGTATAGTATTACCTCGATAAGTATTACTAGATACAGAGTCTCCGCTTAGATTATTAGCTCTAAAACTTCCAACATTATTGAAATTTTGATTATTTAAAGATATTGGGCCTGTTGCACTAAACAATGCAGAGCTAACTGAAGTAAAATCTACGACAGCAGTTCCAGCAGTTACAGCTACATCTACATCGGAAGATAAATTGTAAGGAACTCCATTAAATTTAACATTTCTAATTATCTCTGCATTAGTTGCTGACAAAGCAGAAGTTGCAGATATTGCTAAAGTAGCTAAAGACGCAGTATTAGCATTTCCCGATAGATTACCAGAGACATTTCCTACAAATCGTCCACCTCCGGTAGTTTTAAAATCTCCGTTAAATACAATTTCACCGGATCCACTCGCAATTGCAGCACTAACAGAATCAAAAGTTACTTCAGCAGAGACTCCGGTAACTTCTTGAACTAAGAAGCGTTTATTTGCAGAATCATAAGTTACAGGTACATTTCCAACAGATGAAAATAATCCAGATAAATCACTTCTAGATGTTCCACCTAATTCTTCTAAAAGGGGACCACCTACTGCTCTTAATGATTGTATTGTGTTTTCTTCGGGATCATATATTGTGAATACTACCGAAGAGACTGAACTTGGCATTCAAAACTCCTATCAACTTCCATTATCATATAGTATATTATCTGAAAGTCTAATATTATTAATTGGTCTAACTACTCCATAAGTTACAGCAGCTACACCTCCTATACCTGATGTTTTAAAATCAATTATACTAAATTTTTCTGAACCTAAACAAAGATAATCAGTTCTTTCCGATTGAGTAGATCTAGAGTATAAAATAATTCCTAATGCTCCTGAAGCACCATTAGCTGTTAAAGCTGTAATGTTTAAAGATGTTACATTTGCAGCAGCACCTACTCTTGGAGATACAAAGCAATAAGCGGCTACATTAGTACTTGCTGCATATGTTACAGATAAATAATTACAATCCATTAATTGTCCTGAAGAATCAACACAACTGAGAGATAATGTAGAGTCTGTAGGGATATTAGCTAATTTAGAAAAAGTTCTTTGTGCATGAGTGACATTTGCCATATCAATCTACCTCTTCTTCTTCTGGAGAAGGAGTTTCTTCTCCTCCAATATTTAGTTCGTCAGCCAAATCTTTGATCATTTGTTCCAAGTTATTTAAATCATCCATCATTTGTTCTTGGCTCTTAACTTCTGTTGGAGCTTGCATTTCCATTTCTTCTGGGGCCATTTCTTCTTCTGGCATTTCACCTTCTGGAGCCATTTGTTGTTCGGGAGCCATCTCTTCTTCCCCTTCCATCTCTTCTTCACCCTCCATCTCTTCTTCACCCTCCATCTCTTCTTCCCCTTCCATTTCAGGCTCCATGTTTTCGTCAGATTCATATCCAGTATCTTGGTTACCTTGGTCTGACATTAGTTTATCTTTCATGCTATCGATTACAGATGATATATCGCTCAAATCTTTAGCAATTCTTCTAAAATCAACTGAAGCGTATTTACTCAACATCCTGTTTTCATTTAAAATCTGTCCATATCCAGCCTTTATGAACATTTCATAAATTACCGTGTTAACATCAATTGCTTCAACCCCTGATTTATCTTTGAGGGAGTCTGAAAGTTCATTTAAAGTCTTCTTAATTATACTTCCGTTTGGAGCTAGTCTTGAAATTGTCTCAAAAATCACTATTTGTCCATTAACAAGACTCTTGAAGCTAGGTGGATCTTGTAGATTTTGTACATTTACTCCAAATTTTTCATTTAGAGTATTAATCATAAATTCCTTAACCTCTTTTTTAGCTTCAAAAATCTTAGAAGAGAACTTTTGAATGTCTTTTTCTGAAACACCTATGCCATCCACATCAGCTAAAGCACTATTAAATACTTTAAATAGATTATTCTTTGAAGCCAAAGCCAAGTAAGGTATTTCTTTTATGGCTTCCGCGAGAGCTTCGACAACTTTGGTATCTTCTTCGAAAATGCAGCTAGCTAGTTTTTGAATAGCTGGGCTGGTTGCCCAAATCGTATCAAACTCCTTTTTGGATTCCAGAAGTTCTTTCTTAACTAGTTCTTGACGGCAGATCATCTCATAGATAGTTTCGGAGTTTCCATCATTTAAAATGTATGTTTCGGATTCAGCGAGTTGCTTATAGGTCATGAAGGGGAAATTGAAGCCTTCTGATATTGTATTAGATAGATTGATAGCATTCTTGATCTCTGGCACCTTGCTAATTCTATCGTAGTTCTTCTTCAAGAAATTGACAACTTGAGGTTCAATTTCTAAGAATCTCAGGAATTCAGGAGTTGTTAATATTTTTTGAGACTCATTGAATCTTTCAGTCTTAACAGCTAGTTTAGCTTGAACTGTATCAAACTTAAGTCTATTTTCCCATAGACTTAAAAGTTCATTGAAAGTATTATCCGCACCTTTATAATCGTCTGCGTAGATACTTCCAACAAAGTTAGATACCTTCTCATCTATGAATCCTTGATATAGACCGTCATCCTTGAATATCGAGGAATCTTGAACCTTGATATTTTTTAAGATAACATCCTTTCCTATATCATATGACCCACTAATAACTTTATCACTCTCAGTAATATAAGTTACAGTGCTGTTAGCCCCATCTATGGAGAATAAAGCAACATTCTCTCTTAATGAGCGACCTAAGCAATCCCCTAGCTTTATTAGTAAAGCTACCTTCTTATCTCTGTTTTCATACAATGTAAACATAAAACACTCCGTATCTATTGATTATATATGGTATCTAATCTTATTTATTTTTATTTTTTTGTTTTAAGAGGATTCTTTCTAAAATTAATCGCTCTTCATCCGAAACACTAACAATATTACTTAATTTTTCTAATCCTTCAGCCACGGGTGCCCCTGCGGCTGTTGGAGGTATATTTTCTGCGCCCTCTTGACCTCCAGCCTCCCCATAACCGGGACCCGCTCCAGCTTGAGCAGGGGGTGCCATGGCTGCTTGCTGCTCCATTTGCTTGGCAGCAGCTTCTTGTGCTTCTTCTTCTAAGTCCTCAAGTTCTCTATCGATTTCCTCTTCGGACATATCATAATATTCTTTATATATAGTTTTATTTGAGAATAAACCCAACCCCTTCACGGCTTGAATAACTCTGGTTTTTTGTTCATCCAAATCTAGCTTGCGTTTTGCAAACATATCAGAAGGATCAGGAAGTTTTATCTTGATATCCTTGATTAAGGATGGTGGGTAGTTCTTAAGCTGTAAATGTCTTTTTGCAATGTTTTCCAAACCAACTTCTATTGATTTTTGAACACGCAAGATTACTCTAGCAAACTTAACATCCAATTGAGCTAGATTAGCTTTTCTTTCTGGAGACTTGTCAAATTCCACTATGTAATCTTTGGGTATCTTCAAAGCAGCTAATAACTTGTCTCTGAAGTACTTAACATCGTCAACCTCGCCAAGGTTCTCTGCTCCTTTTAAAGTATCGATCTTAGTTCCTGCGCCATTTCTTGTTGGCACGAAATAATCTTCATCAACGCTCAAAGGATTAAATCTTGCATCAATATTTCCCGTAGTTGAATTGTAGAATTTCTCCTTTTTGAATTTCTCTTTGATTCGTTCGATGAATAACTCTGCTTTTTGAGTTGGAAGAGTTCCAGTATCAATGTAGAATATTCTACGCTCGGGTGCGCGTGCAAGACGGTAAATCATCATCGCGTCTTCCATCATACGCAATGATTTGAATGTTCTATGGCAAGCTGCTGCTATGGATTTTCCATATGGGTAGAATGCAGGATCTGAAGTATGCAATCTGAAGTGTATTATCTGATTCTTATCGAGTTTTATGTATTGGTTGGGCTTGCCTCCTTGATACATTGTGTCTCCAAAGTTGTCAATGTTAGTCTTAGATGGCACTTCTTGCAAAAACTCTTTTAAATATCCAAACTCATTTTCCACACGAATGATGTATGCAGGATTAAGAATCTTAATCTTCTTCAAACCTTCTTCTGGCTTGCTGACATCTAATACGACTTCAACGAAGCAATCTCCATACTTTACGGTATTTCTGACAATATCCCAAAGATATCTATGAACATTCATTCTTTCGAATAAGCGTTCAACTTCTTTAATTGCATCTTCGCTTTCTGATTTAACTCTCCAATATTCGTTATGGATTCCTTTTAATGTAGAATCATCCGCATAGATATCGAAGGTAGCTGCTATTTCTGGATAATCATCCATTTCTTCATAGTCTTTGTATCTACGCTTGCGATTCATCTCCAGTTGTGGCATAACTGGAGTACGGCTAACTGCACCCATCACGCCTTCAGATTCGCTGTTTACTACATCAGGATTGATGATCGTATCGCCGCTCTTGACCTCTAGTTCTTTTCTTACTAAGGGAGCAGCCTTGCGAGCGAAGAACTTGGCAAAGAATCTTCCTAACGGTCCAACAGGATAATAGAATTCGGTTTCGTTCGTATTACCGAACTCCGTATATCCTTCATTTATTTTTTTTACTTCATCAGCCATTTGTAATCTTCCTCTGTCAATCCTTGCTTGATCGCTTTGCTAGGCATGGGCAATTTTTGTTGTGAATTGTCGGTTGTCTTGAAATAATCTTGGGGGTATGTATCTAAAAGATTCTTGTATGCAAAAACTGTCAAAGCCAAACTCATAACCAAGTCATCATTCTTAGTTTTTTCAGCTTTGGCCTTTCCATGCTCGTCCACGATAAAAGTAAGAAGTTCGTCTGAAGTTCTATTAGAGTTTATTTTTATATTATCAGTTCTCAAAGCTTCTTCCAGAGTAGCAAGAAGCTGTTCTCTATTTTGGCTTGTCAATTGATAACCAAACTTACCTTTATCGTCAGACCAAAGGTTTTCATATTCCAAAACATTAAAGAGCCAATCTATTAAATTGTTGCCTATGGTATTCCTCTCAGGAATCACATACGCCATATTATATATACTTGCTTCTTGATTAATAATTTGTGCAAACTCGTTTATTGGGGTATTATTTGAATAAAATTCTGCAACTTGCTGTCCATTATAAGTATTAATAATATGGAAAGCAGAATAATCCCTGTTTCCACCCAAGGAAACATCACATCCTAGCACATAAGTATAATATGGAAGAGGATCTTGCCAAACTCGCATCCGATCTCCATATTTTTGATAATATTGTTGGCTGGTTTGTGAATTAATTCTGCTTAAAATCTCTCCAGCAATGTAGGTTTCACCAGTTCCTAAGAATACGCCTTCATATTCTTGCATCCATTGTCTGAGCGGCATGTTTGCCCTAGTAGTCTTTTCCCAATCATCAACACTAAGCCCTTTATCTTCCATTTCCTTGTACAACCACTCATAACCTAAATGTCTTTTGTACTCAGGATGATCTTGCCACTTAATATCTATGGCATTGAATGAATTTTCTTTATTTACGGCTTTATTATAAACATCGTAATACCAGTTTCCAACACCGTTTACAGTAGATAAAACGAAAGCACGGCCACCAGTAGAAATGATAGGATAAACAGCAGCCCAAATAGTATCTATGTTGTCAATAAACGCTGCTTCGTCAATTACAAGCATAGATCCTGCTAAAGAACGACCAGATTGCTTTCCTGAAGGTCTAGATTTAATTGTAGAGTTAGTATTTAACTTTAATGTGTGTTTATTGTCTTCAATTATTCCGGGTTTTAAAAATTCTGGAAGTTCGTCATACATTATTTTTATTCTATCTAAAACTTCTGTTGACTCAGCGTCTCCCTTGGATAAAATTACGATAGATTTATGTTTATTAAATATTGCAAACCACAAACAGTAAGCAGCAGCTATCGTAGTACATCCCGCCTGTCTAAATTTTCTTAGAATATTAAATCTATGAGCTTGTAAATCAGTTAATATCTTTTTTTGGAATCCATAAAGTTTAAAAGGTACTAATCCTCTAACTGGATGCACAACTTTTATATATTTTGATATAAAGTAGTTTGGATCCTCTTTACAAGCTTTAAATTCATGAGTTAAACTTTGTTCCATAAAAAAATTAAATTAGTACTATTATATCTATATGAATATATATGCTTTTATATGTACTAGAACTAAAGAAGTTAATGATATAACTCTAGAACTACTAAGTTTCTTGAATACTAATAATATTAAAGTACATTTATTAGTCAATTCTTCATCTATATTCAAAGCTTATTCAAATGCTCTTAAAAAAGTTAATCCTGACGATGAAGATATCATCATTTTATGTCACGATGACATCCAAATAACGACAAAAAACAAAGATTTTGTTAAAATATTAAAAGAAGAGCTTGAAAATCCAGAAATTTGCTTCGTCGGACCAGCCGGAACACGATTTTTAGGCCAAGATGCTGTTTGGTGGAATTGGGATAACCATAAAATGGGCTACCACAGCGGTTTAGTGATGCATTTGAACGAAAAAAAGCAGCCTTACCCAACTTTTTATGGGCCTTACGACAATGTAGCTGTCTTGGATGGCTTATTTTTGGCAGCTAAGGCTAAAAATTTAAGAAAAATAGGGTTGGAGAAGCCTGAATACTTTGAAGGTGAATGGGATTTTTACGATATTCACTACACGACCACTGCTCTAAAGAACGGAATGCGTAATAGAGCAGTACCAATAACCATGATTCATCACTCAAGCGGTCAACTTGTAGGGAGGGATTCATGGCATAAAAATAGGCAAGCGTTCATTGACCACAATAAGTTGCCTATTTCACTTCTCGGAGATCTATCATGATGGAATTTTTATTTTGGGTTTTAACTGTTTACGGAATAGGTGTGCTAATGGCATACTCAACGATCATGGAACCAATCAGAACCTTCTTTGCCAAGCGTTACAACGATACGACTTGGGGCAAGTGGGGTTGGCTACTCATGAACTGCCCCATGTGTACCAGCTTTTGGGCAGGAATGGGACTCGCCTATCTAGGAGTCGTAAGTCCTTTGCTACCAATGATCGCTAATCCTACACTACTTCTAGTAGCCTCAGGCGTATTCTCATTGGCTACAACCTTCCTAATTCAAACCTTGCTGTTTGAAACCTTCGCAAAACCCAAGAAATCGGGTTGCGGATGTGGTAAACAAACATCCAAGCAAGAAACTGAAGAAGAAACAGAAGAATGATCTTTAGGCCCCTTCTCACGGAAGGGGCCTTCTACTTCTACCCCTTCAACAGTGGGCTATCGGACGCAACATAAAATTCTTCGAAGTCCACATAAAAAAATTAATACCTCTACTCTAATATAGGCAAGGAGATGAAATTATGAAAACAAAAATTTGGATAGAAAGCGACAGATTACTTAACGACAATAGGTCACCAAATACAGGCGATACTTGGTACTATGTAATGTTTAAACCCAACCAATCAGCAGAAGCTATCTGCTTGGCCCAATACAGCAAAAGCAAGAAGCGTGCTCTAAGATTCTTAATTAATCTCAAGCGAGCCATGAATAGCCTCTGACAACCTACATATAAAGAAGACCAATGGCAGACTTCTTCTTTTCCGCTCTAACCGTATGTATGGCCGTCTGGTTCTTCGTAACCATGTGGATGGTAGCTGATTACTGTTTAAAGAAAAAAAAATAATCTAAGCCATCCCCCTGACAGGTTCCTTAGGTAGTACCACTCATCAAATAATCCTTTACCTGTCGGGGCTTGATCGGAGGTGATCCTAGGTACTACCGGGAGTCCCAAGTTTTCTCTTGGGACTCTTTTTTTTATGATCCCCTTGCTACCCCTAAAACTAATATTCCTTGCCGTGGATGGGACCCATAGGTTTTTAAAGTTTTTTAGAAATCTATGAGGAGTCTCAGGGCTTTTATGGGACTCCTAAGGTTTTTTGGAACTTGCTAAAAAAAAGTTAGAGAGAGTGTTGTTAATTATCTAGGTTCATCTGGCTCGAAAGCAAGGCCCTGTCAATCTTTTTTTCGCGTTTTTTTCCGGTGGCATAAGTGCTTTTGTAGACCAGAGTTATAAAAATTTTTTTGGGGCTTGACAAACTCGGGTTCTGGACTATAATAGGGGCATGGGAACAATGACTGGCTCAGTAGTTGTGAATGGTGTGGACTTCCGTGCTACCTTTGAGGTGGACTGCGACAGATATCCTGAAGAGGTTACGGAGTTCTGGGCGGATGGTTTTTCCGATGAAGACCTAGCCGAAAAGGTCTACAAGTCTTTAGATGAAGAGACGATCAATCGCCTAACCAAAACTCAGGACATCTTGAACGGTCTTGTTAACGACTACTTCAAGCGTCACAACGAGCATTGGAAACCTTACTGATAAGAACCTTGGATGTTACGAAAGCGTAACAGGCCGGGGGCCCCATTGATATAACCTCTTATTCTACAATGGTTTAGAGAAATCAGATTTAGGCTCTTGACATGGTGCAGAATTTAGGTATACTTAGGGCATGAAGATCACGAATCAAGATGCGGCAACGCTCATCAATGGCACGAATGGCAAGGTTTTCTCGGTTAAGTTTGTGACCCGTGGATCAGGCGAAGTTCGGGAAGGTCGCTTCCGCTTGGGTTCTACCGTGACGGTTGGACGCGCAGGTGGTGTGGCGGCTTACAGCTTTAGTGGTAAGGGCTTAATTTCGGTTTATCGCATGGCGGGAGACGAGTCCGCATCGGATGGTCAATGGCGCACTATCCCTATTGAGGGCATCAAGTGGGTTAAGATCGACGGCATGGAGTATGAGGTTGGACAATGAAAACCAAAATTGTATGCGCTGTATGCGGAGAAGAGACAGCAGGCAACCCGACCTATAGCTTCTACGGGAGCGCGCATAAGTGGGGGCCGACTAATCACACCTTCGAACCTAAGATCGTGGAGGAAGAACAATAATGGTTTATCTTTTGTGGCGTGACCGTGAAAATGGATGCACGCTAGTGGGTATCTATCAAACGAGAGAGTTGGCAAATCAGGAGTGCGAAAGAAAAGCTAGGCAATGGGCTGAACTCAATCCCCTCCGCACTCGTGAGTTGAACCCTTTTTGGATCGAAGAATACAAGGTGCAACAATGAAAGTTTATGTGCTGCTAGATGTGAGAACTGTCGGGGACTGGTTAGACCCTTTAAAGGTAAAGGAGTTCGAAGGAGTCTTCGAAACAAGGGAAGCGGCTGAAAAGGTAGTGATGGAATCGTTCAAAAAATCTGAAACCCTCATCATGGAGTATGAAGTAAAAAAATGAAGGTTAGAGTCTATCGCAACCTGCACCGCAAGCTGTATAGCATCCAGACCTATATCAAAGGGAAGGGCTGGCGTGTTACGGGACACTCTGAATGCGTAACCCTAGGCCATGTCGAGTTCGTGGTAAACGACGCTGGCCGTGATCGTGTAAGGCGGGAAAAGCGTAAGAATGTCCACGCCTATGTTACGGGCATTCTTACTACGCTCCCCCATCCTTATAGCTTTTACGATGTCGCAAACCGTGTTAGCTATGATCCTTATGTGATGGAAACTTTCGAAGTGGATACTGGCAAGGATTGGGAGCCTATCTACAAGGCCAAATACGCACACCTAACTCCCTCGGGAGCGTGGTGCTATGGGTAAAGAATAGGTTATGATCCTATTAGTTAAAACTAATGGGGCCCCG
>Ga0209358_10000044_pt1 | contig 108120 bp, 88 predicted proteins | sample LauGreFa1BDMLBSN_2_FD_187574 | JGI IMG/M metagenome (GOLD analysis project Ga0209358, IMG submission 187574) | Freshwater lake microbial communities from Lake Michigan, USA - Fa13.BD.MLB.SN (SPAdes) (version 2) | ecosystem: Environmental > Aquatic > Freshwater > Lake | place: Lake Michigan... | reverse complement strand
TGGCACTGGCTTATTACCATCGAGGCAAGCAGGTGAATGGATATACCCTACTAGATAACCCAACCCAGATTACCCCCGACATTATCAAAGCCGTAGTAGAAATTGGTAAAAGCATCTTTGAAGAAGGAGAAATCTACAAGAAAGCCGGCGTAATTTTAAGTGATTTTGTTCCTGACACCGCCCTTCAAACCCATCTTTTTGTTCCCCCCTCCGACCCTAGGCGCAAAAAACTAATGCATGTTATAGACAATATGAACGCCGCTTACAGGGGGGATGTACTCAAATTTGGAACTAGTGGTACCCAAAAGAACTGGAAAATGCGCAGCGAGAAGCGCAGCAAGCGCTATACCACCAGATGGGACGAACTATGCTTGGTGAAATGAGTTCACTAACGTATTTTTGTCCAATTTTATACCTATGAGTCATCAGCTACAATCCAACGAATCCATCCCATCCAAGAAGAAGAAAATTATTGTATTAGGAAGTGGTCCGAATAGAATTGGACAAGGTATTGAATTTGATTATTGTTGTGTACATGGATTATTAGCGGTGAAAGAATCAGGATACGAAGCCATCATGGTCAACTGTAATCCAGAAACGGTATCCACAGATTTTGACATGGCCGATAAATTATATTTCGAGCCTGTATTCTGGGAACACCTTTGGGAAATTATAGAATTGGAACAACCTGAAGGAGTGATTGTACAATTAGGTGGACAAACTGCATTGAAATTAGCCAAGCGATTAACAGAGAGAGGCATCAAAATTATTGGAACCTCTTTTGATAGTTTAGACATTGCAGAAGATAGAGGACGCTTTAGTGATTTACTAAAAGAATTGAATATCCCCTATCCAGAATACGGAACTGCATATACTGCTGACGAAGCCATCGAAGTAGCCAATAAAGTTGGTTATCCAGTATTAGTAAGACCTAGTTATGTAATTGGTGGACAAAGAATGCGTATTGTAATTAATGATGCAGAAGTAGAAAGTTCAGTAGTAAGCATCTTAAAACATATTCCAGATAATAAGATTTTGATTGACCATTTCTTGGATCGTTGTCAAGAAGCAGAGGTAGATGCCATCTTTGATGGTGAAACATTCCATGTAATGGGTGTGATGGAACATATTGAACCTGCGGGTATCCATAGTGGAGACAGTAATGCGGTATTACCTGCATTCAATCTTACTCCATTGGTTGTGGAAACCATGGAATTCTATAGTGAAAAAATCGCAAGAGCTTTAAATATCAGAGGATTGATCAATATTCAATTTGCAATTAAAGATGATAAAGTATACGTAATTGAAGCAAATCCAAGAGCATCAAGAACGACTCCATTTATTGCTAAAGCATACCAAATACCTTATTTGAATATTGCAACCAAAGTAATGTTAGGTGCTAATAAATTAACCGACTTTACGATGGAGAAAAAACTAGACGGTTATGCCATTAAAGAACCGGTATTTAGTTTTGAAAAATTCCCTGGAGTAAACAAAGAATTAGGACCAGAGATGAAGAGTACTGGCGAAGCTATTCGTTTCATCAAAGACCTCCGCGATCCTTACTTCAGAACGCTATATAAGGAGCGTTCTATGAACCTAAGTAGATAAATAATAAAGCCCTTAAGAAAATTTAAGGGCTTTATTATTTTTAAGAAACATTCGAGAAAAATACTAATACGAGCGAACGAGAAGACGCGAAAGCGTCTGATGCATGCCGAAAATCTACGAGGATTAGGTATTTTTTCGAATGAATATTAAGGATTAGTGCCATATTGATCTACTAGGTAAACAAGCGCTAACATATTTGCAGCGCCTAATAACAACTCACGCTTATTGACATTTTCAAATACATCAGTGGTAGCATGATGTAAATCAAAATAGCGTTGACTATCTGGTACTAGTCCAGATAAAACAATACTTGGATTGACTTTAGCTAATGGTCCAATATCTGCTCCACCACCACCTGCTGTAACTTCTGTGCCATAAGGTTTTAAGAACTTATTCCAAGACTGAAACTTTTTAAGTTGATCTGCAGAACAGGTAATACCAAATGCTCTTGGCGTAAATCCACCAGCATCACTTTCTAAAGCAAAAATATGTTGCTCTTTGTTTTCTTTAGCTAAGTCTGCATACTTATTGCCACCACGCATACCATTTTCTTCATTTGCAAATAATACAAAACGAATAGTATGTTTAGGCTGATAATTTAACGCTTTCATGGTACGAAGTATTTCCATAGTTTGTACAATTCCTGCACCGTCATCATGCGCACCTTCATTTACATCCCAACTATCTAAGTGACCACCAATGGTAATAATTTGATCTGGAAAATCTGTACCCTTTAATTCAGCAACCACATTGTTCTCATCCGCATCTGGCAAAAAGAAACCATAGGTTTGTATTTGTCCTCTAACAGTATTTTTCTTAGTTAATTCATATAAAGCTTTTGCATCATTAGGTCCTAAAGCAACTGCTGGAATTTTAGGATACGCTTCATCGTATTTCATTCCACCTGTATGTGGTTCATTATCTGGCGCAGTACTTAATGAATGAATCATTACCCCCACTGCTCCATACTTTGCAGCTCTACTAGCTCCGGTACTTCTATACACACCCATTTCACCATATGCTTGAAAGGTTTGCACTTTGGTTGGATTAAACACACTATGATAGTATACAATCTTCCCTTTGATCTCGTCTTTTCTTTTTTCTAATTCATCAAAATTTGCCAGAGCAATTATATCTGCTTCCACCAACCCATTTGAACTTAATGAGTTGCCTAATGCTAAAACAGCTAAAGGTTGATTTGTTGCAACTCCACCAATGCCTACGATAGCAGCAAAATCCTTACCCCCTCTTTGCCAATTAGGTGTCTTACATGCTTGTAAAAAAACCTTGTCTGGATTGAATGAAGCTAAATTTCTCTTACCCCAAATGGCTGCATTTTGTTGCTGAGGAGATCCAGCTAATCTACCACCAATTTTTTTGGTGAGCTCTCTAAGCAAGTCATATGCTTTACCATTGGTCATTACTTCGTCCACCATTTTCTTAATGGTTACACTGTCTTGGTTGGTTTGAGCTTGAGCTAAAATAGGCAAGCACAAAAGAGCTACAAATAAAGCACGCATAGTAAAATATTTACGTTCAAATAATAATTAAATATAATTAAACTTTATTGAATATTTAGTTGTTATTTGCATGTTCAATAGTTTTAAAATGAAGATTGGAATTGTTTGTTATCCTACATTTGGTGGAAGTGGCGTTTTAGCTACCGAGCTTGGTAAAGCTTTGGCTGAAAAAGGTCATGAGATTCATTTTATTACTTATCAACAACCTGTAAGACTGAATGGATTTCATGCAAACATATTTTACCATGAAGTTCGGGTACCTACTTATCCATTATTCGATTACCCGCCTTACGAATTGGCACTAGCAAGTACTATGGTGGATGTGATATTAAATCATGATTTGGATTTAATACATGCACACTATGCTATACCACATGCTTCTGCTGCCTATACTGCTAAACAAATTGTAAAACAAAAAACCGGTAGATCTGTTCCAGTGATAACAACCTTGCATGGTACAGATATTACTTTAGTAGGTAGAGATAAAACCTATGAACCAGTAGTCACTTTCTCCATCAATGAAAGTGATGCTATCACTGCAGTATCTGCTAATTTAAAAGAAGAGACACTAAAGCATTTTGATATTCGAAAAGAAATTCAAGTGATCAATAACTTTGTAGATATACGCCGTTATGATAAAAAACCTGTAGCAGCATTTAAACAAGTTATTGCGCCTAATAACGAAAAGATTATCGTTCACGCATCTAACTTTAGAAAAATAAAAAGAATAGATGATGTAATGACCATCTTTAATAATATTCATAAGGCTTTACCTTCAAAATTGCTAATGGTGGGCGATGGTCCAGAAAGGCCAGTTGCAGAAGATTTAGCAAGGCAATATGGTATTGAAGCCGATGTGCGTTTCTTAGGCAAGCAAGAGCAAATGGAAGAAATATTAGCGGTAAGTGATATCTTCTTATTGCCATCAGAATATGAAAGTTTTGGCTTAGCGGCATTAGAAGCCATGGCGGCTAGTGCTGTTGTTATTAGTTCCAATGCAGGTGGATTAGCTGAAGTGAATATTGATGGAAAGACAGGTTATACCGCTGCTGTCGGTGATACAAAAACCATGAGCGAAAAAGCTATCGAACTATTAAAAGACGAAGTAAAATTAAAGCAGTTTAAAGCTAATGCAAAAGCGCAAGCTGCTTTATTTGATATACATCATATCATTCCTCAATACGAGGCATTGTATAGACAATACTGTAGAACAGGAGATTGTTAATTGCATTTTTAATCTTGCAATGCCTGACTAATACTTTTTTGAATTACTTGAATAGCTTCTATTAATTCATTTTTCGTTATACATAATGGTGGTGCAATTCTAATGCGATCTTCAGCAAATAAAAACCAATCCGTAATAATGCCATTTTGAATACATGTCGCTGCAATTTTTTTAGTCAATTCCGAACTGTCAAATTGCAAAGACATCCATAATCCCATATGATTTCTATGCACTATTGCAGGATGTACTAATTGATCAACCAATAGTTGCTCCTTCTCTTTCACTTCTTTCATCCAACCTTCTTGTAACAATACTTCTAACGCTGCATGACCTGCTGCACAGCTCACAGGATTACCACCAAATGTGGTGATATGTCCTAGCACAGGAGCATAGGTCAAACACTGCATCATTTTAAAACTACTAATAAATGCTCCCAGAGGCAAACCACCTCCCAAAGCTTTGCCTGTCAATAATACATCAGGTACTATGCCATATTGTTCAAAGACAAATAAGCTACCCGTTCTTCCAAATCCGGATTGTATTTCATCAACAATTAATAAAGCACAAACTGAAGCACATTTTTTTTGTAAGGCAATTATCCATTCTTTATTTGCAGGAGTAACCCCAGTTTCTGCTTGTACCAATTCTACCAATACACCTGCAACACTATGATCTATTAAATCTAAATCCTCAAAATGATTATACCTTAATTGCAAAGTATCTGGAAGCAATGGACGATAAGCATTTTTAAAATATTCATCCCCCATCATACTTAATGCACCTTGCGTACTACCATGATACGCCCCTTTAAAAGAAACTAATTTAGTTTTACCCGTTACACGTTTTGCTAATTTCATGGCACCCTCTGCAGCTTCCGCACCACTGTTGGTAAAATAAACAGATTGTAAATTATCTGGCAATAAACTTGTTAATGTATTTGCATAAGCTACCTGAGGCGCTTGAATAAACTCTCCATACACAATAACGTGCATGTACTTTTCGGTTTGTTCTTGAATAGCTTTAATCACAGAGGGATGACTGTGTCCAATATTACAAACACTAAACCCTGCAATCATATCTACATATGCTTTAGCATTTGTATCATATATATGTATACCCTTTGCAGAAGCTACTTCTATTCCAATAGGCTTATCAGAAGTTTGTGCCAAATGTTGGAAAAAGAGTTGTCTATTGTTTATTCTTGACATTACTAGTAAATTGCAGTACAAAAGTCGCATTTTTATGGCAACCATACTAGCAGTTAACGGGAAAGATCCACAATTTGGCAAAAATTGTTTTATAGCACCCAATGCCACTATTGTGGGAGATGTGAATATGGGGGATGATTGTTCTATTTGGTTTAATGCGGTAATTCGTGGTGATGTACATTTTATTAAAATGGGCAATAAGGTAAATGTTCAAGATGGTGCCATTATTCATTGTACCTATCAAAAGCACCCTACCCATATAGGCAATAATGTCTCCATTGGTCATAACGCCATGGTACATGGCTGTACTATTCACGATAATGTGTTAATTGGAATGGGTAGTATTGTAATGGATGCTTGTGTGGTACACGCTAATTCCATTATAGCAGCAGGCGCTGTTGTATTAGAAGGAACTATTGTTGAAGAAGGTTCTATTTATGCAGGCGTCCCCGCTAAAAAAGTAAAAACAATTAGTCAGGAATTAATCCATGGAGAGATTAATAGAATCTCCAATAATTATGTGCAATATGCCTCCTGGTTTTCAGAACATAATGATGCACCTGATTCGAAATAAATAAAAATTTAATAGCCCTGATCTTCAATACCATGCCATAGGTCTACATAGCTATAAAATCTGGCTTCTGTAATGATACCCTTTTCTACCGCAGCTTTTACCGCACAACTAGGCTCATTCATATGTTGGCAATTATTGAATTGACATCCATGCATCACAGCACGCATTTCTGGAAAATATTGAGCTAATTCTTCTTTATCCATATTCACTAAACCTAACTCACGCATACCAGGAGTATCAATAACACTTCCACCAAAAGGCAAATCATACATTTGAGCAAATGTAGTAGTGTGCATTCCTTTTCCACTCCAATCACTTACTTCTTGTGTAATAATATCTAAATCTGGAAATAGGTAATTAATTAAACTTGATTTTCCCACGCCACTATGTCCACTTATTAAAGTGGTCTTGTTCTTCAATAGACTTTCTAATTGTTCCAATCCTTCTTGCTGCTCTACACTAATTAAAATTACTTTATAACCAACCGTCTCATACATGGTTTTCATTGATGCATATAAAGCCATTTCTTTTTCTCCATATAAATCTGCTTTATTAAAAACAATGATAGCGGGTATATGAAAAGATTCACATGCAATTAAAAAACGATCAATAAAACCTTGTGAAGTTTTTGGAGACTTTAATGTTGCCAAAAGTATGGACTGGTCCAAATTAGACGCAATGATATGTTGCTGTCTTTTGTTGTGAGGAGAACGTCTTGCAACATAATTGTCTCTATCCAAAATTTCAGTAATCATAATTGCCTCCTCATCACCCCCCTCCTCTATTTCAGCATGCACCCAATCTCCCACCGCAATTGGATTAGTAGAGGATCGATTGTCTAACTTAATAGCCCCCTTGGTACGGGCTTGATAAAACAGCCCCTCCTCGGATTTAATCGAGTACCAACTACCGGTTGATTTATAGACTCTAGCACGCATTGGATACGAAGATAACCCACAAAATCAATATCTTTGCTACATGAGTCAATTTGCCCACGATAAGGTGGTTCCGTATAGTCAAAGTAATGCTTCCAAGAAAGAGCAAGTAGCTAATATGTTTGACTCCATTGCTAAAAAATATGATTTCTTGAACAGGTTTTTAAGCCTAGGAATTGATCAAGGATGGCGTAAAAAAGCAATTGCGTATTTAAAGCAGAAGCCCCTAAATCATTTATTGGATATTGCTACCGGAACAGCGGACATGGCATTAATGGCTTACCGACAAATACAGCCTACAAAAATTACCGGCATTGATATTTCAGAAGGCATGATGCAATATGGTAGAATTAAAATTGCAGAAAAAAATTTAAAGCATTGTATTGAATTAAAAACTGGAGATAGCACAGATATTCCTTTTGAAGACGCACAATTTGACGGAGCCATGGTGGCTTTTGGTGTTCGTAATTTCGCCAATTTAGAAAAAGGATTGACCGAAATCAATAGAGTTTTACAACCAGGTAGCAGATTAGTAGTGTTAGAATTTTCACAACCATCCAGTTTCTGGTTTAAACCTATTTATACATTGTACATGAAATGGATTACCCCTACAGTGGGTAAAATATTTTCTGGAAATAAAGAAGCATATGCTTATTTAAACGAGAGCGTAATTGCCTTCCCAGAAGGCAAAGCTTTTTTAACAGTTTTAGAAAAAGCTGGTTTCAAAAATGTACAACAAGAAAAATTAACCTTAGGCATATGCAGCATCTATATTGGAGACAAATAATTATCATATTCATTTTCACTTTATTTTCTTGTGATTTGTTTTCACAGAGAATTGATGTTTATAGACCTGAAGATGATTTTAAAAAAACTAATTTAGGAATTAGCTACGGGATTTCTAGATTTTCTATAAACTATAATTTAGATAAATCATTTCTATCTGAATTTAATTCATTAGACCAAATCGCAAAGGTACAACAAAGCCAGAGTTTGTTTATAAATCTTGGTTTATACGGAAAAATAAGGTTAAAAAATAATTTAAAAGTTAGAAGCGGCTTTAATATGTTAGTAGGTGATAAAGTAATTTCAAATTTTAAAAAATTAAATGATACAACTAATTATAGCCTATCAATTGGATCTGCAATATTGAACATACCTGTTTCATTAATTTATCAATCAGACAGATATGAAGCCTTTAATAAAAGAGAATTTATGAGGCATTACATTTTTGGTGGCGGTAAAGTAGATATTGATTTTACTAATACTGCAGTAAAAGTTTTTAAAACATCTTCCCCAACAGAAGCAACTAGATTTCCAAGTTATTTCAAAAATATTGATGTCGGATACGAATTAGGATTGGGAGTTAGCTTCTATTTACGCTATGCAACAATATCTCCTGAAATTAAGTTTAGTTACAGTTTAAACGATATACGAAAACCTAATTTACAGAGTAAGTTATTTAACAGTATTAATAACTTGAATCTGAATTATTTTTCCTTTACAATACATCTAGAAAACTAAAAAGATGAGTAACTACTTAATTAAAAATGCACAAATTGTAAATGAAGGGAAAATATTTTCAAGTAACCTACTCATTAAAAACGGAAGAATAGAAAAAATTGCTAGTACAATTAGTGTTCCATACAAAATAGAAGAAATTGATGCTACTGGAATGTACCTTATTCCGGGCGCTATTGACGATCAGGTTCATTTTAGAGAACCAGGATTAACACATAAAGCCAATATTTACACAGAAGCAAAAGCTGCTGCTGCCGGTGGTGTAACAAGCTTTATGGAAATGCCCAATACCAATCCTCCCGCTTTTACCCTTGAATTATTAGAAGACAAATACGCTATTGCTGCACAAAATGCATTGGCTAATTATTCTTTTTTTATGGGCACTTCTAATGAAAATTTAGAAGAGATATTAAAAATAAATAAAAAGAAAAAAGAGATTTGTGGAGTTAAAATATTCATGGGCTCATCCACTGGAAATTTATTAGTAGACAACCCATTGATTTTAGAAAAGGTATTTGGCGGAACAGAATTATTAATTGCTACACATTGTGAAGAAGAGAGTTTAATAAGAAGAAATAAAGCAGCTCTTGAGTCAATTAAACCAGTATTAGAACCCTCTGATCATCCAATTATTAGAGACGATGAGGTTTGTTTTGAATCTTCTTGGAAAGCCATTCAATTAGCACAAAAATTTGATGCTAGATTACACATACTACATATTAGTACTGCCAAGGAATTACAATTATTCTCTAACCTAAGACCACTTGAAGATAAAAGAATCACAGCAGAAGTTTGTGTACATCATTTACATTTTACTGCAGATGATTATGCAGAAAAAGGTAATTTAATTAAATGTAATCCTGCCATTAAAGCGCCACACAATAAAGCAGCTTTGTGGGAAGCCCTATTAGATGATAGATTAGACGTTATCGCAACCGATCACGCCCCACATACTTGGGAAGAAAAACAAGAAGCTTATGCCCATGCACACGCGGGCCTACCTTTGGTTCAACACTCTGTAATGTTGATGCTGAAATATGTAAAAGAAGGTAAAATAAGCATGGAGAAAATGGTAGAAAAAATGAGCCATGCGGTTGCTACATGTTTTCAAATCAAAGAACGAGGATATATTAGAGAAGGTTATTTTGCAGATCTAGTATTGATCAAAGAAGCACCCTATACCATTTCCAAGGATAATATTTTATATAAATGCGCTTGGAGTCCATTGGAAGGAACTCAATTCCCTTATCAGATACATAGTACTTTTGTAAATGGTCATAGAGTATTTAATGATGGTCAATTTGACGAGTCTGAAAAAGGGCAAAGACTTCAGTTTGACAGACAATAATCCCTAACTTAGGCTAATGCAAGTAGATTCTATTACTTTAAAAGACATTGGCTTATTAGATAGCGAAGCACATACTGGCATTGCAACACATTTGAATTTTTGTAAAACAAATGGTGGGACTTTTTATTTTACCAACTTATTGAGCAACCCACTGTCAAATAAAAATGCCATTGAGACCAGGCAGCATACTATTCAGATATTTATTCAGCAACAGTCTTTTTTTGAAAAGCTTAAAACCACCAATGGTACTACGCTGGTAATAGATAAATTTTTTGAGACAGCATTCAAAAAAACAAGCCCTCATCCAACTATTTGGGAGACATTCTGGTATAGACTATTTCATAAAGCAGATTATTCTTTAGTCAAATATTCTGTAGAGCATTTAAATACATTGATTAAAGATGCCGATCAATGGTTAATGGCATTTGAAAAAGAAAAAAGAAATCCAATTATCGAAAAATGGTACACAGCAATTGAAAAAATATTATCAGCAGAGCAACTATTACTCGTCAGAAAAAAAGATGAAATATTAAATGCAACAACTGCTTTACAATTAAGTCACTTTTATACCTATGATTATAAAAATCAAATCAAAACCCTTCTTCAGATATTTTACGAGATTGATGCTTTTAATAGTTTAGCTATAGCTCATATAAAATATGGTTTTGAATTCCCAACTTGGTTAGAAGCCGAATTGCCAATTTTCAATATTGAAGCAGCATCCCATCCGCTAGTAGATAATGCTGTAAGCAACCCTTTACATTTAGAGAGCCATCAAAACTTTTTATTCCTCACCGGCGCAAATATGGCCGGCAAAAGCACTTTTATTAAAACCATTGCTATTGTAATTTACTTAGCACATATAGGCATGGGCGCACCAGGCAAGAACATCCAACTAACGGTAATGGATGGGCTAATAACCAATTTGACGATTGCTGATAATATTGTAAAAGGAGAAAGCTATTTTTTTAATGAGGTTCAAAGAATCAAAAACACGGTAGAAAAAATCAAAGATGGGAAAAAGTACTTTGTATTAATTGACGAGCTTTTTAAAGGAACCAATATCCAAGATGCAATGAAATGTAGCACAGCAGTCATTGAAGGATTACAAAAAAGTAAAACTTGTTTATTCATTCTAAGTTCTCATTTATACGAAATAAGTAGTTCATTGACACAATTTGAAAATATACAATTCAAATACTTTGAAACCACCGTTACAGACAAAGACCTTGTATTTCATTACCAATTAAAAGAAGGCGTTAGTCAAGACCGGATTGGTTACTTAATTTTAGAAAGAGAAGGCGTAGTAAAAATGTTGAATAGTTTATAAAGTATTCATACGCTATTTTCTCAAAATCCTAACAGCTATATTCAAGCAAAAATGCTTGTAAAAATTAAAGGAAGTGCCTTAGTTGGCATGAATGCAATTACCATTACTGTGGAAGTGAATGTTAGTATGGGACAAGGTTATACAGTGGTTGGATTACCAGATAATGCTGTAAGAGAAAGCTTACATAGAACCGAAAGTGCCATTAAATCTAATGGCTTATTTATGCCAAGAACTAAACTATTAGTCAATCTTTCCCCAGCTGAAATAAAAAAGTCAGGTGCGGCATTTGACCTCCCCATTACCATTGGTGTTTTAGCTGCTTCGGAACAATTAGTGCATACCACCGATTTGAATGACTATATCATTATGGGAGAATTGGGATTAGATGGGAAACTCTACCCAATAAAAGGAGCTTTAGCCATGGCACAAGAAGCAAAAACGGAAAAGTACAAGGGTATCATATTACCATTGGAGAATTTTCAGGAAGCCAATTTAGTAGAAGGTATTCAAGTATACGGATTTTCTACCCTAAGCCAACTATTAGCATTTTTTGAAGATCAAAGTACCTATCAAAAACCTTTAGCTCAGACTGCTTATCATAAAAAATTAGTTGCAAATCCTTTATTCATGGATATAAAAGGACAAGCTATACTCAAAAGAGCATTGACTATTGCATGTGCAGGGAATCATCATATGATTTTGATTGGCCCACCAGGGGCAGGAAAATCCATGTTAGCAAAAAGTATTGTTTCCATTTTACCTCCCATGTCTAAGGAAGAAGCCATAGAAACCACGAAGATTCATAGCTACAATAGGCAGTATCAGTTTAATCAAGGATTAATCTATGAACGACCCTTTAGAGCACCACACCACTCCATAACGGATATTGCATTAATTGGCGGCGGCTTCAATGTACATCCAGGCGAAATATCATTGGCGCATAATGGTGTGCTATTCTTAGATGAACTGCCAGAATTCAATAGATCGGTTATTGAAGTACTTAGACAACCTTTAGAAGATGGCTATGTGCATATTGCAAGAGCTCAATTCAGCTATCAATTTCCTTCAAAATTTTTGTTGATTGCTGCAATGAACCCTTGCCCATGTGGTTATCACACGGATCCCAATAAAAAGTGTACTTGTAGTAAAGAAAAAATTAAAGCTTATTTCAATAAAATTTCAGGGCCTTTATTTGATAGAATTGACTTACAAATGAATGTTTCGCCTGTTTCATTTTTGGATTTACAACCAGGTATAGAGGATTATGATGATTTTTCGGATCTTATTGAAAACATTGAATGCACAAGGAAGGTTCAATATAAAAGATTTGGAGAAGAAAGAGGGTTTAGGACTAATTCCCAAATGAGTACCTCTGATCTAAAAACCTATTGTCAATTAGACGCCCCCAGTGAAAAACTATTAGAAAAAGTAATGAATACATTTCATTTGAGTGCCAGAGCCTATACCAGAATCTTGAAAGTAGCAAGAACCATTGCTGATTTAGAGCAATCAAAAAAAATTGAGTCAAAACATGTTTACGAAGCTATTCAATATAGGTGCAATGAAAGAGTAGGCGAAGATAAATACCAGCCCTAATACTGATTAGTTTTTAACATTACTAATGTACAGGCTTCTAAGGTCTCAATCCCTTTTTGTTGCGCAAGCGCCTCTAATTCAGGGTTTTCTGTACCCGGATTAAATATAATTCTTCTTGGCTGAATACCTAATATTGTATCGTAAAGGGGGATTTGTGCAGCTGGACCAATATATAATGTGATCGTGTCAATGGTTCCAGCAATAGGCCAATCCAAATGTATCGGCTCCTCTTCGATAGTTCCTTTTTTTATTCCATAAGCATACACTTTATGTCCATATGACTTTAATAAATGTGTTGCCATAAAACTATATCGCTCTGGATTGGGGGAAGCTCCAACTATTAATGTTACCGGTGTTTTCATGTATCAAAGTTAGACAATAAAAAAATAAATTGATTTTATTATGTTACAATAAAAGAATGTATTTTTATGCGAAATCAACTTACTAAATAAATTAAAATAACCCCTTATGGCAAAGAAAGCAACTAAAAAAGCTGCTCCAAAAAAAGCAGTGAAAAAAGCAGCTCCAAAGAAAAAAGTAGCCGCTAAAAAAACAGCAAAAAAAGCAACTAAAAAAACTACTAAGAAAGTAGTAAAGAAAGCTGCTCCTAAAAAAGCTGCAAAAAAAGTAGCAAAAAAAACTACTAAGAAAGTAGCTCCAAAGAAAAAAGTAGCTGCTAAAAAAACAGCAAAAAAAGCTGCTCCTAAAAAAGCTGCAAAAAAAGTAGCAAAAAAAACTACTAAGAAAGTAGTAAAGAAAGCAGCTCCTAAAAAAGCAGTTACAAAGAAAAAGAAAGCTCCAGCAAAGAAAGCAGCTCCAGCAGTAGCGCCAGTAGCAGTGCCTCAAACACTTTTCACTGAGCCAACAACTGATAGCAATCCAACAGCTTAATTCTAGCTCATCCTAATTTAAATCCCGCCATTCTGAAATAGTTTAGCGGGATTTTTTATTTTAAACTAAAATGTATGCGTAAAATTTTATTTTTTTTAATGATGCCAATCTTTTGTTTTGCTCAAAACAATATAACTGAGAAAACAAAATCAATGGAATTAAAAAAAGGTTATTTCAATTACTATTGGGATAATGCCAATGGAAAAATCTATTTAGTCATTGATAAATTGAATACCCCTTTCTTGTATGTTAACTCATTGCCTGCAGGCCTAGGTTCTAATGATATTGGGCTGGATAGAGGACAAATAGGCGACACTAGAATTGTTTATTTTAACAGAGTGGGCAAGAAAATATTGATGATACAACCTAATTACGATTACCGTGCGCTAAGTACTGACTCAAGAGAACAAAAAGCAGTCAATGAATCTTTTGCTCAATCCATATTGGCAAGTTTTACTGTAGAGGCTGAAGCTGGTAATGAAATATTGGTTGATGCTACTTCTTTCTTTTTAAGAGACGCACACAATGCTGCGGATAGAATTAGAAAAATGAGACAAGGTACTTACACTTTGAATGAAGCTAGATCTGCCATCTACATCCAGAATACAAAAAACTTCCCTAAGAATTCAGAGTTTGAAGCAACCTTAACTTTTGTTGGCGGCTCTGATGCAGGCAGATTTGTACAAGCTGTTGCACCATCTACTGAAGCTTTGACTTTAAGAATGCATCATAGTTTTGTAGAACTTCCTGATGAAAATTATACTCCAAGAAAATATGATATTAGAAGTGGTTATTTTGGAATTAGTTTTTTTGATTACAGTTCAGATATAAGTGAACCCATTCAAAAAATGTATATCAGTAGACATAGATTACAAAAAAAAGATCCAAGCGCTTCAATGAGTGATCCTGTAAAACCTATCGTATATTATTTAGACAATGGTACTCCAGAGCCCATTAGAACTGCATTACTAGAAGGCGCAAGATGGTGGAATCAAGCATATACAGCTGCTGGATACAAAGATGCTTTTCAAGTGCAAATACTACCAGATTCTGCAGACCCTATGGATATTCGTTATAATATGATCAATTGGGTACATCGTTCAACCAGAGGTTGGAGTTATGGGTCAAGCATTACGGACCCTCGAACAGGCGAGATTATTAAAGGTCAGGTTACTTTAGGTTCCCTTAGAGTTAGACAAGACTATTTAATATTTACTTCATTGTTATCTCCATATATTAATGGTAAACCAGTAACTGATCAGATGAGAAAAGCTGCATTACATAGATTAAGACAATTGTCAGCACACGAAGTAGGTCATACACTTGGATTACAACACAACTATGCATCTAGTTATAACAATAGAGCATCTGTAATGGACTATCCTCATCCTAATGTATTTGTGAATGCAAAAGGCGAAATTGATTTTTCAGAAGTTTATACTGACGAAATTGGGTTCTGGGACAAAAGAGCGATCACTTATGGATACCAAGATTTTCCTAAAGGCATGAATGAAACTACTGCATTAAATGCCTTATTGGAGGAAAATTCAAAAAATGGCACCCTATTTATTGCTGATGCAGATGCAAGAGCTGCAAGTGGATTTCATCCTTACGCGCATTTATGGGATAACAATGCAGATGCTATGGCTGGATTGGAACAAACCATTGCAGTTCGTAAAAAAGCTTTAGAGCAGTTTAACGAAAACGCTATTCCAAATGGCACACCATTATCTAAACTAGAGGATGTATTGGTGCCATTGTATAATTACCATCGCTATCAGTATGAAGCGGTAACTAAATTAATAGGTGGCATGAATTATAATTATAGTGTGAGAGGAGATGCTAATCAAATCAAACCATCCATTCTTCCTAATGCCATTCAAACAAAAGCATTAAATGCAGCTGTTGCATGTCTTTCTGCAACAACATTAACAATTCCTGAAAATATTATTGCATTAATTCCTCCACGCCCTCCTATGTATTATGGTGTTGGTGAATTATTTGACAAAAGAACCGGAATGAGTTTTGACGCATTAAGTGCAGCTGAAGCATTAGCAGATTATGAATTAGGATTCTTATTCAATACTGAAAGAGCGAATAGATTGGTTCAAAATAAAGCAAGAGCAAACACTATTGGATTAGACGATGTAATTGATGCAGTTATGAAACAAACATGGAGTGCAAGCATTCCTGCAGGATTAACGGGATCTGTTCATAAACAAACACAACAACAAGTATTAACTTGGTTATTGGGATTAAGCCAAAGTACAGAAGCTACATATGAAGTACGTGCTATTTGTCATAGTAAATTACAAGCACTTAAAACTAGCTTAGAATTACTTGCTAAAACAGCAACAACACATAAAGCACATTTTCAATTTGCAATTGAAAGAATTAAAAATCCAGGAACCATTACACTTCCAAAAGCAGTAGTAATTCCTCCAGGCGCACCCATTGGTTGCGATGTTGAGTAAACAAAAGGCCCCTTAAAAAAATATAAGGGGCCTTTTGTTTTTTGTCTTATGATTTTTTCGAGGGGCCCCATAAACGAGCCCCTCGATTAATTTTATCCTACGCTAACATACGAAGTGGCTCTTCTAGTAAGCTCTTTAATGTTTGTAAGAACGCTGCACCTGTTGCGCCATCCACCACACGGTGATCGCAACTTAAAGTTACATTCATCACATTACCTGGAACAATTTGCCCATCCTTTACAATTGGCTCTTGCGCAATACCGCCCACAGCTAAAATACAAGCATCAGGAGGATTGATAATTGCAGTGAATTGATCTATACCAAACATGCCTAAATTAGAAATAGTAAAAGTGCTACCTTCCCAATCTGCAGGTTGTAATTTTTTATCTTTTGCTTTCTTAGCAAATTCTTTCACTGTGCCGCTAATTTGAGAAAGTGATAATCCATCTGCAAATCTTAATACAGGAACCAATAATCCTTCATCTACTGCAACTGCAATACCAATATTTACATGATGATTTTCACGAATAAAATCTCCCATCCAACTGCTATTCACTTTTGGATGTTGCTTTAATGACAATGCTGTAGCTTTTACAATCATGTCGTTAAAACTAATCTTAGTTGTTGCATTTTCATTTAATAAGGTACGCGCTTTAATTGCAGCGTCCATATTAATTTTCATGGTTAAATAGAAATGCGGTGCAGTAAATAAACTTTCACTTAAACGCTTAGCAATTACTTTACGCATTTGAGATACAGGAGTATCCACAAAGCTTACCGTACCTGAAGGAACAAAAGTAGGCGCAGTACTTGCAGATGAAGTGGAAGCAGCTGGTGTAGCTGAACCAGGAGTATAATTGTCCAAATCAGCACGGGTGATTCTTCCATTGTCACCTGTTCCCTTCACATATTTTAAATCGATTCCTCTTTCTTGTGCAATTTTCTTTGCTAAAGGAGATGCAAAAATTCTTCCATCATTCACCACTGCAGTACTTGCAGGCGCAGCAGGAGCTGATGCTTGAGCTGGAGCTGCAGCAGGAGCCGTTGAAGCAGTTGTAGATGCAGCCGGAGCAGCATTTGCACCGCCCTTAACTGCAGCAACAATTGCATTTACATCCAAACCATCTTTTCCAATGATGCATAATAATTCATTCACAATGATCTTTTCACCAGCTTTAGCACCTTGATATAATAAAATACCGTCCTTATAAGATTCTAATTCCATGGTAGCTTTATCTGTTTCAATATCCGCTAACACTTCCCCCTTCTTCACAGTATCGCCAACTTTTTTATGCCATCCTGCAATGACTCCTTCTGTCATCGTATCACTTAATCTTGGCATCAAAACCACTTCTTCCATAGCTGAAACATCCATGGCATTTGCAGCAGGTGCAGCTGGAGCTGGTGTAGTTGCAGCTGGAGCAGTTTGTGCTACTGAAGCTGGAGCAGCCCCGCCAGAATTTTGTGCGATCAATGCGCTAATATCTTCACCTTGTTTACCAAAAATGGCTAATAAATCATTTACTTGTAATTTACCGCCACGTGGAGTACCAATATGTAATAAAACGCCATCCTGATAGCTTTCCAATTCCATGGTAGCTTTATCTGTTTCTATCTCTGCTAATAAATCTCCTTTCTTAACGGTATCACCCACATTTTTGTGCCATGCTGCAATAACACCTTCAGTCATAGTATCACTTAAACGGGGCATTAATATAACTTCTGCCATAGTAAAAAGCTAGTTTGTAATTGAGATGTGAAATTACGCTAAAAATGTATTTTTTCCCTCCCAAAAACTCAATTTTATCCCAAATGGAGGGCAAAAAAATGGAAGAAATTGCTAAAAACCCAAAACTATTGACCTTGAGCCAAACTATAGGCTTTTTTACCTCCCCACATGCTTAGGACTTCAACAGAACTAATTTGTAAATCCTTTGATAAAGAACTGTACAATTCAACAATATCACTTTGTAAAAGTCCTGCACCAGCTTCTGTTTCAAAGCGAAGACGGAATTGATCAACCAAATTGGTATAAACAGATCCTGTAGGCCAAACCTGTGTACCTCTATTAGAGATGATGAGTAATTTCAAGTTAGGCTTTTCATGCTTACTTACTATTTGAGCAATTGCATTTGGCTGCAAAGCACTTTCAATAAATATATCTGCACCCACAATTGTATGTTCCTCTTTTTTGGTACCTAATAACATAGGATTTTCTGAAATATTTGTATTCTTAGGTGCAAACTCAAAATCATTTAAAATAGCTCTTGAATTCATCTTAGGCTGTTTCCCGAAATGATCAATGATAGCTTGTGTAAATTGTGTAGTATTCAAAGATGGAGTTGATTTATCTCCAAAATCACCTGTATGAATTCCAGATTCTAAAGTGTATAATAAAGCATTTTCAATCATTGCAGCTTTACTCATCATTCCAAGATGTCTCAACATATTTAATCCACTTAATAAAAGAGAAGTTGGATTAGCAATATTTTTACCCGCAATATCTGGAGCAGTTCCATGCACAGCCTCAAAAATTGAAATGTGATCACCTATATTGGATGAAGGCGCAAAGCCAAGCCCACCAACCAATCCAGCACATAAATCACTTACAATATCACCCTGTAAATTAGTTAATACAATCACGTCAAATGAATCTGGACGACTAACTAATTTCATACATAAATCATCCACAATGACATCATCTGCTTTAAGGTCAGTATACTCTTTTGCAATTTCATTAAATACTTCAAGAAATAAACCATCTGTTAATTTCATGATATTTGCCTTGTGACCACAAGTAATTCTTTTAGCACCTTTTTTTCGAGCCATTTCAAATGCATAACGAATCACCTGCTCACTTCCACCTCTTGATATAAATCTTCTAGCTATGGCAACATCTTGTGTTAACATATGCTCAATCCCGCCATAAGTGTCTTCAATATTTTCACGAACAATGGTCAAATCAATATTGATACCTGCTTTACTAAAAACAGTATCCACTCCGCTTAATGTTTGGAAATGTCTTTCGTTAGCATAGGTATTCCAAGTTTTTCTTGCTGTAACATTCACACTTTTTACACCCTTACCCTTAGGTGTTTCCATTGGGCCTTTAAATAAAATACCCAATTGTTCAATTGTGGCTTTTGCTTCTGGGGTCATCCCATTACTAAAACCTTTATCAAATACCCATTTTCCCATATCTACAAAATGGTACTCTAAAGGCAGGTTTGCCGCTTTAAAAACACTAATTACCGCTTCCATTATTTCTGGACCAATTCCATCTCCATTTGCGACTGCGATCTTCATTGTAAATTGATTTTGAAGGTGTAAGAATGGCAAAAAAAGCTCATTTTTTGCGAATTTACATTAGTTAAAGGGTTAAATAAAAATTTGAGGATTAATTTATTTTTTAGGATGAAAAATTTCCTAATTTCGTGAGGCAGTATACTCTGCAATTGGCTTTATACTTTGTATCATGACCTCTAAAATATCAGAAGGCATTGAAGTAAGCATTGAAACATTTTTTCAAAAAGACTATAGCAACCCATTGCAAAATGAGTTCATGTTTGCTTACAGAATCACGATCGAAAACCATAATTCTTTTCCTGTAAAATTATTAAGAAGATATTGGGAAATTCACGACAGCAACAGCGAACACAGAGAAGTTGAAGGCGAAGGTGTGGTGGGTGTTCAACCTTTAATCATGCCGGGCAAGCAATATCAATATGTAAGTGGCTGCCATTTAAAAAGCGAGATGGGTAAAATGCATGGTTACTATACCATGGAAAATGTAGAAACCAAAGAGTTGATACATGTAAATATTCCTCCTTTTAAGATGATTGCTCCAGTAAAATTAAACTAGGGATGATACCCTGCTTCTGCATAAATTATTGAAGCAGAAGTAGCTGCTAATTTTTCTAAATTATCGTAAGTAGTTTTGCTTTGCCTGTTCATATAAGCAAGCACAATTTTATAGCCAATATATTTTCCAATATTACCAGGCAATGAAGCGCCTAGTAAACTATTCTCTGTTGCATCACTCATTATATTCAATGCATCAATTCTTTCTTTACTCATTAACATTTTTTGTTCAACTAAATATTGCCAAATTGCTGCTTCTTGTTCCTGTACTGCTTTTAATTGAATAGAAGAATAATTCCATAATACCGTATCAGCAATTTGTAGATTAATTTTCTGAAGTATATATTGACGCTTTCCTGCTTCTATCATTTGATATAAAAGAGTTGCCTCCTTTTTGTCATTCATTAAATGATCATCCAACAAATTTTGGATACAATAAAAGGAAATTTGTTCTGCTAAATAAGTTGGTTGCTGAGTAATTTGCAAACCTATTCCAAGATAATGCTCATTCAGTACATTAAAATAAGTGGAATAGGGACTTATATAATAAATTAATGTCTCAGGCATTTTATATGATGGGAAATAAAAATGAAATCTTGCAAGTACCTTATTCAGATGATGACTAATCGAATCAGATGCATTGAGCCCTAAAGTAGCATTATAAATAGGAGACAATTCTTTATAATATTTTTTAATTTTTTGAGTGTCATGGATGGGATCCACCTGTAATATTCTGGTAAAATAATCACTACTAAATTCAGGATAGTGCTTGAATAAACCAGTAATTCCCTTGCTTATATGATTCGTATCCATTGCAAAAAATGCAGTGTCAAACCTTTTAACGGTGATTGGCTGAATAATTTGGCCCTCTATAGGATCATTTTGCTTAGTACTACAAGCAAAAAAGAAACAGATGGATACTGCTAGCCAAAAAGGTTGGATGCGCATCCTCAAAAATACAAAAAATGCGAGTTTATTTCTGTTAAAACCCGACCTTTGTGGCATGAAGATTTGCATCGCACAACAGAACTATCATATTGGCAATTTTGAAGAAAATACCAATAAGATACTTCGTGCTATTGAAGAAGCCAAGAAACAAGGAGCAGACATTATCTTATTTAGTGAAATGAGTGTTTGTGGTTATCCTGCAAGAGACTTTGTGGAATTCAATGATTTTATTGAACAATGTTACCAAAGCATTGAGCAAATCAAAAAAGCAGCGGATACAATTGGGGTATTGATTGGAAGCCCTTCAAGAAATCCTGAAAAGAAAGGCAAGGACTTATTCAATGCTGCATTCTTTTTGTACGAACAAAAAATTATTGCAGAAATACACAAGACGCTATTACCAACTTATGATGTATTTGATGAAAATAGATATTTTGAATCTGCAGACAGTTGGAAAGTAGTTCCTTTCAAAGGAAAAAAATTAGCCATCACAATTTGTGAAGATATCTGGAACTTAGGAGATAACCCATTGTATAGAATCTGTCCAATGGATCATTTAATGGAGCAAGCCCCAGACATCATGTTGAATTTAAGCGCATCTCCATTTGATTACACACATGACGAAGATAGAAAAGCAACGATCAAAGCCAATGTCTTAAAATATAAGATTCCTTTATTTTATTGCAATGCTGTAGGAAGTCAAACTGAAATTGTTTTCGACGGAGGTTCTTATGCTTTTGACAAAGATGCCAATTTATGTGGAGCGCTTCCCATGTTTGAATCAGACATGCAAATTTTTGAATGCAATGACGATGGTAGTATAAATGCACCTATTTTAGAACCAGCAGCAAGAGTGCCAAATAAAGAACTCAACCCATCTAAGTTGATGCCTGAATTAAATATCGATCAGGTATATAAAGCACTGGTATTAGGAATCAAAGACTATTTCAATAAAATGGGTTTTAAAAAAGCCATATTGGGTTCATCAGGTGGAATAGACTCTGCAGTTACATTAGCCATTGCTGTAGAAGCTTTAGGGAAAGAAAATGTATACGCTATTTTAATGCCATCACCCTATTCAAGCAATCACTCTGTAGATGATGCGGTTCAATTAAGCAACAACTTACATAACCCTTATGATATTATTCCCATCAAAGATGTGTATGAATCTTTTTTAGGAACCTTAAAACCCATTTTCAAAGAGCTTCCTTTTTCATTAGCAGAAGAGAATATCCAAAGTAGATCCAGGGGAAATATCTTAATGGCAATCGCAAATAAATTAGGTTATGTATTGCTAAATACTTCAAATAAAAGTGAATTAGCTACAGGATATGGGACATTGTACGGTGATATGGCAGGAGGCTTAGGCGTGCTTGGAGATTGTTATAAAATGCAAGTGTATGCATTAGCGCATTACATCAATAGAGACAAAGAAATAATTCCTCAAAACATTATTGATAAAGCCCCTAGCGCAGAATTAAGACCTAATCAGAAAGACAGTGATAGTCTACCCGATTATGAGGTATTGGATCAGTTATTGTATCAATACATTGAAAAACGAATAGATCCAGCGGCTATCAAAGCACTTGGATTTGATCCTATTTTGGTAGATAAGACTTTAAAAATGGTGAATAATAACGAGTATAAAAGAAATCAGTTTTGTCCAATCATCAGGGTTTCACCTAAAGCATTTGGTGTTGGAAGAAGGGTTCCCATTGTAGGCAAATATTTAAGCTAATCGAATCATCCACTATACCATTGACCCTATTTCAAAAATGAGTCTTCTTCAAAGACTCATTTTTATTTACATTTATAGCATGAAAAAAATAATCTTTCTGCTTGGGCTTACTTTGTTTTGTGGTCATATGAATGCGCAATCACCTGTAAGCATTTTACCAGGCGCCTACCAAATGGAACAATACCTGCCTCTTTTACAAAATAAAAGAGTAGCCATATTCACCAATCATACGGCTATGCTAGGAAAAATTCATTTAATTGATACATTAGTAAAAAGAGGTGTTCATATACAAAAACTATTCACGCCAGAACATGGATTGAGAGGAACTGCGGATGCAGGTGAAAAAACCACTGATGGCGTAGATCCAAAAACAGGTATTCAAATTGTTTCTTTATATGGAAAGAAATATGGACCTAGTAACGAAGACTTACTAGATGTGGATGTGATGATCTTTGATATCCAAGACGTGGGAACAAGATTTTACACCTATATTTCGTCTTTACAATATTATATAGAAGCCGCTGCTGTCAATCAAAAAGAGTTGATCATTTTAGATCGTCCTAATCCCAATGGACATTATGTAGATGGTCCCATACTAGATAAAGCTTATAGTAGTTTTGTGGGCAAAATGACCATTCCTATTGTATATGGAATGACGATTGGTGAATATGGAAAAATGATAGTAGGAGAAGGTTGGATTCAAGGCCCAAAAGACTTTAAGGTGGTTGGTTGTAAGAATTATGATCATCAATCTATGTATACTTTTTCTATCGCACCCTCTCCCAACCTACCTAATATGAATTCTATTTATTGGTATCCCACCACCTGCTTGGTAGAAGGCACTGTATTGAGTGAAGGAAGAGGTACTGCGCATGCATTTGCCTATTTAGGTCACCCTTCTATACAAGGTAAAAGTTTTCAGTTTACTCCTGCACCAAGACAAGGTGCCATGAGTTCTAAATTGTATGGACAAGTATGTTATGGATGGGATCTGAGCAATCAACAAGCACCTAAAAACCACATTGACCTTGCATTGATCAAAGAGATTTACGCAGCATTTCCTCAAAAAGATAGTTTTTTTCTTCAACCTAAATCTGGTCTAATAACAGATTTCTTTTTCAATAAACTAGCAGGTAATGCAAGCTTGATGGAACAACTAAAAGCAGATAAATCAATAGAAGAAATCAGGGCTAGCTGGCAACCAGGGCTTGTTGCATTTAAAAAGATTAGAAAAAAATATCTTCTTTACAAAGATTTTGAATAATTGAATACACAAAAAAGGCCCCGAAAATTCGGGGCCTTTTTATAATTCAATAGAATCTTAGTTTCCTATAATAGGTATAGCCAATTGATGTACTTTATCATTTAAAGCTTTAACGCTTTCTTTCTTAATCGTCTCATACTTCTTTAATTGCTCATCAACTTGTTGCTTTAACTCCAAGTAAGTTTCTTTTACTTGCTTGGTTGGAGCAACATATCCAGAAGCAGCAGATTCAAATACGCCTGCAATCTTATCATCTAAACGAATGGGGAAGTTCAATACATCCTGTCCACTTTTTGCTTTGGTTTGATGTAAAGCTTCTTCTAATTTAGTAAGAGATTCAATGACTGCCTTCGCACTCGCTTGAAAACTTGAATCCTTTGTTTTCTTCTGAACAGCAGCAATTTGTGATTTCATTTCTTTTGCTCCTTTTAATGTCTTCATAATTTCACTGAAACTACCAGCCACTTCTAGTAAGAATTGTTCTTGTTCTTTTAAATCAGCGTTAGATACTTTGTAGTTTGGATCAGCAAGAATTTCAAAAGGATAAGAAACTACTTCTTTATCTATAGTTACTTTAGCGGTGTATTTACCTGGAGCAGCTAATACAGGACTAGTTGATCCATTCCATAAAATCAAACCAGCTTCTGGTTGTTCTATTTCTTTATGGTATAAATTCCATGCAAATTGATTGAAGCCTTGATCTGTTGATGGACCTTCTTTGTCTTTAGAACTATAGGTTCTGATTACTTTATTTTGGTCATCCAAAATGCTAATTTCAACTTTAGTACTGTCATTAGAATTTGCTAAATAGTATTTTACTACTGCACCTTTTAATGGATTTAAACCCACATTGGCAGGAACGCTTGCTGCAGCTCTTCTTCTTCTGCCGCCCATTTGTGGTGGCACTCTATAAGTGTTTGCTACAGGGAATACTTTATTGACAGTAGTTGCTTGAAACTGCTCTACTAAACTTAAATCATCAAATACATAAATACTTCTTCCTTGAGTTCCAACAATTAAATTATTGTCACGAACCAATAAATCAGTGATTGGTGTTACTGGTAAATTTAATTGGAAGGGCTCCCAAGATTTACCATCATTTACTGAAACATATAAACCATATTCAGTACCTGCAAATAACACACCTGCTTTTTTAGTACTTGCTACAATCGCTCTAGTGAAATGCATTGGGTTAATACCTGTGGTAATTTTTTCCCATGTTTCGCCATAGTCAGTTGTTTTATAGATATACGGAGCAAAATCGTCTAATTTATATCTAGTACCAGCAAAATATGCTGTTCCTTTTCTAAATGGATCTACTTCTACTCTATTCCACATCATCCAAGTAGGAGCATCTTTTGGTGTTACATTTTTCCAATGAGCGCCACCATCCTTACTTACGCTAATAATACCATCATCACTACCAGTCCATAATAAATCTTTTTCTAATGGAGATTCAGCAGCAGTGAAAATAGTACAATAGTATTCTACACTGGTGTTATCTTGAGTGATTGGACCACCTGAACTTTTTTGTTTTGCTTTATCATCTGTGGTTAAATCTGGAGAAAGCTTCGTCCAACTTGCACCTTCATTTTCAGTAGAGAATAAATGATTTCCCGCTGTATATAATTTTTTAGGATTATGCGGAGAGAAGAATATAGGGTGATTCCATTGGAAACGGTATTTCATCGCTTCAGCACCAGCACCCATTGGATTGTCTGGCCATACATTGATCACTCTGTTTTCACCTGTCTTATGATCATATCTCGTGATCAAACCACCATATGAACCTCCATATACAATATCTGAATTTGTAGGATCTGCAACAATATAGCCACTTTCACCTCCAGCAGTTACATCAAAATCTGCTTCACCAATAAAAGAACCATATGTGCTAGATTTAATTCTGAAAGCAGAGTTATCTTGTTGTGCACCAAGAATTCTATAAGGGAAACTATTATCTGTACTTAAACGATACACCTGCACTGTTGGCTGATTCATCATCGTACTCCAAGATTTCGCTCCATCTAAACTTACCTGAGCACCTCCGTCATCAGATACAATCATTCTCCTTGGATTTTTTGGATCAATCCATAAATCATGATGATCTCCATGAGGAGTTGGTAAAGATTTAAAGTTTCTACCGCCATCTGTAGACACCATAAAGTTTACGTTTGGACAGTACACTTTATTTTCATCCATTGGGTCAACAAAAACTTTAGTATAGTACCAAGCACGTTGACGAATATTGTTATCGCTGCAAACTAATTCCCAAGATTTTCCAGCATCATCAGACATATATAAACCGCCGTCTTTGTTTTCAATCAAAGCATACAATTTATCTGTATTTGATTTAGCAATACCAATACCTACAATTCCCCAAACACCCTTAGGTAAACCTTTTGCAGCTTTCATATTTGTCCATGTTTCACCACCATCGGTACTCTTGTACATGCCAGATCCTTCACCACCGCTTTCTAAACTATACGGAGTTCTAATTAATTGCCATGTTCCAGCATACATTACATCTGGATTACTTGGATCAATGATCAAATCACTTGCTCCAGTTTGTGGATTCACATACAAAACTTTTTTCCAAGTTGCACCACCGTCTACACTTTTATATACACCTCTATTTTCATTAGGTCCAAATAAATGTCCCATCACAGCAGCCCAAACAATGTCTGGATTTTTAGGATGAACAATCATGCGAACAATATGACGACCTTCTTTTAAGCCAATATTTTTCCAAGTCTTTCCTTCATCGGTTGATTTCCATGCACCTTCTAATCCTTCACTCACATTACCACGCATAGTATTTTCTCCTTCGCCCACGTAAATAATAGATTCATTGGATGGAGCAATCGCAATAGAACCAATGGTTCCACCAAAATAGCCATCAGAAATATTTTTCCAATTAGCACCCGCGTCGTTGGTTTTCCAAACACCACCACCTGTAGAGCCCATATAAAATGTATTAGACTCTGAGTAAGAACCAACAGCTGCAGCAGCTCTGCCACCTCTAAATGGACCTACCAATCTAAAATTTTGTGACTTGATTACAGGATCCTGTGTAATGCTTGCAACCTGCGGAGCAGTTACCGCTTTTTTCTTTTGTGCCATTACTGTAGTTCCATTAGCAGCAACTAACAATAAGACAATAGCAATCGTTTTTTTCATATACTTTGATTTAAACAAAATGAGTCTCCGAAGAGACTCATTTTTCTACTTATTTAATAACTTGTACTTCTTTAAATTTATTAATAGGTGTAGCTTCTACTAACTTTCTAAAGTCGGCCCAATCTTTTTCAAAGAAGGCATTTACTTTAGCAGCCACTCCATCAGCAGCAACAACTGCAGCAGCAATAGCAGCATTTTCTTGATCACCTGGAACGGTATTCTTACCCATAATCAACATACTAGCATTTCTAATAATGCCAATTGGAGTGATTACTGGAACAGTACCATAACCTTGTTTTTCTTGACGCTTACCCATCATATACTCTCTTAAGCCTTTTACTTTTTCAGTAATTACTTTATGTGTTTTATTTAAAGTATCAATGCCTTTATCTTTTTTATCCTTCCACTCTGCTTTTAATGCAGCTAAAACAGATTCAGCATCTTGAATCAAATCCAAGGCAGCATTGTATTTATCATTCACTGGTTGTAATTTTTCTAAAGCTGCATCTTGCGCTAATAACAATTCAGTTCTATTACTTAATCTTGGATCGTCTTTTACTTCTACCCAAACTGAGTCTGTATTTGCACCTGCCGTTACAACTAACTTATACTTACCAGCTATAACTTCTCTTCCGGTAAATTCTTTATCATCTTCATTGGAAGCTGCTCCACCTTCTTCATCAAAGAATCTTCTTCCTCCGCCACCGCCAGTTTTTGGAGCACCAGCAGCACGCTTGCCTTTTTGTTCAAAGCCCCAATAGTTTCTATTCAATCCAGAATCTACTTTGAAAGTAAGATTACGAATGACTTGATCTTTCATATCCTTGATTTGTACTTTCACTTTCTTAGTACTATCTGCAATATTCACTGAAATAGGTAATCCTGTTGGTTTATTTGGCGCATCCCACATACCCCAAGTACTCCACTCGTAAGGAGAATTTTTAATAGATAAATTGTGAATAGCATTTGGAACACTTACAAAGAATTTATTTTGCTCCCCTTTAGTAGCAGCTAATTTTCTTAAAGGTCTAATATCATCTAGCACCCATAAGCTTCTACCAAATGTTGCAATAGCTAAATCAGCTTCTCTATCTTGAATCGCAAAATCATAGGTAGAAACTGAAGGATAACCGTTCTTCCATTGTTGGAAACTAGCACCGTTATCTAAACTCACATAAAAACCTTGCTCTGTACCTGCAAAAATTAAATTAGGCTCTACTGGATCTTGTAATACAGTTAATGCATAACCATTTACTTTTTTAGCATCAACGATATTTGTCCAAGTCTTTCCACCATCTGTTGTTCTAAAAATATAAGGAGCAAAATCACCTTGTCTATAATTATTTGCTACCACAAATGCTTCATTTGCATTAAAACTAGAAGTTCTAATTTGAGGAATCCATGCACCCTTTGGTAAACCGATAATATTAGCAGTTAAATCTGTCCATGTTGCACCTCCGTTAGAAGTCACCTGAACTTTACCATCATCTGTACCGATATAAATCAAATCTTTTTGAACAGCACTTGGTGCAATACAAATAATTGTACAATGATTTTCAGCACCAGTAATATCAATACTTAATCCACCATTATCTCTTTGATCAATTTTAGCACTGTCATTGGTAGTTAAATCAGTAGAAATGATTTTCCATGATGCTCCTTTATTATTACTCTTATGTAAGAATTGAGAACCAAAATAAATGGTCTTCTTATCAAACGGATCTTGTGCAATAGCAGCATTCCAGTTAAAACGTAATAATGTTTTTGCATCTGGTGCTGGAGGCTTGATGAAAGAAGATTCACCTGTTTGTGTATTATATCTACCAACATTTCCACCTTGACTCATTGCATATACCCAATTAGCATCTTCTGCATCTGGCATTACATCAAAACCATCACCACCCCATAAATTATCCCAATCAAAGTTTCTTATACCACCTTGTACAGTTGTATAAGCAGGGCCTCTCCAAGAACCATTGTCTTGCATACCACCCATTACATGGTAAGGAATTTCGTTGTCAACATTGATATGATAAAATTGTCCTACTGGAATTTTCTCATCAAACATCCAAGTCTTTCCGCCATCGCGTGTGATACCAATACCGCCATCATTTCCATCTACAATAAATTTATTGTCTGTTGGATGAATCCAAAATGCATGGTGATCTGGATGGATACCACTGTATGGAATAATTGTTTCAAAGCTCTTTCCACCATCGATACTTTTTTGAACCGTTTGGCTGATATACCATAAAGTATTTTCATTCAAAGGATCACATATAATATCTTGGAAGTAGAATGGACGATTGTCAACAATTGATTTTTGACCATTCACCATTTTCCATGAATAGCCTCCGTCATCACTTTTATATAAACCACTCTTAGCAGATTCTATTAAAGCATACACTCTATTAGGATTTGATCTGCTAATTGCAATACCTACTCTACCTAAATTACCTTCTGGTAAACCATGCTCTTTACCTAATTTGATAAAGTTTTTACCGCCATCGATCGTCATATACAATCCACTTCCCTTTCCACCACTTTCTAAATGATATGGATTTCTATAATGATGCCACATCGCAACAAATAATTTATTAGGATTCGTTGGATCCATGATCATATCACCAGGACCAGACGTGTCGTTGGTATATAAAATTTGATTCCAAGTTTCACCTCCATCAGTTGTTTTATAAACTCCTCTATTTTTACTTTGACCATAAGGATTACCAATCGCACCAGCATATACGGTGTTTGGATTCGTTGGATCAATAATTACACGATGGATATTTCTGGTTTGCTCTAAGCCTACGCGCTTCCAAGTTCTACCAGCATCTAAAGTTTTATACATTCCTTCTCCAATACTAATGGAGTTTCTTGGATTACCTTCTCCGGTTCCTACCCAAACTACACTTGGATTAGATTGTTGAATAGCTAAAGAACCAATATTCATAATGGGTTGGTCTTCAAATACAGGTGTCCAACTAACACCACTGTTATTTGTTTTCCAAACGCCACCGGATGCAGCACCAATCCAAATATTGTTTGGACTATTTACTTCTACATCAATAGTAGTAACACGACCACTCATAGAAGCAGGGCCAATATTTCTTGGCTTCCAGTTTTTAAAGGCTTTGTTAATGTCTACTTTCTCTACTGCTGTTACAGGAGTAGATAACTTTTTAGACTTTTGTGCATTGACTACTCCAGTATTCAAAAGGGAAGTCGCCAAAATGGTACCTAAAAGAATAATACGCATGTGCTGAGCTTATTTACTTATTAAAAAATAATGAGTGTCTAAGCTACTTAATTTTTGGTCAAAAAAATTGGAAAAATGACCAGCGACAAAGATTTATAATCTTTCGATGATTCCAGCTATGCCCTGACCCCCTCCAACACAGGCTGTTACAATACCATATTTCTTGTTCAATCTCTCTAAGTCATTGATTATCTGTACAGTTAGCTTAGAGCCAGTACAACCCAATGGGTGTCCAAGGGCAATGGCTCCACCATTAATATTCACTTTTTGAGGATCTAATTGCAATGCTCTAATCACTGCCAAAGACTGAGAAGCAAATGCTTCATTGAGTTCAAAAAGATCAATTTGATCCAAACGCATGCCCGCTTGCTTCAGCACCTTAGGTACTGCTTCCACTGGACCTATTCCCATAACTCTTGGATGTACCCCAGCACTCGCACAATTCACTAATCTACCAATAGGTTGTAAACCCAAAGATTTCATTAAAGACTCACTCATGACCATTACAAAACTTGCACCATCAGAAGTTTGAGAAGAATTACCCGCAGTAACAGATCCCTTCAATGCAAAAGCTGGTTTTAATTTAGCCAATGCTTCCATGGTAGTATCCGCTCTTACACCTTCATCGGTATCTACAATATAAGATCGAGTTGCTTTTTTATTTTTTTCGTTGATATAATTTTCTTGCACTTCAATTGGCAAAATTCCTTTTTTGAAATAGCCATTATCAATTGCGTGTTTTGCTTTTTGATGAGAAGACAATGCAAAGGCATCTTGATCTTCTCTACTAATCTTATATTCATTAGCAACTGCTTCTGCAGTTAAGCCCATGGATAAATAATAATCAGGGTCTTGTTCTGCTATAGAGTAGGCAGGCACTGTCTTCCAGCCTGCTGTAGGTACCATACTCATTGATTCTGTTCCACCAGCAATGATACAATCTGCCATGCCAGTTCTAATTTTCGCAGTGGCCATCGCAATACTTTCTAAACCACTTGCACAATATCTATTAATGGTAATTCCTGGCACTTCAATTCCTAATGCTTTTGCAGAAATCATTCTTCCAAATTGTAAACCTTGTTCCGCTTCTGGCACCGCGTTTCCTACAATCACATCATCAACTAATTTGTGATCTAACATGGGAACTGTTTTCATCAAACCTTTAATCACTTCAATAGCTAATTCATCAGAACGCATAAATCTAAATCCACCTTTTTTACTTTTTGTAATGGCAGTTCTAAAACCGGCTACGATATAAGCTTCTTGCATAAAATAGTTTTTAATAATCACTCAATTCTGGCCTAAAAGTAGTCATTTTTTCAAAAGGTTGTTTATGCAACTAAATATTTCATTGTAAATTTGAGGCATGATTTATCCTCTTGTCAAGAATACCTTGTTTTTATTCCCCCCTGAAAAAGCGCATCGCATTTCTATGAACGGCCTGCATGCGGCTTCAAGCCTACCTTTTCTTAAACATTGGATAGCGCATCAATTTCAGTATCCATCCACTCGATTGAAAAAAACAATCATGGGTTTGGAATTCCCCAATCCGGTTGGTCTGGGAGCGGGTTTTGACAAAAACGCAGAACATTTAGATGTATTGGCACTGTTGGGATTTGGATTTATAGAAATCGGAACAGTTACTCCCCTTGCGCAAGCAGGTAATCCAGCTCCAAGATTATTTAGATTACCCGATCAAAAAGCCTTGATCAATAGAATGGGTTTTAACAACGATGGTGTAGAAAAAATTGCTGCTAGATTAAAAGACAGAAAATCAAAAGAACACGCTCCTTTAATTATTGGTGGAAACATAGGTAAAAATAAGGTTACCGAAAATGAAGATGCTTGGAAAGATTATTGCATCAATTTTAAAGGACTAGAAGAAGTAGTAGATTATTTTGTGGTGAATGTAAGTTCTCCCAACACGCCAGGACTTAGAGCATTGCAAGAAAAAGAAGCATTAAGAAAAATATTTGCTGAATTACAAAGTTTAAATAAAAATAATAAACCCATTTTATTGAAGATTGCGCCAGATTTGGAACTAAGTGCATTGGATGATATTATTGCTTTAACACAGGAAGTTAAAATAGATGGCTTGGTATCAAGCAACACCACATTAGACAGAAGCTTATTGAATCAAGCCAATCAAATAAAGGCCGAAAAAATTGGTGCAGGTGGATTAAGTGGTCAACCACTTTTACATAAATCCAATGAAGTACTTCGTTATTTATACAAAGGCATTAACGGGCGCATACCCATTATAGCAAGTGGTGGTATATTAACGGGCGCTGATGCACAATCAAAAATAAATGCAGGTGCAGACTTAGTTCAGGTTTGGTCTGGATTTATTTATGAAGGACCAAGCATGGTAAAAAAAATCTGCCAAGCTTTATAATTACACCTCACAAAGTTGATCAAATGATTCAAATACAGTCTTTTTGCTTTAATGCTTTTCAAGAAAACACCTACATATTATACAACGAGCAAAAAGAAGCCATCATCATCGACCCTGGAATGTATACCAGAGTGGAATACAAGCAATTCACCAATTTTATTGAAGACAATCAATTAAAGCCAACACTTTTATTAAATACCCATTGTCATTTAGATCATGTTTTTGGTAATAATTTTGTAAGCGAAACCTATCAATTAGCAGCCCATTTTCATGCCAACGAACAAGTGGTGATTGATCGGCTTCCAGAAGCAAGCGCTAAATGGGGTGTGGTTACAGAAGCGTATAAAGGACCGGTAAAATATTTGCAACAAAATGAAATCATTCAATTAGGAAAAGATCAATTTATATGCTTGTATACTCCGGGACATTCACCCGGCAGTCTTTGCTTTTATCATGAACAGCAAAACTTTATTATTGGGGGCGATCTGGTATTTATGGATGGCGTGGGCAGAACTGATTTACCCGGATGCAACCCTTCAGACCTCATTCAAAGTATTCGAAAAGAAATCATTCCTTTAAAGGATGATTTGGTCATATATTCAGGCCATGGTCCTGCAACAAGTTTAGGTAGAGAAAAGCTTCACAATCCCTATATCCAACATATTCTTAAGAGCATGACGAGTTAACAATTTAATAATATAAGACATGGTATTAATTCTGTTTTATATAGATTAAATTTGTAGCATCATGGAAGGCAACCCTATCAAAATATTAATTGCAGATGACGAGCCAGATATCGTTGAAATAATTAGTTTTCATTTAGAGAAAGCAGGTTATATAGTAGCATCAGCGAAAGATGGTAGCGAAGCCATAGAGAAAGCAAAGCAATTTCAACCTGACTGTATCATCTTAGATATTATGATGCCGAAAAGAAACGGCTTTGAAGTTTGCGAATATTTAAGATCCAATAAAGAATTTGACAATACTTTCATTGTTTTACTAACAGCCTTAAACGACGAAGCTTCTCATATCAAAGGTCTAGAATTAGGAGGAGACGATTTTGTGAACAAACCCATTAGTCCTAAAGTATTGGTAAGTAGAATTAATGCATTATACAGAAGAATTCAACCAGTATCATCCGAAAAGAAAATTATTCAGGTAAAAGATTTAATCATTGATGCTACACAATATAAAACATCCATCAACTCTAAAATCTTTGTTTTAGCAAAGAAAGAGTTTGAATTATTGTACTTATTGGCAGCTCAGCCTGGCAGAGTATTTCTTAGAAATGAGATTTTATCACAAGTATGGGGCAATGATGTCATAGTGGGTGACAGAACCATTGATGTGCATGTAAGAAAAATCAGGGTCAAGTTAGGTGTTGACCTTATCACTACTGTAAAAGGCGTGGGTTATAAGTTCGATTACTAGTTAGCGACAATAGTTATTGATGATAATTTTCTACCTTCGCTGTAGCCATTAAGGCAAATTCCAAATGTTCAAAGACAAAAATTTATCACCCAAACAATTGGCTGCATTAACTGCTTTGCTGCTTTCTAGCCTTATTGCTTTAAGTGTTTTTGTTTGGTTTCAAGATTGGAAGGTTTTATTAGCCTATTTTATTGCTTGTTTTATAGCCATCTATTTAATCCTGGATCGTATTTTGGATTTCTTTATTTATAGAAAAATAAAATTGATCTACAAACTGATTTCACAAACCAAAGCAACCAAAAGAGAAGAAGCTTATCAAAAATATATTCTTCCTAAAAAAGGTATTGACGAAGTAAGAGAGGATGTTGAAGAATGGGCTGAACAAAAATTTGAGGAGATCAAAAAATTACAATCCAACGAGGAATTCAGAAAAGAGTTTTTACAAAATCTATCTCACGAAATTAAAACACCTATTTTTTCTATACAGGGTTATTTAGAAATTTTAGCAGATGGTGCTGTAGAGGATAGTACGGCTGCGATGAAATATATTGGCAAATCACAGGCCAATGTGCAGAGATTGGTGCAATTAGTAAATGATATTGATATCATCACCAATTTAGAGATTAATAAAGAACCATTATTAAAACAACAATTTATCATTCAAGATACAATCAAGGACGTTGAAAATAACTTAAGTTTTAAATTGGATAAAAAAGCAATTCAATTCAGTTTTAAAAAAGGTTGCGAAACCCCTATTCAAGTATTTGCTGATAAAAATAAAATTTACCAGGTACTTTCAAATATTATCACAAATGCAATTAAATATGGAAAGCAAGAGGGTGAGATAACTGCCAGCATATATGTTTTGGAAGATGAAAAAGTATTGATTGAGATCAGCGACAATGGAATAGGCATTGCAGAAGAACATATACCAAGACTGTTTGAACGTTTTTACAGAACAGATGACGCTAGAAGTAGAGATGTAGGTGGTGCTGGTTTAGGCTTGGCAATTTGCAAACATATTATTGAAGCTCACGGTGAAAGCATTCAAGTAAGAAGTAAGATCAATGTGGGTACCACCGTTGGATTTACACTACCTTACAAAGGCTAGTATCCTATTTTTTTCGTTTCTTTGTATTCTAAATTTTTCTAATGCAAACTATATTAGTTACTGGAGGTTGTGGTTATATTGGAGCACATACTATTGTGGATTTAATCGAGAACGGATTCAATGTTATTTCGGTAGATAACCTTTCTAGAGCAAGTGATCAATCTATAGTAGGCATAGAAAAAATCACTGGTAAAAAAATCAAAAACTACAAAGTAGACTTAACAGATAAAGTTGCTACTGAAAATATTTTTATTGAAAATCGAGGCATTACTGGCATCATACATTTTGCAGCATACAAAGCAGTGGGCGAATCGGTTGAATTACCCTTAGACTATTATGAAAATAATTTATTCTCATTAGTGCATTTATTACAAATGTCTGTAAAGTATCACGCAAAGCATTTTATCTTCTCTTCTTCTTGTACAGTATATGGCAATCCTGATACTACAAGAGTTACAGAAGCAACTCCTTTACAAACAGCCGCATCACCATATGGCGCCACTAAACAAATGGGGGAAGTGATTGTTAAAGATGCTGCACATACCTACCCTATTTCAGCTATTTTATTGAGATACTTTAATCCAGTAGGTGCGCACCCAAGCACTGCTATTGGTGAATTGCCTATTGGTCGCCCGCAAAATTTAGTACCAGCCATTACCCAAACAGCCATTGGCAAATTACCAAAGATGCAAGTACATGGAACAGATTATGATACGAGAGATGGTTCATGTATTAGAGACTATATTCATGTTTGCGATATTGCACATGCACATACTTTAGCATTACAATATTCTATCAAAAAGAATCAAGAAAAATCTTGCGAAGTTTTCAATTTAGGTACCGGCAATGGCATTACTGTTTTAGAAGCTATCCAAGCTTTTGAAAAAGTAAGTGGCGTAAAATTAAATTATGAGATTGGCCCAAGAAGAGCTGGCGATATTGTTGCGATTTATGCCAATAATGACAAAGCTGTGAAAGAATTAGGCTGGAATTGTAAATATGGATTAGAGGAAATGATGTTGACTGCTTGGCAATGGGAACAAAGCCTTGCAAAATAATTGAGTACAATTAGTTTTGTACCAACATTTTTTCTGCGTTCTCTGCCATTTGAAGCGCTTCAATAAACTCATCTATATCTCCATTGACAACGGCATCTAAATTATATGAAGTTACATTCACTCTATGGTCTGTAACCCTTCCCTGTGGCCAGTTATAGGTTCTAATTTTTGCACTTCTGTCTCCCGTACTCACTAAAGTTTTTCTGTGTTTAGAAATTTCGTCTTCTTGTTTACGTACCTGTTCTTCAAATAAACGCGTACGCAACATGGTCATGGCTTTTTCTCTATTTCCTAATTGAGATCTTTCTGTTTGACATATCACTACTGTGCCAGTAGGTATATGCGTCAACATTACTTTGGTTTCCACTTTATTTACGTTCTGACCACCCGCACCTCCACTTCGTGCAGTTTCCATTTTTACATCTGCAGGATTTAATACAAAATCTACCTCCTCCGCTTCAGGCATAACTGCCACAGTTGCAGCAGAGGTATGTACCCTTCCCTGTGTCTCCGTACTTGGAACTCTTTGAACACGATGTACCCCTGATTCAAATTTTAAAGTTCCATATACATCTTCCCCACTCACTTCTAAAATTACTTCCTTATAACCGCCTACTGTTCCTTCACTTTCACTCGCAACTGCTACTTTCCAACCTTTCTTTTGACAATATCTTGTATACATTGTCAATAAATCACCCACAAATAAACTTGCTTCATCACCACCCGTTCCTGCTCTCAATTCAATAATCGCATTCTTATCATCCTGAGGATCTTTTGGAATCAATAATTTAGTCAACTCTTTTTCTAAATGATCTTTCTCCGTTTCTAGTTCTGGTAATTCCATTTTTGCTAGCTCACGCATGTCTGCATCATCACCATTCAAACTATCTTTAGCAAATTGATAGTCGGCCAAAACCTTCACATATCTCAAATAAGGTTGTACAATTTTTTCCAAGGAACGATATTCCTTGCTCATTTTACCAAACTCGGCTTGGTTATTAATAATTTCTGGATTGGTCAAAGCCACCCCTACTTGGTCAAATCTAGCTTTTATGGCTTCTAATTTATCTAACATAGTCGTTTTTCTGTGCGCAAAAATAGTTATTTTAGTTGTCAATTAAAACAATCCCTTCTTATGAAAATTTTAGTGCCCGTTTTTATGGCCCTTTCTATTGGCGCTCAGGCGCAATCTATACATTTTAAATCGGTGGTGGTAGACACGCACAATGATGCAGTTACAGCATGTATAGAGAAGAAAGTTAGTTTAGATCAAGATTTGAGAGGGATCAATCATTCAGATTTAAAAAGATTCAAAGAAGGTGGCTTGGATTACCAATTATTCTCTATTTGGTGCGATGGAGACAAAAAGAACCCCTATGCTTGGGCCATGAGAGAAATGGATACACTCGATGCAGTAGCAGCAAGAAATCCAGATAAAATGGTGGTTGCTAAAAATTGGGCCCAAATTCAAAAAGCATTGAAAGAAGGAAAATTAGTTGCACAATATGGTGTAGAAGGTGGACATATGATTGAAGATGATATCAATAAACTTGATACATTTTATAAAAGAGGTGTAAGATATATGACATTGACATGGAACAATTCCCCTAGTTGGGCCAGCTCTCATACAGATGAAAAAAATGCTAAATACGCAGGACCAAGAGGATTAACCTCTTTTGGAAAACAAATCATTCAAAGAATGAATCAATTGGGAATGATCGTAGATATCTCACATGTAGGCGAAGCTACTTTTTGGGACGCTATTAAAACAACTACCAAACCTGTCATTGCATCACATAGCAATGCATATACTATTTGTCCGGTAACAAGAAATTTAAAAGATGATCAAATCAAAGCAGTAGGTAAAAATGGTGGCGTCATTCATTTAAATTTCTTCTCTGCATTTGTTGATAGTACATTCCAAGCGAAAAACATGGCTTTTAGAAGAAAACACAAAACTGAGTTAGACGCTTTATTGGCAACAGGTATTCAACAGGAATATGCACAATCAACTTTAGCTGAAAAATACAAAGAAGAAACGGATGCAAACAAGCCAGATATAGAAGCATTGATGAAACACTTAGATCATATTGTAAAACTGATTGGCGTGGATCATGTTGGATTAGGATCTGATTTTGATGGAATAGATTCTGCCCCTAAACAATTAAAGACCGTAGTAGATTATCCAGAATTCACCAAAGCCTTAATTAAAAGAGGTTATTCAGATACAGATATTGAAAAAATCTTAGGAGGCAACTTCTTACGCGTGTATCGTATGAACAACCCTAATTAATCAAAAAGCCGCTTAATAAAATTTAAGCAGCTTCTTGATTTTCATCTTATGATTTTTCACCCCTGCCCCATAAACGAGCAGGGGTGATTTATTTTTTACAACTAATATGCTAAAAGTTTTTGCATGGTTTCTTCCAATCTTGCATTGGCTAGGTATTGTTTTTCCAACTCCATATTAAATGGAATAGGGGTATCTAAAGAAGCGCAACGCATCACTGGTGCGTCTAATTGTTGGAAACAATGTTCTCCAATCCATGCAGCAATATCTGCACCAATACCTCCTGTTAAATTATCTTCATGCAATACCAATACTTTATTGGTAGTAGATACTGCTTCTGCAATAGCATCATAATCTAATGGTGCCAAAGATCTAAGATCTACAATGGTTAAAGAAATTTCCGGATGCTGTTCTTGGTATGTATTTGCCCAGATCACACCCATGCCATAAGTAATGATTGTAGCATCAGTTCCTCTAGAAACAAAATGTGCTTTACCAATTAGTAATTGATAATATGCATCTGGCACTTCAGCTTCTAGTTTTCTATACAAAGCTTTGTGTTCAAAAAACAAAACTGGATTTGGATCTAGTAATGCTGCAATCAATAAACCTTTGGCATCTGCTGGATTGCTTGGATATACTACTTTCAATCCAGGAACATGCGTAAACCATGCTTCATTGGATTGTGAATGAAAAGGACCTGCACCTACACCTGCACCTGTTGGCATTCTAATAACCACGTCTGCATTTTGTCCCCATCTATAATGAATCTTTGCAAGATTGTTTACAATCTGATTAAAGCCTACAGAAACAAAATCTGCAAATTGCATTTCCATCACCGATTTTATTCCTTCCAAGCTTAATCCCAATGCGGCACCCACAATAGCACTTTCACAAATGGGTGTATTGCGCACTCTTTGTTTTCCAAATTTTTCAACAAAGCCTTCTGTTACTTTAAACGCACCTCCATACTCTGCAATGTCCTGACCCATGATCACCATCTCAGGATAACGCTCCATGGTTTGCATCAATGCATCACTAATTGCTTCAATAAATCTTTTTTGTTGAAAAGGCCCTATGCTATCTCTATTCGCAAAGACGTCTTGGTACACTTGTACGTTTGTTTCCAAAATAGGAGCGAAAACGTCTGCCATCTCATCTTCCACTGAAATTGCAAATGGGGTAGGTTCCATCGCTTTTGCCAAATCTTGTTCTATCTGATCTTTGATCTCGTTTTTAATTTCAGCCACCTGCATTTCATTGATCACTCCTTCACTCACTAAGTATTGTTCATAGTTTTTAATGGGATCTTTTCTAGACCAAGCTTCCATTAATTCTTTCGGAACATATTTTACACCACTTGCTTCTTCATGTCCACGCATTCTAAAAGTGACACATTCTATCAAATAAGGTTTTTGATTATTAATACAATATTCTCTAACACCCTTAATGGTTTCATATACTTCTAAAATATTATTTCCATCTATTCGAATACCTTCCATCCCATAGCCCTTTGCTCGATCAACTAAATGTTCACAAGCATATTGTTCATTGGTAGGCGTACTTAAACCGTATCCATTATTTTCAATAATAAATATGACTGGCAAATTCCAAACAGCAGCTACATTCAATGCTTCGTGAAAATCTCCTTCACTGGTTCCACCATCACCCGTAAAAGCAATGGTCGCTTTTAATAAACCTCTTTGTTGATATGCTAAAGCAACGCCATCAGCAATCGCTAATTGTGGACCTAGATGCGAGATCATCCCACATATATGATGTGCCGCTGAACCAAAATGAAAACTTCTCTCTCTAGCTTTACTAAAACCATCCCTATCCCCTTGCCACTGTTTAAACAAATCAACCAATGACATATTGCGAGATGTAAATACTCCCAAGTTTCTATGCAAAGGCATGATCCATTCTGTTGGATCCATTGCCAAAGTTGCACCTACTGAAATAGCTTCTTGACCAATCCCACTAAACCATTTACTAATTTTACCTTGACGTAACAATACCAACATTTTATCCTCTATCATTCTTGGTACTACCATAGAACGATATAAATGAATTAATTGTTGATTGTCTAAAGACCCTCTTTTGAATTCCATCAAGCTTAAATTAGTGTTTCAAATTTACCAAATAAAGCCCATAAAAAACCCTCCTTTTGGGAGGGTTTTTTATGTATACTTTTAAAAGTTACTCTCTTGAATTTAATTTGCTTAACAATTTCAAAATTTCAAGGTATAACCACACTAAGGTTACTAATAATCCAAATGCGCCATACCATTCCATATATTTAGGTGCACCCATTTCTGCAGCTTGCTCTATTGCATCAAAATCTAATAATAAATTCATTGCAGCAATACCCACTATAAATAAGCTAATACCAATACTTAATGGAGAACTATCAAATGCAAAGCCCATATCTACTCCAAACAAACCTAAGATCCAAACGATCAAATAAAATAAACCAATTCCCATGGTTGCGCTCATGATGATAGAACGAAACTTATTGGTCACAGTAATGATTCTGAAATTATACAATAAGAACATTGCTAATGCTACCCCCATGGTCAAACCAACTGCATGAATGATTAGGTTTGGATAAGACTTTGCAAACATTTGATTAAAGAATGCGCTAATACCTCCAATAAATAAACCTTCTAAAATTCCATAAGCAGGAACGATATATGCAGCCCAAGTTGGTTTAAACATAATGACCAATGCTAAAATAAATCCGCCGATGGCACCTACTAACATTAAGGTAGTAGCAGTTTGAAAATTACCTTCTGCATAAATATTCCAAATAAACATTGCAGAAGCCATTACCATCAACAGTAAAAACCCAAACTTGTTCATGGTTCCTCTGATGCTCATTACACCAAAAGAGCCTGCTGTTTCATGAAGGCTTTTATCAAAAATCTTTTCTGTTAATGTTGGATTCCCTGTTTTAAATGTTGACATAAAATATTGTTTTATTTAACGTATATAAAAATACTACATATTGAATGATAAATAGTCATTAGGCATTATAAAAAATAGTTAATCCTATTTTTTTAAGCCTGGATAAGTATTTAATTTCCTAAACTGGTAATTCGGATTACGCTTCAGTAAACCAATCATCTTAGCCAATTTAGCAGAATCAGCACTTGCTCTAAACTCGTGATCGTGCATGAGTATAACCAAATGATTATTGGTCTTCGTTTTATTGAATTTCAACAAACTGTCCGCAAAGGCTGCGATCTTTTCTGGAGCATCAATGGGTCTTCCAGATGAATTATAACGCCACTCCATATCCCAACCCACTACATTAAATCCAACGCTATCCATTTTCTTCACCAATGGTCTTACCAAACCGCTAGCTCGTTTAATGTTGGATGTATTCCAAGCATTGTTACCTGGCAACCTAGCAATATTATTATTGGTTTGTAGTATTCGCCCAGCCTTCATAAAATCTGCCAATGAGGAATCTGATTGATGGTAGTAATGAATGTAATCACCATAAAAAGCATGTGAATAGCTATGGTTAGCAATCAAAAATAATTTCGGATTACTCGCTATTCTCTTATAAGCATTTCTTCCAAAATTACTTCTTGACTGATGGAAAGCCACTTCAAAAAAAGTAGCAGCAACTTGCTCTTGCTCACATATGTTAATACAATTGTTGGTACCGGGTAATGGGCCATCATCAAAACTTAAATAAATGTATTTGGTTAGGGGATCTGATTTTACTGGAGCCAACTTTTGTACCGCTACAGAAGGAGCAGGAAATAGAGTAAATAAATGTGCTGCTAAGTAAATTAAGTAACCAATCATATTTTTCGTCCTTAGAATGGCCGCAAAGTTAGACAAGAAATAGGTATTTTAGGTATAAAAATGAAGGTTTTGCCGGTTGAAGCTTTACCTTTGCAGCAAACGGCTCAACATGCAAAAAGATATTGTTTTACAGGATGTGGTGATCAAGTTCGCGGGTGATAGTGGAGATGGAATGCAATTAACTGGTCAACAATTTACCAATAATACTGCTTTACTAGGAATAGACTTAGCAACCTTCCCTGATTTCCCTGCAGAAATCAGAGCCCCGATTGGAACATTACCAGGGGTAAGTGGATTCCAATTACATTTTAGTTCAGACAGAGTGTATACTCCCGGAGATATTTGTGACGTATTGGTAGCCATGAATGCAGCTGCATTAAAAGTAAATTTAAAAGGATTAAAAAAAGGCGGAAAAATTATTGCCAATATTGATGGATTTGATGCAAAGAATTTAAGATTGGCTGCTTACCCAGAAGGCATCAATCCTTTGGAAGATGGAAGCTTAGATGGGTACGAATTAACCAAGGTAGATATTACTAAATTAACGCGTGAAGCTTTAAGCGCTTATACAGAATTAGGAAATAAAGAAAGAGATCGTGCTAAGAACATGTTTGTACTAGGATTGATCTATTGGTTATATAATAGAGACTTAGATACAACGATTGAATTCTTGAAAGAGAAATTTGGTAAGAAAGAATATATTTTAAAAAGCAATATCGATGTATTAAAAGCAGGATACCATTATGGAGAAACTGCTGAATTATTTAATGCAAGATATAAGGTGGATAGAGCAAAGATGGAACCTGGCTTATATAGAAGCATCATGGGTAACCAAGCTTTATCAATGGGACTAGTGGCTGCTTCTCAAAAAGCAAAACTGCCTTTATTTTTAGGATCTTACCCTATTACACCTGCTTCTGATATTTTACATGAATTAAGTAAGTATAAACATTTTGGTATTCGCACTTTCCAAGCAGAAGATGAGATTGCAGGAATTGGCGCAGCCATTGGCGCTAGTTATGGCGGATCTATTGGATTAACTACTACTTCAGGTCCAGGTATGGCTTTAAAAACAGAAGCCATTGGCTTAGCGACGATGTTGGAAATACCATTATTAATTGTCAATATACAAAGAGGTGGACCTTCAACGGGTTTACCTACAAAGACAGAACAAAGTGATTTGTTACAAGCTTATTATGGTAGAAATGGAGAAGCGCCCATACCAGTTTTAGCAGCATCTACACCAAGTGATTGTTTTCACATGGCTTATGAAGCGGTAAGAATTGCTTTGCAACATATGACTCCTGTTATTTTATTAAGCGATGGATATATTGCGAATGGTGCAGAACCTTGGAAATTTCCTAATGCTAGTGAGATACCAGATATTGAAGTGAAATTCAAAACTTCTTTGGATGAAGGCGAAGCAAAATTCTTGCCTTATAAAAGAGATGAAAAATTAGCAAGACCTTGGGCGATTCCTGGAACAAAAGGTTTTGAACATAGAATTGGCGGACTAGAAAAACAACACGAAACAGGGAATGTAAGTTACGATAGTGAGAACCATCAATTCATGGTAAAAACAAGAGCTGCTAAAGTAGAAAAGATCGCAGACTATATTCCATTACAAACCATTGATAGTGGTGCAGAGAAAGGAAAAGTATTGGTATTAGGTTGGGGCTCTACTTATGGCACCATCAAGAGTGCTGCTTTACAATTACAAAGTCAAGGCAAGGAAGTAAGCCATGCACATATCAAATACATGCGTCCTTTCCCAAAAAACTTAGGAGATATCTTGAAAAATTTTGAGACTATTTTAATTCCAGAAATTAACAATGGACAATTAATCAAAATTATTCGTGACCAATATTTTGTGGACGCAAAGGGATATAATAAAATTATGGGTGTGCCAATTACGAAACAAGAATTGGTAACTGCAATAGAATCATACTTATAAAAAAATGGGTCTCCAAAAGGGACCCATTTTTTATTTATGCATTTTCTGAAAATATTTGCAATAGGATTGAATCCCACATTCATCACATTTTGGACTTCTTGCAAGACAAGCATATCTACCATGCAGAATTAGCCAATGATGTGCTTTATGCACAAGTTCGGATGGAATATGTTTAATCAATGCTTTTTCAACTGCTAAAGGAGTAGTAGCTGTTTGAGGTACTAAGCCAATTCTTCTACTCACTCTATACACATGAGTATCCACCGCCATATTGGGTTGTTGATCAATAACACTGGTAATCACATTCGCAGTCTTTCTTCCAACCCCCGGAAGCGTTACCAATTCTTGAATAGTCATAGGCACTTCGCCATTAAAATTATCCAAGAGTAATTGACTCATGCCAATTAAATGCTTGGTCTTATTATTGGGATAAGAAATGCTTTTTATTAAAGGAAATAAATCATCAAAACTGGCTTTTGCCATTTTTTGAGGAGTAGGATATTTTTTAAAAATGCCTGGCGTAGTTAGATTGACTCTTTTGTCAGTACACTGTGCAGATAAAATAACTGCTACTAAAAGTTGAAAAGGATTTTCATAATACAATTCTGTTTCTGCAACAGGGACATGCTCCAAAAAATAATCAATGACCGCTTTATACCTTTCTTGTTTTTTCATGGAGCAGAAGCTTATTGAGGCTTTTCTGTATTGGTCTCCGCGCTATCTTCAAACAAATACACTTCCTCCCCTTCTCTTCTTAATAAATATCTTTCTCTTGCGTATTTCTCCACTGCAGCTGGATTACTTTGAAGATTTTCCAATTGCTTTTGAGTAAGATTGATCTCTTCTTGATAATATTTTTTGGCTGCTTCTAGTTTTTCTAATTCTGCTTTTCTCTCTCTTTGTAAAAAGAAATCTCTTTGGTCAAAAAATAACATCCAAACCACAAAGCCCACCAAAACTAAAAAGTATCGGTTAATGATTACAGGGAATATTTTTTTCAAGATGCTCATATAAAAGATTCTAGGTAAAAATAAGCTAGTTAGGATTATGCACAAAAAAAGAATGAGTCCCTTTAGGAGACTCATTCTTTAATAACTGAGTCTCCGGAGGGACTCGATTATACAATTATTTACTTCCAAACTTTAGTTTACCCTTAGCTGGGAAAACACCAGTTTCGCCTAATTGTTCTTCGATACGAATCAATTGATTGTATTTAGCCATACGATCTGTTCTTGAAGCAGAACCAGTCTTGATTTGGCCACAGTTTAATGCTACTGCTAAATCAGCAATCGTAGTATCTTCTGTTTCACCAGATCTGTGTGACATAATAGTATTGTATCCATTATGTTGCGCTAGACTCACCGCATTGATGGTTTCCGTTAAAGTACCAATTTGGTTTACTTTTACCAATAAGCCATTAGCAATTTTCTTATCAATACCAGTTTGTAAACGATTTACATTGGTTACAAATAAATCATCTCCTACTAATTGACATTTAGAACCGATAGTATCAGTCAAGTTCTTCCAACCAGCCCAATCGTCTTCTGCCATACCATCTTCAATAGAAACAATTGGATATTTTTTCACCCAAGATTCCCAATACTTTACTAATTGATCAGAACTCATTTCTTTACCTGAGCTCTTATGGAAAACATATTTCTTTTTCTTCGCGTTCCATAATTCACTATTCGCAGCATCCATTGCAATAGCAATTTGAGTACCAGCTTTGTAACCAGCAGCATGGATGGCTTCTAATACAGTTTCAATAGCTTCTTCGTTACTTTGGATGTTTGGTGCAAATCCACCTTCATCCCCTACGTTGGTGCTATATCCTTTTTTCTTTAAAGTACTTTTTAATTGATGAAAAATTTCAACTCCCCATCTTAAACCTTCGCTAAAATTAGGCGCTCCTACTGGCATGATCATAAATTCTTGAAAATCGATTTTATTATCTGCGTGTGCACCACCATTCAAAATATTCATCATTGGCATGGGTAATGTTCTCGCATTCGTTCCGCCAATGTATCTATATAGAGGAAGGTTTGCTTCTTCTGCTGCTGCTTTAGCAACCGCCATGGATACTGCTAAAATAGCGTTAGCACCTAATTTAGCTTTATTTGGAGTACCATCTAATTCAATCATTACCTGATCAATCGCAGCTTGAGAAGTAATATCAAAACCTGTAATACCATTTGCAATAATAGTATTTACATTTTTCACTGCTTTCAAAACACCTTTTCCTAAATATTTCTTTTTGTCATTGTCTTTTAATTCTACTGCTTCGTGAACACCAGTGCTAGCTCCACTTGGCACTGCAGCACGACCTAACGCACCTTCATCTGTTAATACATCTACTTCCACTGTAGGATTTCCACGGCTATCTAAAATTTGTCTTGCTTTTACGTCAACAATGTAACTCATAGTTTGATGATTTATTTTCTAAAATATTGTACTGTTTGAGAACGCAATTTACACCCATTTTTTTTAATGGGTAAGCAATTTGAAGATTTCTTCTAAACTAGCTTCTTCAGTATGCAAACGTTCTATATTCAAGCCCATATCCAATGCAAACTGCATCACTATTTTCTTAACATCCTTTCCCTCAGCGGTTTTTACGACTAACAGGTGTTTGTCGATGCTGACAATGTCTAAAGATAAAGTAGCGATATGCGCGCTCATGTGAGTCAATTCTTCCTCAAAAAGAATATGCAAATGATTGGTCTTAGGTTTCAATAACTCCTCCATTGGCTCATTCGCAACCAATCTACCTTGATGCATTACCAATACCCTACTGCATACCGCAGTCACTTCTTGTAAGATATGTGAAGAAAACAAAATCATAGAATGTTTACTGAGTTGTTTGATCACTTCTCTTATTTCAATTAATTGATTGGGATCTAAACCAGAAGTGGGTTCATCCAATAATAATAATGCAGGTTGATGAATAATAGCTGCTGCAATACCTAATCTTTGTTGATACCCTTTTGATAGTTCACCAATTTTTTTGTGTTGCATCAATCCCAATTGTAAAAAATCGATGACTTCTTTAATTCGATTACTCAGCTGATTGACTTGATGAATAGTACCCAGAAATTGCAAATATTCTTTGACATATAAATCTTTATACAAAGGATTGCTTTCTGGCAGATAGCCAATTAATTTTTTAGATGCAATAGAATCCATTTGAACCAACTGATTGTTGATGGTAATTTTCCCTGCATCAGGCATTAATACACCAGCAATCATTTTAAGTGTAGTGCTCTTCCCTGCACCATTCGGGCCTAAGAATCCAACAATTTCACCAGGATGCAGTTCAAAAGAAATGTTATCAACGGCTTTTTGACCATTGTATTGTTTTTGAATATTGCTTACCACTAAAGACATATCCAAAATTACATTCTTTCTATGGCTAATCCATTATTTCTTTAGAAGATTCGGGCAGATCCCCATATTCATTTTGAGCAGCATATTTGCCAAAAATAAAAAAGCCAATAGTAATGGGTAAGAATATGAGTAAAATAATCACCCATTGTAAAATAGTATTGGCCTTGGCAGCTTCTGAAGCGGCACCAATCTTCACATAGGCCTGATAAACTAGAAATAAAATAATGGCTGGAGACATGATCATCCAAACAAATCCTAATATTTTTTTTATGGTATTCATCATCAATACATTTAAATTTTAATCATTTAATCCATTACATTTTCATCCATTTTGTTGGATAAATAAATAGCTCCTATCACCAAGCAAACTGTTGCTACGCCAATAGGATACCACAATCCTGCCAATACATCACCAGCCGGATTCGCAGAAGTTTTGGTAAACTCCACAATCAATGTTCCTAAAAAAGGTACTAGACCTCCAAAAACCCCATTACCAATATGATAAGGCAAGGACATAGAAGTATACCTGATTTTAGTGGGAAACATTTCAACTAAAAAAGCAGCAATAGGACCATACACCATTGTGACGTAAACAATTTGAATAAATACCAACCATATCATTTTCCAAAAAGCTGCATTACCTAATGTTTTTTCTACCTGTACAAAAGGTTTGGGAGATTGATATTGTATCATACTCGGAAAAATCAATGTGAGTGGTCTTGCAGCATATAAAGAATCTTTCAAAAACAATGTATCTGTCTTTGTGTATTTAAAAATGGAACCATCTGTATAGAAAGTATCTTCTTGTTTCTTAATATATAATTTGGTTTTATCTACTGCATCAATGATGGGAATTGCGGTCATATAATTCGTCAACTTATTTTCCACTAATTGGCTTCTTTTGGATGCATCAGTAATATGGATAAACTCTTTATAGATAGGTCTGTAGGTGATTACGGCCAACAACATGCCTGTCAACATAATCCACTTTCTTCCAACTTTATCACTTAACCAACCAAAAAAAACAAAACAAGGTGTAGCCATTAATATGGCAATGAGCATAATATTTCTTGATTGCACAAATTCAATTTTACAAACGGTTTCAATAAAACTTTGTGCATAAAATTGACCCGTATACCATACCACTCCTTGCCCCATCACTGCTCCAAATAATGCTAGTAAAACCATTTTAAAATTAGCCTTATGCCCAAAACTTTCTTTCAATGGATTGGTAGATGTTTTTCCTTCTGATTTTAGTTTAGTAAACATCGGAGATTCACTCATGCGCATTCTGATTAGAACAGAAACACCAACTAATAAAATAGAAATCCAAAATGGATAACGCCATCCACCCCATTCTGCACTAAATTGATCCACTCCTTGACTAGAACGAATTAAAATAATCACCCCTAATGCTAAGAACAATCCTAAAGTAGCAGTGGTCTGAATCCAACTGGTCCAAAAACCTCTTTGACCCGCTGGAGCATGTTCTGCAACATAAGTCGCTGCACCACCATATTCACCTCCTAAAGCCAAACCTTGTAATAATCTTAAGATCAACACCAAAATCGGAGCCAACCAACCAATGGTGGTATACCCTGGAACCAAACCAATCGCAAAAGTGGACCCACCCATAATTACTAGGGTTAATAAAAAAGTATGTTTTCTGCCAATCAAGTCTCCTAATCTTCCAAATACTAATGCTCCAAAAGGACGCACAATAAAACCTGCTGCAAAAATAGCTAGTGTGCTTAAAAGTGCTGCAGTTCCTGCATCTGCAGGAAAAAATTGTTTGGATAAAATAGTAGCTAACATTCCAAAAATGTAAAAGTCATACCATTCAATCAAAGTTCCCACAGAAGAAGCACCAATCACAAAGGCGATTTTGCTTGGAGGATTTGAAGCATTCATAGAATTTGTTTTAACAATCGTTTCATCAAGTTAAATATTTAAACTGAAAAACGTAAATTTGGTTACATAATTTATAACGATTGATATGTCTTATCCTTACCAAATCAAAAGCATGGTTGCCTATCATGCAGCTTACAAAAAAAGTATAGAAGAACCAGCACAATTCTGGAGTGAGATTGCTGAACATTTTACATGGCATAAGAAATGGGATACCACATTGGAATGGAATTTCAAAGACCCGAAAGTAGAATGGTTCAAAGGAGGTCAATTAAATATTACCGAAAATTGCATAGATAGACATTTAGCTACAAGGGGTAATCAACCTGCCATTATTTGGGAACCTAACGACCCTAAGGAAGAGCATCGAATCATTACCTATCATCAATTGCATACCAAGGTTTGTCAATTCACTCAAGTACTTATCAATAATGGCGTAAAAAAAGGAGATCGTGTTTGTATTTATATGGGCATGATACCAGAACTAGCTATTGCAGTATTGGCATGTGCAAGAATGGGTGCCATACATAGCGTGATTTTCGGAGGTTTCTCTGCACAAAGTATTGCAGACAGATTAGAAGACGCCAAAGCAACATGTATAATTACCTGTGATGGTGCATATAGAGGAGCAAAAGATATTCCTTTAAAAGGAGTAATTGATGATGCATTAACGAACAATACAACAGTGAATAAAGTAATTGTTTGTACTAGAACAAGAACTGCAGTATCTATGCTAAAAGGAAGAGATGTTTGGTGGGAGGATGAAATTAAAAAAGTAGAGTCACAAGATATAACTACGGTTGCAGCAACCGTGATGGATGCAGAAGATCCATTATTTATTTTATACACTTCTGGATCCACTGGAAAACCAAAAGGTGTGGTACATAGTGTGGCAGGCTATATGGTATATACTAATTATACATTTGTAAATACTTTTCAATATCAACCAGCAGATATTTTCTTTTGTACCGCAGATATTGGATGGATTACAGGGCATAGTTACATAGTATATGCTCCATTAAGTGCAGGTGGTACAAGTTTAATGTTTGAAGGCATTCCAACTTTCCCTGATGCAGGAAGATTTTGGGACATCATCGAAAAATTCAAAGTAAATATTTTATATACAGCTCCAACTGCTATTCGTTCTTTAATGAGTTTTGGATTGGGTCCTATTCAAAATAAAGATTTAAGTAGTTTAAAGGTTTTGGGCACAGTGGGTGAACCTATTAACGAAGAAGCTTGGCATTGGTACAATGAAAACATAGGACAAAAAAAATGTCCGATCGTAGACACTTGGTGGCAAACTGAAACAGGCGGTATCTTAATTTCTAATATGGCGGGTATTACTGAAGGGAAGCCAGGATGGGCCACTTATCCAATGCCAGGTATCAAAGCCGTTTTAGTGGATGATAAAGGAGAAGAAGTACAAGAAAAAGATGAAGAGGGAATCATTCGAGGTAATCTATGTATCACACAACCATGGCCATCCATTATAAGAACTACTTATGGAGATCACGAAAGATGCAGAACCAATTATTTTGCAACATACGATAACTTATATTTCACAGGTGATGGTGCATTAAAAAATGAATTGGGACAATTTAGAATCACAGGAAGAGTGGATGATGTATTAAATGTAAGTGGTCATAGAATTGGAACTGCCGAAGTAGAAAATGCTATTAATATGCATGCTGGTGTGGTAGAAAGTGCTGTAGTTGGATATCCGCATGATATTAAAGGACAAGGTATTTATGCCTATGTTATTTATGCTGGCTCACATGGGCAAGACACTCATGGCACTGCAGATCAAATTAGAAAAGATTTACTACAAACGGTAACGCGAATCATTGGCCCAATTGCAAAGCCAGATAAAATTCAATTTGTTTCAGGTTTACCCAAAACAAGATCAGGTAAAATCATGCGACGCATTTTACGTAAAGTAGCAGAAGGTGAATTAAAAAATCTTGGAGACACATCTACTTTATTAGATCCTGCAGTGGTAGATGAAATAGTAAAAGGAGTATTGTAAATTATTGCTCCATTAAAGATTTCAACTTACTTGATAAGAAAAATAATATCAAAGAAGCAGTTCCTGCCATGAATACAAAGAACATAAAGAATTCATGCAGGTTACTAATTTGATATCCTGCGAATGAAGTAATTTTTCCATTTTCTGGATACAATGCACTAAACACACCCGCTAGTTTATTTGCAAAGGCGTTTGCTGTAAACCAAACACCCATTAATAAGGAAGCAAATTTTACAGGAGCCAACTTATTAAATAAAGACAAACCTATAGGTGATAAACAAAGCTCACCCAAAGTATGCATCATATACATTCCTAATAACCAAATCATACTCACTTTAACTCCAGCTCCCACTCCATCAACACCTGTAGCAATCCATAAATAACCTAATGCTAAAAAGAATAATCCAAATGCCATTTTAAATGGAGAAGAAGGTTCTCTTTTTCCCAACTTCACCCAAACCCATGCTACTATTGGCGCTAAGGACACTACAAATAAAGAATTGAGAGATTGAAAAAAGCTGGCAGGTACTACGTAGAAGCCTAAATCTCTTTGCGTATTTTCAGATGCAAAATAAGTCAATGAAGCGCCAGCTTGTTCAAATGCGCTCCAGAAAAATATAACAAAGAAAGAAACAGTAAATAACACGGCTACTTTTTTCTTTTGAATTAAATCCAAATTTTTATCAGAGAATACGATAAATGAAATCAATAAAATACATGCTAATAATAACCAAAATAAATAACTCACTACTTTAATATCAATATATACCAAAGCAATAGTTACCAAAGAAAGTAAAAATAAAAAGCCTACCATCACGGGTAGTTTTTGAAAAAATGCAGGAGCTCCCTTGGGTGTATCTCCAATTGGTTCTCCTTCTGCATTCACTAAATATTTTTTCTGGAAAATGATTTGTGTAATTACACTTATGATCATTGCAATACCTCCTGCTAAAAATCCCCATTTGTAATCTCCCGCATTCCCACTAGATTCTGCAAAAAATCCACAAACCACAGGACCTATTGCGCCACCTGTATTAATTCCCATATAAAAAATCGTGTACGCTGCATCTATTTTTTTATCTCCTTTTGGATATAACTGGCCCACCATGCTTGAAATATTGGGTTTAAAAAAACCATTTCCTGCAATCATACATCCCAAACCAGCATAAAATAAAGGTGTCGCTAAAGTTGGTTGGTCGTAAAATTGACCACAAGCAAATAAAATAAATTCTCCAATGGCCATCACCAAACCTCCGGCAATAATAGATCTATTATTACCCCAGTATCTATCTGCAATATAGCCTCCCAATAAAGGAGTTAAATAAATCAATCCTGTATAGCTACCATATACCTGAGATGCAAAAACTTTATCAAACAACAAAGCCTTGGTCAAAAACAAGACCAAGATTGCTCTCATGCCATAATAGTTGAAACGCTCCCACATTTCAGTGGCGAATAACACATATAAACCTTTAGGATGCTTTTGAGTGGTTGCTGACATAAGAATCGTTTATTTAATTGAGCCAAATTAATAAAATCCCTTTAATAATTTTTACTTTCGTGGCATAATCCATCATATTATGAATATTTTACTCATTGGATCTGGAGGAAGAGAACATGCATTGGCTTGGAAAATGACACAATCACATCATTGTGATGCATTATTTATTGCACCGGGAAATCCCGGCACTGCTGCTCTTGGAACCAATGTAGCTATTGATATCAATGACTTTGAGGCATTAAGAAAATTTGCAGTAGATCAGTCGATTGATATGGTGGTGGTAGGGCCAGAAGAACCTTTGGTAAAAGGCATTTTTGATTTTTTTGCACAACATGAATCGACTGCAGATATCAATGTAATTGGACCTTCTAAAAATGCAGCTCAATTAGAAGGAAGTAAGGCATTTAGCAAGCATTTCATGCAAAGACATGGCATTCCTACTGCATCTTATGCTGAATTTACCCTGGAGAATTATGAAGAAGGTAAAAAATATATCAGTGCACATCCCTTACCCATTGTTTTAAAAGCAGATGGCTTAGCAGCTGGGAAGGGCGTAATTATTGCTTTTAACCATCAAGAGGCTTTAGCAAGTTTTGAAGAGATGATTCAACACAAACAATTCGGGGCAGCAAGTTCCAAAGTGGTGATTGAACAATTTTTAGAGGGAATTGAAGTAAGTGTTTTCGCCTTAACTGATGGGAAAAACTACCAAATTATTGGACATGCCAAAGACTATAAAAGAATAGGTGAAGGCGATACCGGATTAAATACCGGCGGTATGGGCTGCGTAAGTCCCGTTCCATTTATGGACGAAGCTTTTATGCATAAGGTGATTCAACGCGTTGTGGAGCCCACTATCAATGGATTTCAAAAAGAAAGTCTTGAATACAAGGGCTTTGTATTTTTTGGATTGATGAATTGTGGTGGAGAGCCCTTTGTGATTGAGTATAATTGCAGATTAGGTGACCCAGAAACAGAAGTAATTCTACCAAGATTACAAACTGATTTAGTGAGCTTATTAGCCGCTGCAGACAATGGCACATTAGAAGACGTGAATATCGAATTTAATGAAGGTGCATTTGCAACAGTCATGGCTGTTAGTGCGGGCTATCCGGGCAGCTATCCAAAAGATATAAAAATCACTGGTATCGAGACTGCTGTAAAAGATACCAAATCGATTGTATTTCAAGCTGGTACTGGATTTCAAGGAGAGGATATTGTTACAAAAGGAGGTCGTGTTTTAACAGTTACAGCGCAAGGAAAACAGCTACAAGAGGCCGTAAACAACGCTAAAAATGTATTAGCCAATATTCAATTTGATGGAATGTATTTTAGAAAAGATATTGGTTACGAGTTTCCAGGATAAATTGGTCAAAAAATTATTCTACCTCATTTTACTAAAAAGCTTTGTAGTTCAAGTATTTTAAGTGAATTTTGCATCATTCACATAGAACATTAAAAGCTTAACGATAATGGGATTATTCAACTTTTTTACCCAAGAAATTGCAATGGACTTGGGTACTGCCAATACCCTAATCATTCACAATGATGAAGTGGTTGTAAACGAACCTTCAATTATTGCCTTGAACAGGAATAATATGAAAGAAGTTTTAGGTGTTGGTAAGAAAGCATTATTGATGCACGAGAAAACACACGAAAGTATTAAAACAATCCGTCCATTAAAAGATGGTGTAATTGCAGATTTTAACGCAGCGGAATTAATGATTCGTGAGTTGATGAAAATGATCTATCCAAAGAAGCCATTGTTTCCTCCAAGTTGGAGAATGGTTATTTGTATTCCTTCCTCTATTACAGAAGTAGAAAAAAGAGCGGTAAGAGATAGTGCTGAACAAGCAGGTGCAAAAGAAGTTTATATGATTCACGAACCTATGGCTGCTGCATTAGGTATTGGTATCGATGTAGAAGAGCCAGTAGGAAATATGATTATTGATATTGGTGGTGGTACTACAGGTATTACGGTAATTGCATTAGCAGGTATTGTTTGTGATCAAAGTATTCGTATTGCAGGAGATGAATTCACTGCAGATATTATGGAAGCTTTAAGAAGATATCATAGTTTATTAATTGGCGAGCGTACCGCAGAGCAAATTAAAATCCATGTTGGTGCAGCATTAAAAGATTTAGATAACCCACCAGATGATATGCCAGTAAATGGTAGAGACTTGGTGACAGGTATTCCAAAACAAATCATGGTTTCATACCAAGAGGTAGCTGAAGCTTTAGATAAAAGTATTTTTAAAATTGAAGAAGCTATTTTAAAAGCTTTAGAAACAACTCCTCCAGAGTTAGCTGCAGATATATATCGTAGAGGATTGTACATTACTGGTGGAGGATCTTTATTAAGAGGATTAGACAAGCGTTTGAGTCAAAAAATCAAATTACCAGTGCATGTTGCTGACGATCCATTGAAAAGCGTAGTAAGAGGTACGGGTATTGCCTTGAAAAATTATCAACGTTTCCCTTTCATTATGAGATAAACCAAAATAAAGTAATTTCCTTTGAAGAATATCATTGGGTTCATAAGACAGAACTTTACTTTTTTTAGTTTTTTGATACTACAAATAGTGTCTTTAGTAATGTTATCTTCTTATAGTAAGTCACACGAAACTTTTTTTGGTGGATGGAGCAATCAAGTCACTGGGAATATCAATCGCTACTATAATAATTGGGCTTACTTTTTCGATTTAAAAGCAACCAATGCAAAATTGATCGAAGAAAATGCATCGCTTAGAAATCAATTAGCACAAAATTTTGTTGCTTTTGACACTACTAAAAAAGCGGGTACATTAATTTTAAGAAAAGATAGTTTAGAAAAAATTAGAAAGTTTTACTACTACCCTGCTAAAGTAGTAGGCAACACTTTCACGCTTCAGAAAAATTATATCACTATAGAAAGGGGCGCCTTGCAAGGCATTAAAAAAGATATGGCTGCAATTAGCCCAGATGGTTCCATTGTTGGTGTGGTGGTGGAAGTGAATGACAACTATAGTAAAATTATGAGCCTATTACATCGTAATAGTAAAGTAAGTGCATTGTTAAAAAGAGATAAAGTAGCAGGTAGTATAGAATGGGACGGGTCTGATCCAAATATGCTGACTTTAAAGAATATTTCAAAAAGTGCTGCCCCAAAATTAGGAGACACTGTTTTAACAAGCCCATACTCTTCCAATTTCCCAGCTCAATTAATGATTGGCAAGGTGACCAAAATAAACCAAGATCCATCTAGTAATTTTTTAACACTAAGTGTGCAATCAGCTACTAATTTTTTCACATTGGAATATATTTACTTGGTAGAGAATAAACGAATGGCAGATCAAAAAGCAGTGGAACAAAACGAGATAAAGAATGAATAGTAATTTAAAAAATAGTGCTCGTTATGTATTGTTCTTGTTGATTCAAATAATCATCTTGAACGAGATACCTCCTATTCATCAATTTATCACCCCCTATATTTACTTTTTATTTTTACTATGGCTTCCTTTTGGGACCAGCAGGTTAGGTTTAACCCTTCTTGGTTTTGTGTACGGATATTCTTTAGATTTATTCACTAACACGCCGGGGCTGCATGCTGCAGCTTGTACACTCATAGGATACCTTCGTCCAACCATTCTTAATTTATTATTAGCACAAGAAGCAACAGAGGAATTAAATAGAGAGCCAAGTATTGGCACCATGGGATGGGGCCCTTATTTGATATATGTATTCATTCTAACTTTCATTCATCACTTTTATTTAGTTCTTTTAGAATGGCTACAATTTGGCAACTTCACCTATTTTATTGGAAAAGTAGTAGCTACCACTATAATGAGCATGCTTTTAATATTATTACCAGAACTCATTACCAACAGAAGAAAGCTCAAAAGATAATTCATGGCATTGTATAACTCCAACAGAGGTGGCATCATACAAATCATTATTGGTGTCATATTTGTAATTTTAATTGGTCAATTAATTAGTTTACAAATTGTATCCAATAAATACAAACTGGCTGCAGACAATAATGCCATTTTCAGAAAAATCATCTACCCAGATAGAGGAATTATATATGACCGTAAAAAAAGAGCATTACTAGAAAATACCATTAGTTATGATTTAGTAGTGATTCCTAATGAAGCAAAGGGAGTAGATACCAATACACTTTGTGAAATTTTAAAAATAGATAAGGAAGAATATAAAAAAAGAATTATCGAAGTGATCATTAAAAATTCAAGAGTAAAGGCTGGAACATTTGAACCTTTTTTGACTCCAGAATTATATGCGCAACTAACAGAGAACTTATATCGCTTTCCAGGTTTTTCTTTATCAGAAAGATCTATCAGAAATTATCCATACAATACTGCAGCGCATGTATTGGGCTATGTGGCAGAAGTAGACGTTAACTTTTTACAAAAACACGAAGAAGAAGGTTACGAAATGGGTGACTATGCTGGTATGACCGGCTTAGAAAAACAATATGAATCTATTTTAATGGGACAAAGAGGCGTGAAGCGATACTTAAGAGATAATAAAGGAAGAATTCAAGGCGCTTACGAAAAAGGAGAATTTGATACACTCGCCATTGCTGGAAAAAATTTATACACGAGTATGGATGTAGAAGTACAGCAATTAGCAGAAAAATTATTACAAAATAAAGTAGGAAGTGCAGTGGCGATCAATCCAAAAACCGGAGGTGTGATTGCCATGGCAAGTAGCCCAGGGTATAATCCTAATTTATTAACGGGTAGCCAAAGAAGAAAAACCATTGGTAGGTTATTATTAGATACAGCGCGTCCAATTTATAATAGAGCGATCAAAGGTCAATATCCTCCTGGCTCTACTTTCAAACCCTTGGGAGCCATCATTGCATTAGATGAAGGATTAATTACCCCTTCCGATGGATACAATTGTTTTGGAGCTTATGGTGCATGTGGAGATCCTAGAAAATGTGAACACCATAATGCAGGTCATGCTGCCAACTTGCAATTAGCATTGGCAAATTCTTGTAACTCCTATTTCTTACAAGTATTTAGAATGGCCATAGACAATCCAAAATACAAGAATGCCAAAACAGGTTATTTGAAATGGAAAGAATACATGAATTCTTTTGGATTTGGTAGAAAGTTAGGCGTGGATTTACCCAGTGAAAACAAAGCCAATATTCCAGACACAGCCAAATACAATAAAGATTTTGGCAACCCTAGATATTGGAATAGCTGTTACATGTTAACATTAGGTATTGGTCAAGATAGAATGACTGCGACCCCATTACAATTAGCCAATAGCATGGCATTTATTGCCAATGACGGATATTATTATACTCCACATTTTGTAGATAGCATTGAAGATGAGAACGAACAAGATGCCGCAATGTTAGAGAAGTTTCGTACCAAACAAAAAGTAACCAAAATTCCTTCCAGTATTTTTAAAGTAATCAAAGAAGGTATGCATGATGTTACAGTATATGGCACTGCAGCATTTATTAAAGTTCCAGGGCATGAATATTGTGCTAAAACTGGTACTGCTCAAAATCCGCATGGTAAAAACCACTCTTTATTTGTTTGTTTTGCACCAAAAGACAATCCAAAAATTGCAGTGGCAGTGATTGTAGAGAATGCAGGTTATGGTGCAACTTGGGCAGGACCAATTGCTACATTAATGATGGAAAAATATTTAAATGATACCTTAACACCAGAAAGTGCATTAAAGGCAGAAACACTTTCTCAAGTGGATTTGATGCCACAAGCCATCAAAGATTGGTATGTTCGAAATAATAAATCCGCTTATTTAACTCCATTAGAATACAATAATGATGAATTGTCAGACGTTTGGGATATGGAGATGTTAGCGTCAGATGCCATTCCAGCAAGGATTCCAAAAGACACTATCAAAAAAGATACTAATACAAAAAGTTCTTTACCAGCTGCACCAACAACCCTACCTAAAACAAATAAGGATAGCGCAGTACTAAATAATAAAAAGAAGATTAACAAAAGCAAACAAGTCAATAAAAAACAACCTTCTATAAAAAAGAAGACTGCCAATAAAAATGTCAACCAGCTCTAACCAAAACAATTTTTCCAAAGACACAGATTTAGCCGTAATCGTTTTATATATGATTATGGTAGCGATAGGTGTTTTGTGCATTTACATGGTAGAGTATAATCCAAACACTAGTTGGAGCACTTCATTTATCACTGCCAAAACCAATTATAGCAAGCAATTTTACTTTGCTATATTTTGTAGTTTCATTGGCATATTCATTTTATTAATGGATAGCAAGGTATTTACTGCCCTTGCCAATATTTTATACGCGGGGGGAATTTTACTGATGCTGGCAACATTTGTGTTAGGTAAAAATATCAATGGTTCCAAAAGTTGGATACCAATTGCAGGTGGCTTTAACTTACAACCTGCAGAGCTATGTAAAATTTTTACAGCATTGTTTCTGGCAAAATTTATTTCTAAGCCGGAAACAGATTTTACTAAATTAAAATCTCATTTAATTGCAGGTGCAATGATAGCCTTGCCGGCGATTTTATCCATCATGCAACATGAATTGGGATTGGCCTTGGTATATAGTGCTTTTCTGTTTGCCATGTATAGAGAAGGATTGCCAGCAGCGATTTTAGTTATTGGTTTATCATTTGCGGTATTGGTGATTGCAGCCTTATTATTGGAGCCAACTGTATTAGCAATTATCTTAACCGTGATTGCTTCATTGATTATTTTATCCATGATTAAAAGATTCAAAAGAAATAAAAATACCATTCTTGTAGTTATTGGCATTTGGGCTATTTGTTTTGGCACAGTAAGATTTGTAGTGCCTTATATTTTTAATAATGTTTTAGAGTGTTATCAAAGTACCCGTATTTATAGCATGGTGGGTAAAGAATATGATTGTAGCATGAATATAAAAGCAGCTGCAAACATGGCAGTTGGTAAAAAAAGTATCAAGCCGGATGATTACAATGTAAAACAAAGTAAAATTGCTATTGGCTCTGGTGGATTTTGGGGAAGAGGTTTTTTAAAAGGTACACAAACCAGAGGAAAATATGTACCTGCACAACATACTGATTTTATTTTTACCTCACTAGGTGAAGCCTTTGGATTTGTAGGAACATTTACTTTCTTAGCATTGTACTTATTCTTCTTATTTAGATTAATTAGAATTGCTGAAAGACAAAGAAGTACATTCTCTAGAGTGTACGCTTATAGTGTAGTGGGTATTTTCCTTTTTCATATTGCGGTCAATATTAGTATGACCATTGGCTTATTCCCAGTAGTGGGCATCCCTTTGCCATTGATTAGTTATGGAGGATCTTCCTTACTCACGTTCACTGCATTGATCTTTATTTTATTAAGATTAGACGCAGATAGACAAATGGTGCTTCGTTAATGCTTATTTTTGCGGCATGCAAATTCATCCCTTATCAGAAGGTAGTTTTACTATAGATCAAACCAAGGTTTTTGTCCCGTTCAATACGGCTATCGAGAACTTACAAGAAAGACCTAAAGGAAGTATTTTAGTAGAGATACAACCCTTTGTAATTATTACAGAGCATGATATTATTTTATTGGATACTGGCTTGGGGTACTTGAATAAATCAGGTAAATTACAAATACACGATAACCTCATGTCACTTGGTATTGACCCGTCTAGTGTTACCAAAGTTTTTATGAGTCACTTACATAAAGACCATTCTGGAGGTTTAACATATTTAGATCCAGTAAGCCAACAAAGATTTATCAGCTTCCCATATGCAAAACATTATATTCAGAGAAGAGAATTTGACTTTGCGATGGAAGGGGGCAAATCATCCTATATACCAGAGCAGATAGCAATTCTGGAAGAGTTCAGCGGAGTTGTATGGCTAGAAGAAGATGAAGGCAATATTGACCATATCATTCAATATCAATTGAGCGCAGGGCATAGTAAATTTCACCAAGTAGCATGGATCAAAGAGCAAAGTGAAACTATCTTTTATGGCGGAGACGAAGCACCACAATTACAACAAATGAAGTCTAGATTTGTAGCCAAATATGATATGGATGGGAAGAAAGCCATGCAATGGAGACAAAGCTGGTGGGAAGAAGGCAATACAGCAGGTTGGCAATTTGCTTTTTATCATGACATTGGTCACCCAACCTGGAAAAATTTAAAGTAAGTTTTACTTTTAGTATAGGATCATTGCTGGAAGAAATGCTGCCTTTTTAAACAGGGGCTTTTGTATCCTTCCATTTCCACAGATGCAAACAAGCATAGGTTTTATAAGGTGTCCAATTTTCAGCTATTGTAAGCATCTTGGTATGTAATTCTTTTTTGGTCTCGTATTGAATCTTGTATAGTTTAATCATAGCTTGTTGAATACCTAAATCATCAACAGCAAATACGTCTTCATGCCCCAAACTAAACATCAATAACATTTCAACCGTCCACTTTCCTACCCCTTTAATTTGAGTCAGTAATTCAATCACTTCTTCAGGTGGCATTTTATACAATTGAGCATCTGTAATTTTATTTTCCAAAAAAAACTTAGCTACATTTTGAACATAGTTCACTTTATTATTACTTAATCCAATACTTTTCAATTGTATAGGATCTGTTGCTAAAACCTTTTCGCAGCTTGGCTCTTTGCCACCATATAGATCCAAGAATCTAGTGAAAATAATTTTAGCTACCTGTGTACTTAATTGTTGGCTAATAATACTCGCAATCAAACGAATAGCAGTACGTTTTCTTTTTTCAAGAACATAGCTATCCTCTTTTAATAAAGCAATAAGAGATGTATCTTTCTTTAAGTGTACTTTATAAGACATGACGCAATTTAGTTTCTTTTATGTAATTTAGGTATGTCAAAATAAAAGCACATGAAAAAACTAGTATTCATTCTGGGTATGCTTATTTCGGTTTCAAGTATGGCTCAATCAAATGATGAAAAAATCATTAGAAACATATTGGCCGATCAAATTAGCTTTTGGAATAAAGGTGATATTCCAGGATTTATGCAAGGATACTGGAATAGTGACAGCCTTGTATTTGTTGGAAAAAACGGACCCACTTATGGCTACAATAATACATTGCGTAATTATCAGAAAAACTACCCTAACAAGGACTATATGGGTATCTTAAATTTTGATATTTTAAGCGTTCAGCCTATGGAGAAAGACCACTTTTTTGTGATTGGAAAATTCATGTTACAAAGAAAAGTTGGTGATGCTAGTGGGCACTTTACGCTTATTTTTAGAAGAATCAATGGTGTTTGGAAAATAGTATCAGATCACAGTAGTTAGTGAGTGACTATTAATCCAAGCTTTGTTTATTGGTAGCTGCAGCTTTGAGAATTCTATCAAATTGTGCAGGAGTTAGATCGTTATAAAAATAATAGACAGGATCTACTTTTGTACCTCTTTTAATGACTTCGTAGTGACAATGCGGACCAGTACTCTTTCCTGTACTTCCGATATACCCAATCACTTCTCCTCTTTTCACCCTTTGTCCAACTCTTGCTTTAACTCTTACCATATGTCCATATAAGGTTTGGTAGCCATAACCATGGTTGATCACCACTTTGTTACCATATCCATCTGTGTTAAATCCAGCCGCTTGTACCACTCCATCTGCAGTAGCATAAATAGGTGTTCCAGAAGGAGCAGCAAAATCTAAACCAGCATGTAATCTATAATCCTTATACAAGGGATCTACTCTATATCCAAAACCAGAAGCAACTCTATTTAAGTTATTATTACGAATGGGTTGAATGGCAGGAATGGCCTTTAATAATTTTTCTTTATTCTTCACCATATCCGTAATCTCTGTAAAAGATTTTGTTTGATAAGCCATCCTTAAACTTAAATTATTCAATTGTCCCACCATACTTTCTAATAAATCTTCATTACTCAAGTTTTGTATTAATTGAACTTCCTTTTTAGCCTCCATTGCTTTTACACGTGCGCTATCCGGAATAGGATCTGCCTCAAAAATAGAACGATATACATCATTGTCTCTATTCTCTAATTCATTCATTTGCAGTTCTAATTGCTTCACTCTTTCTTGCAAAACGCTATAACTTTCTTTATAATCCTGATTTTGTTGACGTAACAACTTTTCTTTAGGGGAATCAATATACTGGAACATCACCATTACAATAATAACACCTGTTACTATGGAGGCACCAATAAATCCAAAGCTTTGTAATAAGCGGACACGTAAAGGGACTTCCACTTTTTCAAATCGAAGTGTATGGGTATTAAAGAAATATTTGATTTTCTTCATCTCAATTACGTGATTAATTTGTCCAAATTGTTTAAAAAAGGGCCTATTTCCTTACCTTTGAAGCTCTTAAAAAACTCTACAAATATAGCTTTTTAAGAATGAATTAGCTTAAATTTCCAATACATGATGACCAGTTCAGACATAAGACAAAAGTTTTTAGATTTTTTTGCATCCAAAGGACATGCGATAGTACCCTCCGCGCCTATTGTAATTAAGAATGACCCAACGCTATTGTTTACCAATGCTGGCATGAATCAATTTAAAGATTATTTTTTAGGCAATCAAAAGCCTAGTCATCCAAGAATTGCAGATACTCAAAAATGTTTAAGAGTAAGTGGAAAGCACAACGACTTAGAAGAAGTTGGTGTGGATACCTATCATCATACCATGTTTGAAATGTTAGGCAACTGGAGTTTTGGAAATTATTTTAAACCTGAAGCAATTGAATGGTCTTGGGAATTATTAACTAAAGTATACAAATTAGATCCAGCAAGATTATATGTATCTGTATTTGAAGGAGATCCAGCAGAAAATTTACCTGCTTCTACTGTTGCTTTAGAAGAGTGGAGAAAATGGGTGACAGAAGACAAAATTATTTATGGATCTAAAAAAGATAATTTCTGGGAAATGGGAGATACTGGCCCTTGTGGTCCATGTAGTGAAATTCACGTGGACATGAGATCCGAAGATGAAATTGCACAAGTTCCAGGTAGAGATTTGGTGAATAAAGATCATCCACAAGTAATTGAAATTTGGAACAATGTATTCATTCAATACAATAGAAAAAAAGATGGCAGCTTAGAACCATTACCTGCAAAGCATGTAGATACAGGAATGGGTTTTGAAAGATTGGTTCGTGTTATTCAAGGAAAGAAAAGTAATTACGATACGGATGTATTTACAGGCACTATCGATATAGTTTCAAATATTACTGGAAAGCAGTACGATTACAGTGATAGCAAAGAGGCAGTTGCCTTTAGAGTGATAGCTGATCATATTCGTGCTATTGCATTTACTATCGCAGATGGACAATTGCCATCCAATACAGGTGCTGGTTATGTAATTAGAAGAATTTTAAGAAGAGCTGTAAGATACTATTACTCTTATTTGGATTATAAGCAACCTTTATTGCATCAGTTAATGCCTGCATTGGCAAAACAATTTGAACATGTGTTCCCTGAATTACATAGTCAACTTGATTTTGTTAGCAAAGTTGTTAAAGAAGAAGAGGAAGGTTTTTTAAGAACCTTAGAGAAAGGTTTAAAAAGAATGGATGATATCATTGCTTCTCATCAAAAAGGTGCAACCATTGAAGGTAAATTAGTATTTGAATTATTTGATACTTATGGATTCCCGGTTGACTTAACAAGATTAATTGCAACTGAAAACTATTTAGAAGTAGACGAAGCTGGTTTCGATATAGAAATGAAGCAACAAAAAGACAGAAGTCGTGCAGCAACTGCTGTTGATACAGGTGATTGGATCATGGTGGGAGAAGACAGCCCTACTCAGTTTATTGGTTACCATCAAACTTCTTCTGAAACTGCGATCATAAAATATAGAAATGTAAAAGCAAAAGGGAAAGAAGCTTATCAATGGGTATTAGCTTCTACTCCATTTTATGCAGAAAGCGGCGGACAGGTGGGTGATAAAGGAAGTTTTACTTTTGAAGATGGATCTATTATTGAAGTAACGGATACAAAAAAAGAGAATAATTTATTTATTCATTTTACAGATAGTTTACCAAAAACAATTGGTACTAAAATTACTGCCACAGTAAATGCTCACTTAAGAGCAAATACTACCAAGCACCATTCTGCTACACACTTATTACATGCAGCATTAAGAAATGTTTTAGGAAAACATGTTGCACAAAAAGGATCTCTGGTAAACGAATTACAATTACGTTTTGACTTCTCTCACTTTGCAAAAATGACAGATGCAGAAATGAGTTCTGTAGAAAAAATAGTGAACGACAAGATTAAAGAAAATGTTCCTGTAGTAATTAATGAAATGAGCAAGGATGAAGCGATTGCATTAGGTGCAATGGCATTGTTTGGAGAAAAATATGGAGACAAAGTTAGAGTAGTAGTGATGGATCCTGCCTATTCAATTGAATTATGTGGTGGTACGCATGTGGGACATACAGGAGAAATTGGTCACTTTATTTTAAAAGCAGAATCATCTGTAGCAGCGGGTGTAAGAAGAGTGGAAGCAGTTGTGGGTGATGCAGCTGCATTGCATATAACAGAAGTAAAAGAAAAATTACACAAACAGATAGTGCAATTGACGGAAGCTTGTGCTGGTATTGCTGCTAAAATGAATTCCTCATTCACTGCTCCAGAATGGAATGAGCAATCTAGTATTGATGTATTAAATGATACCATTCAATCATTACAGAGCAGTCAAAAAGATTTAGCAAAGAAATTAGAAAGCCAAGAAGCTTTATTAGTGAATGAATTATTTGAACAATATAAATCTGCTTTCACTACCATTAATGACATTGAATTCTTAGGAGTACAATTACAATTAAGTAATGCGGATCATTTGAAAAAATTAGCATTACAATTAAATAGCTTACATACCACTGCTGTGGTGATATTAACTGCTGAAGCCAATGGAAAAGCGAATGTAGCTTTATCTATAAGCGAGTCTTTAGTAAATAGTAAAAACTGGCAAGCTCCTGCCATTATTAAAGAAAAAATTGCTCCATTAATCAAAGGTGGTGGTGGTGGTCAAAAGACCTTAGCTACTGCTGGCGGACAGGATGCAAGCCAATTAGATAAGGTGATTGAAGTGGTAAAATCTTTACTATAACAATTCAATAAGAAAATAAAACCTTCATAATCAAACCCTTAGCACTTGCAGTAGCTAAGGGTTTATTTTTATAAAAATTTAACATTTGCGAATTGTTTCGTAGAATAAATTTTTCCTTATTTTTGATCTACAAAATATTTCGTATTTAAAATAAACTTTATGAAAAAGATTTTTTTAGGGATGGTTTTCTTTACTACTACTGCCCTTGCAACACAAGCACAAGAAGTAGTGGTGATAAAGAAAAGTAGTAAGGACTCTGCAAATAAACCATTGGTTGTGATTGATGGAGTAATTACCCCAAATAAAGACATGAATGAATTGTCTCCAAACGATATTCAATCAATGAATGTTTTAAAAGGTGCGTCAGCAAAAGTTATATATGGAGAAAAAGGAGAAAATGGCGTAATTGAAATTACCACTAAATCATCTTCTAAACCAACCAATAAAATGGGTAAAACAATAGTGGGTTTTGAAATAGATACGACCAATTTGTCTATTACAGTGGATGGTGATCAAGTAATGTTGAACGGCGAAAAAGTAGATCCAAGAGATCCAAGATTGAAGAAAATAAAAAGAATTAATGTATTGGGTGGACAGAATTCAAGCCCTTTAATGGGAGTGATGTTGGATCCACTAGCTCCTGAAGCTCCTCCAGCTCCAATGAATAAAGCCTTTCTTGGTGTATCTACTGAAACTTCTTCAGAGGGTGCCTTGGTAGTGGAAGTAAGCCCAGAGAGCCCCGCTGCAAAGGCTGGATTAGCAGAAGATGATATTATTACTCAAGTAAATAAAGACCCTATTAAAAAACAATCTGATTTATATGCTGCTATTGGTAAATACAAAGAAGGTGATAAAGTAACTATTGAGTATTTAAGAGATGGCAAAAAAAATAAAAAAGAAATTGTTTTAGCAAAAAATAAAATGGAAACAAGAACGGAAGTTTACGAATTTGTACCAGACAATTTCAATCAAAACTTCAATAAAGATTTTAATAAAAATTTTAGAAAAGGATTTGCCCTTCCAAACTTGCCAAACTTAGAAGAGATCTATGTAAATACGAAGAAGCCTAAATTAGGTATCTCTATTGAAGATTTAGAAGAAGGGAATGGTGTGAAAATCACTGCTGTAAATGAAGCATCTCCAGCTTCTAAAGCTGGTTTAAAAATTGGCGATATCATTACCAGTATTGATAAGCACGAAGTGAAGGAAGTGAATGATATTAAATGGCAAAATTTTGATACAGGACAAACTTTAAAGTTGAGTATCATGCGAAATAAAGAAGTAAAAACAATTGAAGTAAAAATCCCTAAAAAGATCAATTCTGCAGATTTATAGTTAAAATGGTTCTGATATACTTAGCCTCTCCATGTATTTGGAGGGGCTTTTTTATGCCATAGGCTTTTAAATTAGTACTTTTGTGCTATGGTAGAGGCAAACAAATATGAAGCTGTTATTGGACTAGAGATACATGCTCAATTGGCTACTAATAGCAAATTATTTTGCGGAGATGCGACTCGTTTTGGAGCAGCGCCAAATACACATATCAGCCCGATTACAATGGGTCATCCAGGCACCCTTCCAAAGACCAATAAAAAAGCAGTAGAGTATGCCATAAAGATGGGTATTGCTTGTGAATCTACCATTGAAGAAAATAATTATTTTGCTAGAAAAAATTATTTCTACCCAGACTTACCAAAAGGTTATCAAATATCACAACATACAACACCAATATGTGTGGGTGGAAAAGTAGCCATACAATTAAATGGTCAAAGTTCTTATGTACAATTAAATCGAATTCATTTAGAAGAAGATGCTGGTAAAAGTATTCATGATATCTCTCCTACAGATACCTGTATAGATTTAAATAGAGCAGGAACAGCTTTGATAGAAATAGTTACAGAACCATGCATACATTCTGCAGAAGAAGCTTTCCAATATGTAACTGAAGTGAGAAAACTGGTAAGATGGTTGGGTATTTGTGATGGTAATATGGAAGAAGGAAGTTTAAGATGCGATGCCAATATTTCTGTAAGGCCAATGGGCACAAGTACTTTGGGCACCAAAGTTGAGGTAAAGAATTTAAATTCTATTAGAAATATTAAAAAAGCTATTGAGTTTGAAATTGAAAGATTAACTGCATTAGTAGAAGCAGGTGAAACCATAATTCAACAAACCAGAAGTTTTGATGCCAATAACGATACAACATTTGCTATCAGAGATAAAGAAGATGCTAATGATTATCGATATTTCCCAGATCCTGACCTTGCACCCTTTCAGCTAACAGAAGGATATATCAATACCATTAAAGCAAGTATTCCAGCTTTACCAAACCAATTAAAAAAGGAATGGAAAAATACGCTAGGTTTATCAGATTACGATATTGAACAAATTACTGAAAATAAAGAGGAAGCAGCATTTTTTACGAATTGGATACAAACTACTACACATTACAAGTCTGTAGTGAATTGGATTTTAGGGCCAATTAGAGAATACCTAAATGAAACAGGACTGACCTATACACAATTGAATACATCATTTATTCAATTAAATGAAATACTCAACTTGGTTGAATCTAATCAATTAAGTTTTGCTAATGCAACAGGAAAGGTTTTTAAAGGAATAGTCGGCACGAATATGTCAGCATTACAATTTGCACAAGAGCAGCAACTTCTACAGAACAATTCCACTGATGCTATTAATCAATGGGTAGAACAGGTTTTAAATGCCCACCCAGAAAAAGTAGCAGCATATAAGAATGGGAAAAAAGGATTAATGGGTGTATTTATTGGAGAAGTTAAAAAAATAAGTAAAGGACAAGCAGATCCCAAAAAAACAACTCAAATTTTAGAAGAAAAATTAGTATAATTAAACTATGAAAAATATATTACTTCAACTCAGCTTCTTGATCACTTTATTTTTATTAAATAGTTGTGGTCAAAAAAATCAAGAAATAAGATACAATGTTGCGGGTACGATTAAAAGTGCAACTGGCGAAAAACTGCTTTTACAAGAAATCCCCTACGGTGGTAAACCTATCATCACACTTGATTCAACAAGCTTGAAAGAAGATGGTAAATACAGTTTTGACTTCATTGCAAAAGAAGAAGGTATTTATAGAATAGCAACAGAAAAAGACTTAGAAATTCTATTTATAAACGATGTGGAGAATATTCAAATAAATGCAGATGCGAATGATTATAATAGTTATCAAATAAAAGGATCAAAAACAAGCGAAGGTTTATTAAAATTCTTAAAAGAATATAGACAAAAAGACTCTTCTATTTTTGCCACCTTATATAACTTAGACGCATTACAAAATCAAAAAGGAAAAGATAGCACGATCTTCTGGCTACAAAAACAAAAGACAGATAAAATCAGGCAGTTAAATCAGTTTATTGAAAAAACGGTAACAACAGAAACGAATCCAGCTTTTTTATATTATGCTTTAGGATTAAGTATAAGATCTATGGAAGCTAATCAAGTATTGGCTATGGCTAAATTGGCTGCAGAAAAAACAAAAGCAAGCATATTAATTGATTTTGTTACCACTTTAAGTTCTCAGGTTCAAGCTAATACTAATGCTAGTCCCATTGAAGTTGGTCAAATGGCACCAGAAATTGCTTTACAAGATATCGATGGAAAAATTATTACTTTAAGTAGCTTAAAAGGCAAGTTTGTATTAGTAGATTTTTGGGCTAGTTGGTGCGGCCCTTGTAGAGGTGAAAATCCCAATGTGGTAGCCAACTTTGAAAAGTATAAAAACAAAAATTTTACTGTTTTAGGTGTTTCATTAGATGATGACAAAGCAAATTGGATAGAAGCGATAAAATCAGATAAATTAAACTGGCAACATATCAGTGATTTAAAAAAATGGGAAAGTATTGTGGTAGGCGCCTACCAAATTGAAGGAATTCCTTTTAATGTTTTATTAGATCCAACTGGAAAAATTATTGCAAAAGATTTAAGAGGCCCAGCCTTGGGAAATACATTAGAAACCCTATTAAAATAAATAGTGTAACACTTTAAAAAAAACCGTCTTAACTAGACGGTTTTTTTTTGCTCTTTGATGAATGTCTTTATCAAGGCTGGCAATAGCACCAAATTAGTTAATGTGCTAACAATAAGTGTTAATGAAGTAAGCCATCCTAGTGCCTTAGTCCCTCCGAAATCACTGAAACAGAAAATAATAAACCCAGCCACCAATACCAAGGAAGTATATATAATACTAATTCCAGTATGTCTAATGGTTTGTATAAGTGTCTTACTCACTTGATAATTTAAATGTGGTAATTCTTGTTTATAATTTACCAAAAATCGAATGGTTACATCAATGGCAATACCCAATGCGACACTAAATACCAATACAGTAGATGGTTTTAACGCAACACCAGTCCAACCCATAATGCCAGCAGTGATAAACAAAGGAATGATATTTGGGATCAAAGAACACACTAGTATTGGAAAAGACCTAAATAAGAAAATCATGCAAACAGCAATTAATAAAAAGGCCCAAAAAATAGATTCGCCTAAACCTTTTATAATAAAATTACTTCCTTCTAAGAAGGTCACACTACTCCCTGTAATTTGAACATGATATTTAGTAGTATCAAATAAGGCAGTAGTGACGCTATCAATCTTGGCAAGGAATAAAGGCAATTTAGCACTGCCAATATCTTTCATATTAACAGATATTCTGGTAGCTTTTTTATCCTTGTCAATAAACTTATTCAATAAGGTTTCTGGACCTTTTGCAGTAACTGATTTTGTCTTTGTTGAATCTATAGGTTTAGGTGCAATATAGGGTGCAATAAAAGCCATCTCCGTTCCAGTAGGTATTGCATAAGCTAAACTATCTCCATCATAGAATGCTTGTTTAGCAAACTTAATACCATCCAATAATCCCAAAGATTTTCCCAATTCTGGTTGCTCTTGCAAGAAATAGTCTAATTCATCTATTTTTTCCAAAGGCTTCAAGCTCTTTGTTAAACCATTTTTCTTTTTGCTATCAATTATGATCTCTAAGGGCATAACGCCACCCGCATTTTGTTCAAACCATTTAAGATCAGTATACAATTTATCTTTTTTAGGCAAGTCGTCTACAATAAAAGCTTCTTTCTTAATTTGAACCAATCCAAAAGAGGAAACAATTACTAATACTATGGTAATCCCAAAAACCCATTTTGTATGATCAAAAGTCCAGCGCTCAATTTTTACTAAAAGTTTTTCTAAAATTTTATTGTCTAAATACCTAACATGTTTTGCCTTGGGTACTTCTAAATAGGACAAAACAGGTGGTATGAAAAATAAACTAATGAAAAACAAAGCCATAATATTCACTCCAGACACCCATCCAAACTCTTTCAATAAAGGGCTCTTGGTTAATGCAAATACAAAAAATCCTATGGCTGCAGTTATATTACAAAACAAGGTCACAATACCCATTTTACCTACCATTTGAATGAGTGCTTGTTCTTTGTCACCAGTTTCTTTATAAGAAGTATGGTATTTATTTAAAAAATAAATACAATTGGGAATACCAATTACCACAATCAATGGTGGTATTAAAGCTGTTAACAAGGTAATTTTTTGACCCAATAATACCATGGTTCCAAGACTCCAAATTACACCCATGGCCACCACTGCTAAACTCATTAACATAGCCGGTATAGATCTGAAAAACAATAATAATGTAATGGCTGATAGCACTAATGACCCAATTAAAAACCATAACATCTCTTTTTTAATCCTATCCGCCATGATGGTTCTTATATAAGGAAGCCCACTTACATGTACATCTAATTGAGTAGATTTTTTGAACGTAGTTAATTTAGTTTCTAGTGCGTTAATGATTCTTGATCTAGCCCCACTATTGATGGAGTCAGGAATAAAACTAATCGCCATGATATAAGAACTACTATCTGGATTATACAATAAATGCTTATAAAATGGCAGGGATTCAAAAACTGATTTATCTGATAATAAAGCACTATCATTATTATAAGGAGCATGAAAAATAGTATTTCCTTTAAAGCTATAATTTATTGTGTCCTTTACAATAGCATAAGCACTTGGAACACCTAAAACTTCTGTAACACCTGGTATAGTTTTTATAGATTTTTGTAAATCATATAAAGCATTGAAATGACGAACAGTATATAAATCCTTTGTTTGAAAGCCTACCACCATTGTTGTGCCATCCACTCCAAATTGGTGTACAAATTTTTTATAAATAGCAAATGTAGGATTGTCTTCTGGTATAGCTTTAGTAAACTCGTAGCTTAATTTTACTTGAACAGCAAAATAACCCATAAAAATGGTCATAGCAGTAAGTAGTATTAAACTAGTTCGCCTGTATTGTAAAATTTTCTGTCCTAAACGATACCACATATAAAATAGATTAAATTAGATCACCCAAAAATAAGCCATTAATTGTGTAAGTACACCTATGGATAAGCCAGCAATTAATTCTTGTTTGGTGTGATCACTAACAAGCATTCTTGAACTTGTAACAACAGCAGTGATTATAATTGCCAATAAAACCCAAACAGCATTGTTCATAGAATAATGCATACCCACAATAATTACTGCGGTCAATAAACCCCCTACTCCCATCGTATGCAAACTTACTTTAATAAAATTATTAGCGATTAAGCCAATAGCAGTTGCAATAAAAATTCCGAAATAGAAGAACTTTAATGCAATGGGTTGATCTGTAAAGTTTCTACTCAAATAATACATCCACCAATAAAAGAACATAGTAATTACATAAGGAATAATGCGTTCTTTTTGTGTTCTTAAAAAAATACTATCACTCAATTTCAAACGCCACATCAAGAAAACAGCAAAAGCAGGAAAAAAAGCAGTCAACCAAAAAACACTAAATAAACGTAAGGTTAATTGCCATTCTGTAATCCCTACAAATTCGTATGGAAGTACCCGAATCAGGTATAACATAAAAAAAGTAGGAATAAATAAAGGATGTAGAATATAAGAAATGAATTGTCCAATATATTTTAAAAAAGCTGGGGTATTATTTTGCATGGATATTGGTGTAGGGATTAAAGTTCTTTTCTTAATCTGGCAACAGGAATATTTAACAACTCTCTATATTTTGCAACAGTTCTTCTAGCAATATTATACCCTTTTTCTTGAAGCAAAGAAGTTAGTTCGTCGTCACTTAAAGGCTTTTGCTTATCCTCCGATTCAATGAATTCAAGTAAAATAGCTTTTACTTCTTTGGTGCTTACTTCTTCTCCACTATCTGTTGTCAAAGATTCACTAAAGAAATACTTTAGTAAATATGTACCGAACTCTGTTTGCACATATTTACTATTTGCTACCCTGCTCACCGTTGAAACATCCAATTTGGTTTTGGAAGCAATGTCTTTAAGAATCATTGGCTTTAGCTGAGTAGTGTCGCCACTTAAAAAAAATGCTTCTTGGTGTTCAATAATCGCATTCATAGTTAACAAAAGGGTTTGTTGTCTTTGTAAGATCATTTCAATAAACCATTTTGCTGAATCTATTTTTTGTTTGATAAAGAACACGGCTTCCTTTTGAGCTTTATCTTGCTTCTTGCTACCCTCATATTCTTTCAGCATCATTTTATAATCATCACTTATAATTAATGGGGGTGCGTTTCTGCTATTCAAAGAAAGCTCGAGCTTATTATTATTGATTAACACTGTAAAATCAGGGATAATATACATTTCCGCCTCATTACTTCCTGCTGTATCTGCGCCTGGCTTTGGATTTAAAGCAATAATTTGATGTAGCACTTCTTTCATAGTAGCATCATCTAAATGAAGGCTTTTTTGAATCTTATCGTAATGCTTTCTGGTAAATTCGTCAAAATACTTTTCAAGAATAGTGATCGCCATTTTTAACACATCCACCTTTTCGTTATCTTCTAGTTTTCTTTTTAATTGAATCAACAAGCATTCTTGTAAGTTTCTAGCCGCAATACCAGCGGGTTCAAATTTTTGTATGAGTAATAATACTTCCTCAATTTGTTTTTCTTCCACCCACATACTTTGTTTAAAAGCCAAGTCATCTGCAATAGATTGTAAAGCTCTTCTTAAATAGCCATCGTCATCTAAGCTTCCAATAATTTGTTCTGCAATTTTATAGGGAGTCTCCTCTAAATCCAACATGCTTAACTGATCCATGAGTTGATCATTTAAACTAAGTTCTGCTTTGATAGGAATAACCTTATCGTTATCTAATTCTGGATAATAATCATCCTTGGTTTTGTAATCTGCAATCTCTCCATCATCGTCATAAGTATACTCACTTATTTCTTCATTACTCATTTCATATTCATCTACCGGAATGGCTTCTTCTTCTTGCAAATCATTGATCAGGTCGTCATTTGTATCATCTCCTATTTCATTATCTAATAATTCTGAATGTAGTTCTAAAGCTGGATTTTCTTCTAACTCTTCTTTAACCCTTTGTTCTATTTGAGCAGACGGTATTTGCAACAATTTCATCAATTGAATCTGCTGAGGCGACAATCTTTGTAATTGTCTTTGTTGCATGGACTGCCCTAGTGACATACGTTATATTATTATGAAAGTGCTTCTTTCAATACTTGTAAAAACTGAGCTCCTTTTGCATGTACTTGTTCCTCTGTCCAAGTAAGACTAATTGCAGTAGATACACATCTAGACATAATAGCGTCACTTACTTCAAATTTTGTATTACTTAATTTTTTCAAAGCAGTTTGTTGCGCTTCATTTAAAGCATATAAACTTTGCACATTCTTTAAGTGATCCCACTTTTTAATATAATGCCAGTTATTTGCATACCAATAAAAATTACCAGCAAAAATGCCAGCAGATTTTAATGCTTCAATGGCTTTTTCCATTTTGTCTTGAGAAGGTAAGAACCAAGATAAGAAGCTTGCACTATCTCCAGATGGATCAGGCACTACTCTAAAACTAATTCCAGGTACTTGTTCTAAGTATGATCTAAGAATATGATTGTTTCTTCTTTGAATCGTCAAAAAAGTATCTAGTTTTCTAATCTGCGCTAAACCAACCGCTGCATGCAATTCACTAATTCTAAAATTGTAACCTAAAAAAGGATGCAAGTCCGCACCTCTATCTACTCCTAAATGATCGTGCCCATGATCAGTGAATGCATCACATTTTGTATAAATATTTTGATCATTTGTCATTACCACACCCCCTTCACCGCAAGTGATCATTTTAACAAAGTCAAAAGAAAAAGTACCGGCATGTCCAATCGTACCCAAATGTTTTCCTTTATAAGTTCCTCCAATACTTTGGCAAGCATCTTCTAATAAAATCAATTGATGTTCATCACAAATAGCTTTTAAAGCATCCAAATCCGCCATACTACCGCACATATGCACTGGCATGATACACTTGGTCTTTGATGTGATTGCTGCCTTTACAGCAGTTGGATTCAAAGTCAAAGTTTCATCAATATTCACTAAAACAGGAACAGCGCCCATACTTAAAACTGCTTCAAAACTAGCCACAAATGTGAATGCTGGCATAATCACTTCATCCCCGGCACCAATTCCCAAAGACGCCATTGCTGTAGTTAAAGCAGCAGTTCCGCTAGAGGTTAATTGAGCATATCCAGTACCAAATGTCTTACAAATGGCTGCTTCTAACTCTTTGGATTTCCAGATTCCTTTACGAGGACCATCAAATCCATAACGCATTAAAATACCTGTCTCCAAGACATCATTTACTTCTTTTCTTTCCTCGTCGCCAAAAAATTCAAAACCGGGCATATGCTTGATTTTTAATGATAAACAAAGGTAGTTTAAAAAATGAAAATTGAGGGTTTTTCAGTAATTTGCGCCAGTAAAAAAACGAAATAGAACTTTATGGAATACAATAACTTAATGGCAGTTTCTGGCCTACCTGGATTATTTGAAATGATTAGCAGCAAAAATGATGGTGCTATCGCTAAATCTTTAGAAACTGGCGCTACTCAGTTTGTGAGTTCTAGAGTACATCAATTCTCTCATTTAGAAAGTATTGAAGTATATACTACTCATGATAATGTATTCTTGGCAGAAGTGTTTATTGCGATGGGCAAATCAAAAGAAGCATTGCCTAGTGAAAAAGACCCAAAAGCAGTAACTGCTTATTTTAAAAAAGTGTTTCCATCAATGGATTTCGAACGCGTTTATCCAAGCGATATGAAAAAAATGGTAAAATGGTTTGGTCAGTTAAAAACCAATAATATTGAGCCTGTTTTGCCAGCTGATGAGGAAGAAACAGAAGCTTAGGCTCCTATAAAAAATATGATAGAATTATAAAAAAGCTTATCCAAACAAGGTAAGCTTTTTTATTATCCTTAAATTGCAACAACAAAGATGGTCTTATGAAAAAAATATACTTATTCTTAATCATTCTTACAAGTATTCAATCTAGCCTATTCGCACAAACAAGTGCAGAAAAAAAATGGGTAAAACATCAATTCAAATCTTTAAGCTTAGAAGAGAAAATTGCTCAATTAATGGTACTAAGAGCACATAGTAATTGGGATGCTAAAAAAATTGATTCATTGGTAGGACTCATCAAACAATACAATATTGGAGGATTATGTTTTTTTCAAGGAGGTCCGGTTAGACAAGCTATTCAAACCAATAACTATCAAAGAATAGCTAAAACACCTTTACTCATTACAACAGATGCAGAATGGGGTATTGGCATGAGATTGGATAGTGTTGAAATGTTCCCAAAACAACTATCATTAGGTGCAATGCCTAATAATCAATTAGTATATAAAATGGGTGAAGCCATTGCAGCACAATGCAAAAGATTAGGTATACAAGTCAATTACGCACCCGATGTTGATATCAATAATAATCCAGCAAATCCTGTGATCAATGATAGAAGTTTTGGTCAAAATAAAAAAACAGTGATTGATTATGGTATTGCATACATGAAAGGAATGCAAGACAATGGTGTGATGGCTGCAGCAAAACATTTTCCAGGACATGGCGATGTGAATGTAGATTCTCACTTAGATATTCCAGTGGTCAATAAATCTAGAGAAGCCCTAGATAGCATGGAATTGGCACCCTTCAAGGCATTGATTGATGCAGGAATAGAATCTGTAATGGTTGCCCATCTTTCAGTACCAGCAATCGATAATGGAGAAAAAAGACCTACATCACTTTCATCAAAAGCTATCAATGGATTATTGAAAACAGAATTAGGTTTCAAAGGCATTACCGTGACTGATGCGTTAGATATGAAAGCGATTAGCAACTATTACCCAGAAGGAGAAGCAAATGTTCAAGCTATTTTAGCAGGTAATGACATGTTATGTTTACCAGGTGATATTGGACAATCTATTAAAAAAGTAAAAGAAGCTATTGCAGAAGGAAGATTAAGTGTAAAAGATATAGATGCAAGAGTTAAAAAAGTTTTATCCGCAAAATATAAATATGGATTAAGTCAAATAAAAGAAATTGACACAACAAATATCATTGCTGATTTGAATCAAGCTGTAGGTCCATTAAAAGCCGCTATGGCAAAGCAATCATTGACTTATGTGAATGCCAATCAAAGGCCCATTGTCAAAAAAGGACAAAGAATTGCTTATGTAGTTTTAAATGCCACCAATGCGAATGCCATGAGCAATGCTTTAAGTGTGGGCTATGATGCTACCGTATTTTTTAGCAAAGGAACAGAAATGAATTATTTAGTTTCTATTGAAAAACAATTAATGGATTACGATCAAGTTATTATAGGCTTACATAGTTATAATCGCAAACCAGCTAATCATTTTGAAGTTCCTACTAATATTTTAGAATTTTTAAATAGACCTGGTCATGAAAGCTGGACACATATGGTGTTTGGTAATCCATATGTAGTAGCTGACTTTCCTAACATAAAGAATGTTTTGTTTGCGTATGAAGACAATATACACACACAAAATGCAGCCATCTTATGGTTAGAGGGAAAATTAGAAGCTGAAGGTGTTTTACCAGTTTCTGTTACGCAACAAATGCCATATGGATTAGGCAAATCTACGCCAGCAAAGACCACCACCCATCAACAAAACAATGCTATTACCCATATTCAATTGGATAAATTAAACGCAATTGACTCTTTAGTGGCAGACGCTATTAAAAAAAAAGCCCTTCCGGGATGTCAAGTACTAATTGCAAAAGATAATCAAATTGTTTTTAATAAATCTTATGGTACGATTGCAGGCGAGGGCACTACACCAGTTAGTAATCAAACCTATTATGATTTAGCTTCTGTTACAAAAGTAAGTGCTACTACTGTAGCCATTATGAAACTAGCAGAAGAAGGTAAAGTAGATATTGATAAAACCATTGGAGATTATTTACCCTGGGTAAAAGGAAATCCAAAAGCAGGAATCAGTTTAAGAGACTTGTTATTACATCAAGCAGGCTTATACCCTTACATTAAATTTTATGAAAAACTTCTCTACCCCGATGGTAGTTTAAAGAAGGATGTAGTCAGTGATATAGCGAAAGGTACACATCAACTAATGATTACGCCCACAAAATACTTGGCCAATGATTGGATGGATAGTATTCAACAACAAATATTAAGAAGTCCCGTTACTGCTCCAGGTAAATATATTTATAGTGATAATGACTTTATATTCTTAGGCTTTATTGTGGAAAAAGTTAGTGGCATGTCTTTACATAGCTATACGAGTAAAAATTTCTATGAGCCGCTTGGCATGACTAGTACTGGTTTTCTACCTTTACAAAAAACAACTAAAGAAAATATTGCAGCAACAGAGCTAGACAACTATTTTAGAAATGAATTAATACATGGAACGGTTCATGATGAAGGCGCTTCTACAATGGGCGGAATTGCTGGACATGCAGGCTTATTTAGCAATGCAACTGATTTAGCAAAATTATATTTGATGTTATTGAACGGAGGACAATGGGAAGGAAAAAAATATTTTGATGCAAATACAGTGAACAATTATACTGCATATAATTCAAGCAACAGTAGAAGAGGTTTAGGTTTTGATAAGCCAGAAAAGGATAATAAAAGCTTGAAAGAACCCTACCCAAGTGCAAGTGTATCGCCTAGGACCTTTGGTCATACCGGTTTTACCGGAACCTGTGTTTGGGCTGATCCTGAACATCAATTATTGTATATATTTTTATCTAACAGAGTTTATCCAACAAGAGACAATAAAGCCTTTAGTAGTTTAAATCTAAGACCCAAGATTCAAGAAGTTATTTATAGTGCCCTTTTATAATGAGAGTAATCATATTGATATTATCTTGCTTGGTTATTACTAAGACAAATGCTCAGAATGCAATTGGCTCAATTGGAACATGGAGGGAGCATTATAATAATGCTACAATTCAGCAGGTGATCAAAGGTGATCAATATTATTTAGCCAGTAAAAATCAGATCATTTCCTATAACGAAAATTCTGGACAGATTGGTTATATAGGAAAATCTAACGGATTACATGAAATAGGTATTCAAACTATTGCTTGGGATTCACAAGAAGAACAATTAATTATTGCTTATACCAATAGTGCAATTGATATTGTTAAAGGGGATCAAGTATACTTAATCAATGATATTAAAACCACATCTCTTTTTAACAATAAGCAAATAAAAAATATTAGAACAAATAAAGGACTTGCTTTTGTAGAAACTGGATTTGGAATAGTTATAATTGATCTCGTTTTACGTGAAATAAAAGAAACATGGCAAAATAAAGACTTAGCGCAAGCAGAAATATTGTATAAATTAACAAGTATTCCTTTTACAAAAAACATTGAGTCGATTACTGATAGTCTTAAAGGAATTGCTATTGCACCGAATTTGAGTAAATGGATCAATATTTCAGGACCTCGAAAACCAATGAATGGATATGCTTCTGTGAATGAAAATATACTTCTTGCCCCTTTTTCCAAAAATGAAAAAGGTTTTGCTACATACACTGATCAAGGTTGGACAAACTATTTTACTTATCAAAATAACTCAATTCCACAGATAGACTATAGCTATGCTCACCCCACAGAAAACTTATTCTGGTTGGCTAATGATCATAACGTTTATAGTTATAATGGTAATCAATTACAAATAATACAAAACTATCCAACTGGTGACATTAAAAATATTGCATTCTCAAAAAATGGAAGAGGTTGGATATTGAATAATCCAACAGGATTAACATTGTATCAAAAAAGCAATTCAAAAAATTATGCACTGCCAACTGGTCTGAATTTAAATAGTCCTATTCAATTGTTGGCAAATCAACAAGAACAATTATGGATGACAGGCCCTTCAATACAAGGACTATATATTTTTCAATCAGATAACTATTATAATACCAATAGCTGGATACAAAAAACAACAGGAAGCAATACTGGTAATTTGCCAAGTAATAGAGTAACAAGCATGATTGAAGACAAGGATGGCGCTATTTGGGTAGGAACCGATAATGGAATTGGCATTTTCAATTGTGGAGACATTAGTAAGGAAGCGTGCAATGCCTATCTACCCATCATAAAATCAAACGGATTTAATGCTTATTTATTTCAAAAAGAAACAGTAAGATGTATGGCTGTTGATGCAGCCAATCAAAAATGGATTGGCACCAATAATGGTGTATGGTTGGTTAGTCAGGATGGCTTATCTATCATTGAGCATTTCACTAAAGATAATAGCCCTTTACCTTCAGATACCTTAAATCAAATTATTATTGAACCCAATAATGGTGAAGTATTCTTTCAAACAAACGAAGAGTGGGTAAGTTATAGAAGTACTGCAGCAAAAGCAGCTTTGAATCAACAATCTATTTTTATTTTTCCAAATCCAGTACCTCCTGATTTTAATGGCCCGATTAGTTTTAGAAACCTCGTTGAAAATGCTCAATTAAAAATTACAGACATTAGCGGGAAATTAGTTTTTCAAACCAGGGCATTAGGCGGACAAGCCATTTGGAATGGACGCAAGTATGATGGAAGCCAAGTAGCAACAGGTATATATTTAGTATTTGTAAGAGACGATACTGGTAATGAAAAAGGAGTTGGTAAAATTATGATTACAAAAGGTTATTAATCTTTTGTAATGTCAAAATTCTTAAAGGCTTTAAATTTCCAAGTACCACGTTCTCCTTCAACAACCCTATACATAATTTGTCTTACTTTATTGGTTGGAGTTTTGATAGAGGTATCTGATTCATACACTGGAAACTTTCTGAATAAAATACCTTCCACGAGCTTATACTCATCTTCCCCTCTATAGCCCTTACTCAAAACCATATCATTGGTGATATCAGGAAAAATAATAGGCATTAGTCCTTCATTGTTTCTGGAACTAACACATAAAATAGATGGCTTGATATCTTTGTCTAAAAAATAAATAATTGCATCAGGAAATCCATCTAAGTTTAAGTCATCAATTTCAGTTCCGGTTACTCTCCCTTTTAATTCAAAAGAAATCTCTCTTGCTTCTTGTTTAAAGCCAACCGGTTTTATATTCAATACATTTCGGTCTACTGATTTATTAAAACAACTTATTCTAAAACCAGCTTTACCTATTTTTAAAGTACTATCATATCTAGGTACTACAGTTTGGCTATTGGCAACAAATGCCATTAACATACAAATCAAAAATAAAGAGTTGCGCATATTTTATTTTTATGATTCAAAGTTAATAGAATAGTTTTGATTTACCATTAATCCAATTCAAATGTCCTTCGAAATACAAATTCACCCAAATACTGATTTTCAAGAAATTAGGCTTACAGATAAAAGTAATAGCAACAGTATTACCATAGTTACAAAAGGTGGCTTATTGAATGAATGGCTGGCTGAAGGAGTAAATGCTATCATCCATGGAAATGATTTATCAAGAGGTTGGGGAGCCTTTGAAATGAATGGATTTAAGGGTGGTAAAATGAACCCATTTTCTTGTCGATTAGCGAATGGGCAATATCAACATGAAGAACATGACTATAAAATTGAAAAATTTTATTTAGGAGCTCATGCCTTACATGGAATACAATATGATGCAGTTTATTCTATAGAATCCACCCATATTGATGAATATCAAGCATCTGTAATTTTAGCATATCATTATAAGGGAACGGATAAAGGCTATCCTTTCCCTTATAGTATACATTTAAAATGGACATTAAAAACAAATAATATCATTGTAGTAACCACTGCATTGACCAATCACTATCATCATGCAATCCCCATGATGGATGGATGGCATCCTTATTTTCAATTAGGCAATGGCATTCAGGATTGTACCATTCAGTTTAAAAATAAAGGGAAAATAGAATACGATGAACAATTACTACCTACAGGGAAAATATTTGCAGACGATACATTTAATGAAGGGAAAGTATTGGATAATATGCACTTAGATGATTGTTGGATGATTGACGAAACAGCTCCAAATTGTACGATCCAAAAAGAACACCAAAAAATAATCATCACCCCAATAGCCAATTATCCATATATACAATTGTATACACCAGAAGATAGACAAAGTATTGCGATTGAAAATTTAAGTGCCGCACCCAATTGTTTTAATAACAAAATGGGGCTTCACTTAGTGAAGCCCCATGAAACCTGGGAACTCGTTACGAGTTACCAGTATATTATAAAGTAAGCACTGCAGTAATACTTATTTCAATATTTACATTACGAGGTAATGTTTTAACTGCAACTGTTTCACGAGCTGGAAAATCTTTAGAAAAATAAGAACCATATACTTCATTCACTTGTGCAAATAAACCCATATCACTCAAAAAGATAGTTGTTTTAATTACATGTGCGAAAGTTAATTCTGCGGCTTCTAAGATAGACTTGATATTTTCCATTACTTGCTTAGTTTCTGAAGCAATATCAGAAAGCACTAAGGCACCAGTTTTAGGGTCAAAAGCCACTTGGCCACTCGCAAATAAAAAGCCATTTGCAATCACAGCTTGACTATAAGGTCCAATTGGAGCAGGCACTTTCTTTGATTCGATGATCTGTTTTGACATAATAATTGATTAAGAATTGCAATTTCTTATTTTTCTATCACTTGACCAACCTATTTTTGCAAAACAAATGAATAAAGTGCCCAAATTACTCCATATAGACACTACTAGTGAAATTGCCTTGATTGGATTAAGTATTCAAGATCAAATTATTGCGCAAGTAACTAACCAAGCATCCCAACAACATGCAAGTTTTGTACAAACTAGTATAGAGTCAATTTGCAAAGAACATTCATTTGATTTGAATCAACTTGATGGCATTGTAGTAACACTTGGTCCAGGAAGTTATACAGGAATGAGGGTTGGATTAGCTAGTGCAAAAGGTATTGCATATGCATTAGATAAACCACTCATTGGATTATCTAGTTTAGCTTTGATAGCCAAAGCAGCCAATAAAAAAATAGTTCAAAGTGGAAGCAATTATAGCTTGTTTAGTATGATTGATGCAAGAAGAATGGAAATTTTTGGGGCTATCTATGATGCCAATGAACAAGCTTTAACAGAGGAGCAGGCCATTGTATTAGATATTCCCTATTTAACAGCACTAGCAAAAAAAGGTACCATATACTGTGCAGGTTCTGGAGCTTCGAAAATAGCTCAACTCATCGAGGACGAACAAATTCAAATATTAGATAGCCAGTATTCAGTAGGGGAAATGCTTGAAATGGCCATGATTAAATGGGAAAAGCAAGATTTTGAGGACCTTGCCTATGTTGGTCCAACTTATATTAAAGACGTGTATACCATTCCATCCAAGCAGTCAAAATAGCCCATTAAAGGTTATCGCAATGGCTTTCAACTAGGCTTTATAATTTAAAGCAGTAAATATGATAATAAATTATCATATTTGATAATAATCCCTTAACTTTGTAGGGCAATTTTCTTTTTAACCCCCAAACAAGAATTGTCATGAATCAATCTTTACCCCAATTACAACTTGCCAATGGCAAGGAGCCGCTCAAAGTGGACTTATTGCATAGCAAGAAAGCGGCAATGATCCTGCGCGCATTGAACCACAAACTTCGTCAACAAATTTTAAAACTGATCGATGAGCATCAAAAGATGACTGTTACAGAGATCTATGTAAAATTAAGACTTGAACAATCTGTTGCTTCACAACATTTAGCAATTTTAAGAAGAGCTGGAATTGTTGGAACAATACGTGAAGGAAAATTTATTTTTTACTTAGTAGACTACGCACGTTTAGAACAAGTGAATCAATTTGTTGAACAATTAGTTGGTTAATTTTATTTGATGTTATTATCTATTGAACAATTTCAGCAGATTATTGCAGAAGATCAGGCAATCATTTTAGATACCAGACCTTTTGAAGATCTTTTAAATGGCTATATACCTAATGCCATTCATGCACCTAAACATCAATTAGGCAAATTAATAGCGATGGGTTTTTTACAACTGGATAGTCCAATTGTAATTATAGCTCCAGCGGATGCAGAAAATGAAGCAGATATTTTATTTAGAAAATTGGGCTTTGCCAATTATAAAGGAGTTTTAGAAAATGGATATGCAGCTTGGGTTAAAGCAGGAAACAAATTTGATATTTTAATAGACGTAGACATAGATGAATTAGCAATGGACATTCCATTTGACGAGTTCTTGATGGTATTGGATATTAGAGAAGAAGATAGATACCATCAAGGACATATCAAAAATTCAATAAGTATTCCTTTAGTGGAATTAGCTGACCCTGGAAGTATGTCTGAATTAGATGAACACTTTAATATTTATATAATCAGTGATAACGGAGAAGATGCAAGTATCGCTTCTACCCTTCTAAAAAAAGAAGGCATACATAATAATAGAGTGGTCAACGGAGGATGGGAAGCAGTGCAAGCCTTAAAAGATTCCTTTAGTTTTGAAACTTCAAAAGCACCACCTAAAGCAGAAGAAAATTAAGACACTAATAATGCAGCATGCTTGCTAGCATCATACTCATATTTGAATCTACGATGGCTCCATAAGTAATTAGCTGGCTCTAATTTTATTTTCTCTTCTAATATTTTAACATACATAGCAGTCAATTCACCTTCCTTGAATGCTTGGGGAGAAGTAGTCATTAAAGAATATTCCATATGGTAATAGCCTCTTTTTGTACTATAAAAATGTACAAATACTTGAGCCGTATTATTTAGGATAGCCCCTTTTTCAGGACCTTTTACAAAAGGGATGTTTTTGCCAAAAAACGGTACCCAAAATGCTTTCATTGGATTGCTTGGATTCTGATCTGCAGCCAATGCCATAACATATGGGCCTTTATTGGCGTATTGATGAAATTGTGATTTAAATTGTGTAGCAGGGATCATAATACTTCCAAATCTAGCGCGCATTTGGAGAATCATTTTATCAAAAAATCCATTACTCAAGGGCATATATACAGCCAGAAATGGGTATTTACCATATTTTGCTACTCCCCAATTGGCATACTCCCAATTAAAAAAATGTCCAGCCATAATCTGCACACTCTGCCCAGTATCATATAGATCATTCAATACTTCAACATTGCTTGTAAATCTTTTTTCATATTCCCTAGTGGAAATGGAAATAAACTTGATTGTTTCTACAAAGGAGTCAGTGAATTTTTGATAAAATGCATTCGCTATTTTTTTTCTCTCGGCTACCGATTTATCAGGAAAAGCAATGGCAAGATTTTTCGCCACTACATCAACTCTATATTTAACAACATATTGTAAAATGAATGCAAAAAAATCACTGATAATATAAAATACACGCCAAGGTAATAAGGATAGTAGATAAAAAAATGCGTAAAATATATAGTACATGATGCAAGAAATTATTGTTGGGGATCTACCCAAGCATTATGCTCTTTTAACAATTGAATTAATTCGTCTACCGCAATAGCGCTATCTATATTACGCTTCATTACTTCTTTGCCTTTGTATAAAGTAATTTTACCAACTCCACTGCCCACATATCCAAAATCAGCATCCGCCATTTCTCCAGGACCATTCACAATACAACCCATAATGGCAATTTTTAGCCCTTTTAAATGATGAGTTACTTTTCTTATTTTAGCGGTAGTTTCTTGTAATTCAAATAATGTTCTACCGCAACTTGGACAAGAGATATATTCAGTTTTTGAAATTCTAGTTCTTGTTGCTTGCAAGATTCCAAATGCAGTAGCATTTAAAAATTGTTCAACTGTTTTATTTTGAACATAATTTCTTCCTGAAACATTGCTAAAATTTTGAGATGCCTTAGAATATGCTTCTTCAGATAAACCTAAGCAAATACCATCTCCCATTCCATCTAAAAGTAAGGCACCAGTTTCAGTTGCAAAATGAATTAAATGTTCATCAATGGTAGACCAATTGCTATCTGTAACTAAAATCACTGGAGTAGTAATACCTAAATCCATTAATCTAATCATTAAGCGTCTAACTGCAGACATGGCAAATTGAACACTACTACTGATACAAAATACAATAGTTGGATCTTTTGCTAGCGTCAATAGTTGCTCATCAGATAAAGGTGCGTTGGTTGAATAAGCATCTAATGCGATAAAATTCAATACGGTACTTTTATTAGCTGCGCCTAAATAATCAGCAGCATCAAAAATAGGTAGGTTCTTCTGCTCACCATGGGAAGGTTTCCAAGCAGCAGCATCTTGAATAATTCTTAAAGTACCAGGTAAGTCATAATCAATAGATTGTTTACCAATAAATACATAATCGGCAGCAGCATCTGCAATACTCCATTTGTCTGTATCTGCATGATAAGTGTACCCTATACTAGTTAAAGCTGCTCTATCAATTATTGGTAACTTGCTTAAGTCTGCCACTACTACTGGAACTTGTTGATGTCCAATATTCTCCACCGAATGAGTATTTCTTCTTTTATATTCAAAAGGACTATAGGGTAATTTTTCAACAGAAGGTATTTGCATACTATTCACTATTTGTGCATTGTATCTCTTTACAATATCACAACAAACTGGAATCTCTAATTCAGGATCTTCTGTTAAACTTACTCTTATAGTGTCTCCAATACCATCTTCCAATAATGTTCCAATACCAATAGCACTTTTAATTCTTCCATCTTCTCCATCTCCTGCTTCTGTTACTCCTAAATGCAATGGATATGCTTCCCCAAATTCATTGTGCATTTGCTGAATGAGTAATCTATACGCCTGCACCATCACTTGCGGGTTACTAGATTTCATACTTAAGATAATTTGGTGGTAATCCAAACTTCTGGCAATTCTCAAAAACTCCATGGCACTTTCTACCATACCAATTGCAGTATCACCATACCTACTCATGATTCTATCACTCAAAGAACCATGATTGGTTCCAATTCTCATGGCTGTTCCATGCTCTTTACAAATCAATACCAAGGGAGAAAACTTTTCTCTAATACGTTCAATTTCTTCTATATATTCAGCATCTGTATAATCAATTTGTTCGAACTTTTTCTTATCGACATAATTCCCTGGATTCACTCTTACTTTCTCCACTATTTTAGCAGCTATTTCTGCAGCGTTTGGGGTAAAGTGAATATCAGCAACCAGCGGTGTATTATAGCCTTTCTCTTTTAAGGCTTTCTTAATCAGTGCTAAATTCTCGGCTTCTTTTTTGCTTGGTGCAGTAATGCGAACCAACTCAGCTCCTGCTTCAATACACTTGATGACTTGAGCAACGGTTGCATCTGTATCCATAGTATCTGTCGTCGTCATGGTTTGCACCCTAATAGGATGACCGCCGCCTATAATCAAATCACCTACTTTTACTTCGCGCGTAATGAATCTTTTATAATTTGTTAAAGAGTTACAATAGTATTGCATAAGTTACTTTAATAAATGTTGAAATTATCTTCTACCTTTTAAGAATCCTTGCTGTAATAAAATTTGTTTGAGTACTTCAATATTTTTATTGGGAAGATCATCTGACTTTAATGACTTAGTAGATAGCACAAAAAAGTATACATGTTTATTCTCTTCAATATAACCTAATACCCAACTTTGACGATTAGCATTTGATGAGGTAGTTGAAATATAACTTAGCTTATAACTAGCATTATCTTCTTTTAAGATCATCTTCTTTACAATATCCTGAGATCTTTTTTGAAAATACAGTTGATTAAAATATAATCTTTTGATCAAGCCTAATTGTTCATCAGGTGTAATCTTCAACGAATTGTCTGACCAGAATTGAGTCATATCTGCACTCACAATTCCCTTACCATAACGCAAAGAGTCAATTACTTTTAAAATGGCAGTTCTACCTATTTCTTGAATCAACTTTTGATACACAACAGTAGAATCAAGATTTTTCCATGTTTGGGTGTCTTGACTCATCATACCCCTTTCTACTCCAAGTAATGTTGGAATTAAAAAGAAAGTATTTAATGGCGCTACAGCAGAATCTTTATAGGCTGCTAAATTATGAATTACAAATTGCTCCGTTCCATTATCCAATAAAGCAAAACTTCCATACATACCTGCACTATCTAATATCTTACCAATAGAAGCGTCATTTTGAACATTGTTGGGTGTACAAGCCGAAATAAAGGCAAATAGACCAATTAATACAACTGTTGCACATCTCATAAGGCGAATTTTCATTTCAATAGCAAAATTACCATTTAATCACAATAAAAAGCCCCGAATAGAAGACTATTCGGGGCTTTTAGTAGAATATTTTAGACTAGTTAATACCCAATAATTCCACATCGAATATTAAAGTAGATCCTGGTCCAATCATAGCCCCAGCAGAACGCTCACCATAAGCTAATTCTGAAGGAATAAACAATCTCCATTTGCTTCCTACAGTCATTAATTGAAGAGCATCTTGCCATCCTTTAATCACTCCACTTAATGGGAAACTGATGGGTTCTCCTCTTTGAACCGAGCTATCAAATATCTCGCCATTAATTAAAGTGCCATGATAATGACATTTTATATTACTTTTTAAAGTTGGCTTTTCAGTGCCAGTACCTTCATTTAAAATAAGGTATTGTAAACCACTTGTCAATTTAACAACACCTGGTTTTTTGGCATTCTCTTCTAAGAATGCTTTTCCTGCAGCTCTGTTGACTGCGATTTTTTCGTTCATCATTTTATCTTGGTAGTTTTTAATACATATATCTATAAGGCTATCTGGAATAACAGACTTGGATTGAACACCTGCTTTAAAGCCTTGTTCAAAAATAGCCATATTAATTTCTTGTAAACCTTGACCCTTCATGCTTTGTGCAATTCTGTATCCTAGTGCATAAGAAGCACTGTCTTTGGTATTTTTCATTGCTTGCGCAGGAGTATACGTAATAGCTAATTTTGGCTTAGCTACAGGGGTGTTTACTTTTTTGGTTTGAGCAGCAGCGAATAAGCTTACAGTCAAACATAGAATCAATAATCCTTTTTTCATAGTATATCTATCGGTTAATTAATGTATTTAATTGTTTAGCTACTTTTTCAGTAGGCATCAAAGCTACTACTTTCTTCATTTCTTTGGCAATTTCTTCATTACAAAGATTCCCAATACTACCTTCATGAACATGCGCAATTTTAGTAGAATGGGTAAACTTACCTTCCTCGATATCTAATCCCACTTTTTTATAAGCATCTCTAAATGGCATACCAGATAAGACTAATTTATTCACTTCCTCTACACTAAATAAATATTGGTATTTAACATCTTCCAATAAATCTTTTTTCACTTCCATATGTTGAATCATCAAAGCAGCCATTTCAATACAAGATCTCAACTGAATGAATGCTGGAAATAAATGTTCTTTTAATAATTGTAGATCTCTGTGATACCCAGAAGGTAAATTCGTAGTCATCATCATGATCTCATTAGGCAATGCTTTAATTCTGTTGCAATGAGATCTAATTAACTCAAATACATCCGGATTCTTCTTATGTGGCATGATGCTAGAACCAGTGGTTAATTCTTCTGGAAAGCTTATAAATCCAAAATTTTGATTTAAAAATAAACAGGCATCCATACTTAATTTTGCCAAGGTATCTGCAATATTAGCCATGGCAGTTGCTGTAATTCTCTCTGCCTTTCCTCTGCCCATTTGAGCATACACTACATTATAATTAAGGGTTTCAAATCCAAGTAATTCAGTGGTTCTAGTTCTATTGATAGGGAAAGAAGAACCATATCCTGCAGCAGATCCTAAAGGATTTTTATTCACTACGGTAAATGCCGCTTGTAGCATGGTCATATCATCTACCAAGCTTTCTGCATAAGCGCCTAACCATAATCCAAAGGAAGATGGCATAGCTAATTGCAGATGAGTATAGCCAGGTAATAAATCATTTTTATGAGCTTCACTTTTATTTTGTAATACATCAAAAAAGGATTGAACAGCTTTGCTTAATAATATTATTTCAGCTCTTAAAAAAAGTTTTAAATCCACTAAAACTTGATCATTTCTACTTCTTGCACTATGAATTTTTTTACCAATATCTCCTAGTTCCTGAGTTAATAAAATTTCTACTTGTGAATGAATATCTTCTACTCCTGCATCTAACTTAAATTGACCCGCTTCAATACGTTGGTAGATTTTAATTAAAGTATTTTTTATTTGTAATTGTTCATCGGGGGTCAATAACCCTACTTCAGATAACATAGTAGCGTGTGCAATTGAACCTAATACATCATACTGAGCAAGGTATAAATCCATTGACTGGTCATTTCCAATGGTAAAAGACTCCACCGAAGCGGCTACATGACTGTTTTTCTGCCAAAGCTTACTCATGATGTAAAAATAGTTGAAAGTAATTGTATATAAGTTAAAACACCTTCCTCGATCTCTTTAATGTAAATAAATTCATCTGCAGTGTGACTTCTTGCTGAATCTCCAGGCCCCATTTTCAAAGTTGGAAATGGCATCAATGCTTTGTCTGAAGTAGTTACTGAACCAAAATAGCCCTTACCAATACTTAAACCAGCTTTGACAGCAATATGATCTAATCCAATACTTGTTGATCTTAATCTTAAACTTCTTGGCTTCATTGAAGAACTAATATTGGATTGAATCGTTGCTAAAATTTCTTCAAAAGTATACAACTCATTCACTCGAACATCTACCACCATTTTACAAGAGGACGGAACGATATTATGGGTTTTATTGTCCGTTTCAATCACGGTTACAGTCATTTTTACAGCACCCAATAAGGGAGATACTTTTTCAAACTGGTAATTTCTGAACCACTCAATATCTTTTAATATGCTATATAAAGCATTATCTCCCTCTTCTCTTGCAGCATGACCCGGCATTCCAGTTGCTTCTACATCTAGCACCATCAAACCTCTTTCTGCAATAGCCATTTCAAGTAAAGTTGGTTCACCCACAATGCCAAAATCAATTTTTGGAATATGTTTTAATACCAATTCAACACCATTTAATCCGGAAATTTCTTCTTCTGCAGATGCTAATAAAACCAAATTAAATGGGAGATGTTCTGTTGTATGAAAATATAAGAAACTAGCAATCAAACTAACTAAAGATCCACCTGCATCATTCGAACCTAAACCAAATAATTTTCCTTCTTGTTCAATAGCAGAAAAAGGATCCAAAGTATAGCTATTATTGGGCTTAACAGTATCATGATGGGAATTCAATAATATAGAAGGCTTTGATTCGTCAAAGTAAAGATTAGTCGCCCAAATATTATTTTGAATACGATTGGTTTTTACACCATGTTGAATTAAAAATTGTTCGATGCAATTTGCAGTAGCATTTTCTTCTTTACTAAAAGAAGGTATTGCTATCAATTCTTTTAACAATTGCTTGGATTTTGCTTGAAGCGATTGTGCGGATGCTATATTTATTTGGTTAGTCATGATTGAGTAATTGTTGTACCAGCATTTCCATGAATTAATTCATTCATTATTTCTGCCTTACCAATAATAACAGATTTCACCCCCTTCTCTAAAGCCAGAAATGCATTATCTATCTTTGGTATCATACCTTCAAAAATAACTTTTTCTTCTTTTAATGTTTGGTATTTATCCTTATTCATATGCTGTAGGACAGAACTAGGTTCCTTGATATCTAATAATACCCCATCTTTTTCAAATCCGTATATTAGGTGAACTGCATACTTTTCAGACATGGCTGTAGCAATACTTTGCGCAATGGTATCAGCATTGGTATTCAATAATTGGCCATTCCCATCATGTGTAATAGGCGCAATCACCAAACTTGTTTTTTGTTGTAATAAATTACTGATCATTGATACATTCACTTCATCCACATCACCCACAAAACCATAATCAATAGAAGCATGTACTCTTTTATGTGCTTTAATTAAATTAGCATCAGCCCCAGATAAGCCCATTGCTTGAACGCCTAATGATTGCAACTGCGCAACAATATTTTTATTAATTAAACCCGCATACACCATAGTAACAATCTTCAAGGTTTCTGCATCGGTAATTCTTCTACCCTCTACCATCTGCTGAGGTATATTCAAATCTTTAGCGAACTGCGTAGCCATCTTTCCACCTCCGTGGACTAAAATAGCTTTACCCTTGATATTTGAAAATGCAGTTAAACATTGTTTCAATAAATCAGGATGGTCGACAATATTGCCCCCAATTTTAATGACATATAATAATTCGGTATCTATACTTGAACTCATAATTATTTTTTTTGTGCTTCCAAAATGGAAGCAAGAACCGCTTGTGCAGCCCAAACCCTATTAGAGGCTTGTTTTGTGACTAAACTATTTGCGCCATCTAATATTTCATCACTTAATTCTACATTTCTTCTAACTGGTAAACAATGCATCACTTTAGCATCATGAGTCAATGCTAATTTTTGATTGGTCATCATCCAATTTTCATCCTTAGATAAAACTTGCCCATATGGCTCGTAGCTACTCCAGTTTTTTACATAAACAAAATCTGCATCTTGCAATGCCTCTTCTTGATGATGAGTAATAGTTGCGCCTTGAGTAAATTGAGTATCTAAATCATAACCCTCTGGATGTGTAATAACAAAATTGGCTTCTCCCCATGTATTCACCCATTGACTAAAACTATTAGACACACATTGAGGAATAGATTTTATATGTGGCGCCCAGGTTAAAACCACTTTTGGTCGCTTATTTTGTAAGGCACTATTTAAACCGATGGACTCTTTTATAGTAATAATATCTGTTAAAGATTGTAAAGGGTGTAAAGTAGCAGACTCTAAACTCACTATTGGCACTCCTGCATACTGTATAAACTGATGGATGATTTTTTCACTATAATCTTCTTGTTGATTCACTAAACCAGGGAAAGTTCTAATACATAGCATATCAAAATAATTTCCCAAAATAGGTGCAGCATCTTTAATATGCTCTACAGTAGTGCCATTCATGATTGCGCCTTCTGTAAATTCCAATGCCCAGCCTTCTTTATCTACATTAAATACGATGGGCTCCATTCCTAAATTTTGAGCTGCCACCTGTGTACTTAATCTAGTTCTTAGGCTTGGATTCAAAAAAAGTAATCCAATTCTTTTTTGAAAACCTAATTGTTTATCTATATATGGATTGTATTTATATTTTAGTGCTTTTGCCACCAAAGCATTGATATCGGTTACGTCATGTGCACTAATAAATTGTTTCATTTGAGTAATTTTATTGATGCAATAACGCAATAGCTTGCTGCAATCCTTTTAAAAATAAATCAATATCTGTTTTGGTGATCGCTAATGAAGGAAGCAATCTAATGACATTTGGCTTAGCTTCTCCAGTAAAAATTTTACAATCATTCAACAATACTTTTCTAACATCTTCCAAACCCTCTTCCATTTCAAACCCTATCATCAATCCTTTTCCTCTAACTGTTTTGACACCCTTTATATTTCTTAAGGCATTTAATAAATAATCGCCTTGTTCTTGTGCGTTTTGAATAAGATGATCTTTTTGCATTACTTCAATTACCCCTAAGGCTGCTGCACATGCCAATGGATTACCACCAAAAGTGGTGCCTAACATGCCAAATTTAGCTTGAATATGTGGCGCAATTAAAATAGCACCAACCGGGAAACCATTTCCCATTCCCTTAGCCATTGAATAAATATCCGCATGTACACCTGCAAAATCATGAGCGAAAAATTTTCCGGATCTTCCATAACCACATTGAACGCTATCTGCAATATATACAGCACCATATTGATCGCAATTATTTCTAATAGCTTGTAAAAATGCATTGGATGCTTCATGAATACCCGCCACACCTTGAATTCCTTCAATAATCACTGCAGCAATGGTATTTTCATTTTGTTTAAAACAAGCATCTAAGGCATCAATATCATTTAAAGGCAAAAAGATAATATTATCTGTCTCATTCACCGGCGCAACAATACTTGGATTATCAGTTGCTGCAACCGCCAAAGAAGTTCTACCATGAAAAGCTTTCTTAAATGCAATTATCTTTTTTCTGCCAGTATGAAAAGAAGCTAATTTTAAAGCGTTCTCGTTGGCCTCAGCCCCACTATTACAAAGAAATAATTGAAAATCTTTTTTACCACTAATTTCATTAATGGCTTTTGCCAACTCTTCTTGGATTGGCATGATGACTGAATTGGAATAGAATGCGATTTGATGTAATTGATCTTCGATTCTTTTTACCCAATGAGGATGTGTATGACCAATACTAATTACAGCATGGCCACCATACATGTCAAGATATTCTTGACCTTTATCATCCCAAACCCTAGATCCATTCGCTTTAGTAATAGCAATGGGATTTAAAGGATATACATTGAATAAAGACATGTTTTATTTTTTTAAAACTTAAAAATAATTGGCTTTAATATGTAAACCTGTGGTTTCTTCTAAGCCAAAAATCAAATTCATGTTCTGAACTGCTTGACCTACTGCGCCTTTCAATAAATTATCTATCACAGAATGAATCGCAATTTTATTCCCTTGCTTTTCAATATGGATAAAACACTTATTGGTATTCACTACCTGTTTTAAATCAATAGCATTTGTAGAAACATGCGTGAAAGGATGGTCTTTATAAAAATCCGTATATAGTTCATATAAAGCATCCATACTCATATCAGAACTGATAACAGATGTTACAAAAATACCCCTTGTAAAATCACCTCTCCAAGGCACAAAATGTACTTCAACTGCTTGATTACCTTGTAAAAGACCTAAGCTTTGATGAATTTCATGAATATGCTGATGATTTAATGTTTTATATGCCCCAATATTATTCGCTCTCCAACTAAAATGACTTGTAGAAGACAATCCCTGACCAGCACCAGTAGACCCTGTAATACCAGTAGTATATACTTCTTTTAATAAGTTCTTAGATGCTAAAGGCAATAATCCTAATTGAATCGCTGTAGCAAAACAACCAGGGTTAGCTATATGGTGAGCAGAACGAATAGCGTCTCTTTGCAATTCTGGCAATCCATATACAAATTTTCTGTCACCAATACTTGCCGAACTATTCAATCTAAAATCTTGAGAAAGGTCAATGATCTTTACACTAGATGCAATTTCATTTGTTGCTAAAAATTTTTGAGCATCTCCATGACCAACACATAAAAATAACACATCAACTGATGAATTGATTTCTTTGGTAAAAATCAAATCAGTATCTCCTAATAAATCTGTATGAACTTTATTAACTAGTTCACCTGCATTACTAGAGCTATGCACAAAACTAATAGTAGCATTAGGATGGCGTAATAATACACGCAGCAATTCACCACCTGTATAACCTGCACCACCAACAATTCCAATACTAACTTTTTGCATAACCATTTTATTTGAACTTATTTTTTATTTGACTCTTTTACATTGTGAAAAATGCTTGTTTGGTTACCAAATATTTTGGTAAACCCTCTTACATCTGCACCAGTAAAGCCAGTATTCATCTCACCATACTTTCCAAACTTAGCACTCATTAAATCATGCTCAGATTCAATACCAATAATTTGAAAACGGTAAGGGTTTAATTGCACAAAAACATCACCTGTAACTTGTTCTTGAGAATTAGTTAAGTAGGCTTCTATATCACGCATTACTGGATCTAAGATTTGTCCTTCATGTAACCAGTTGCCATAAAAAGAAGCTAATTGATCTTTCCAAGATAATTGCCATTTAGTTAATACATGTTTTTCTAGTGCATGATGCGCTTTCAAAATCACCATTGGCGCAGCTGCTTCAAATCCTACTCTACCTTTTATGCCAATAATCGTATCACCAACATGAATGTCTCTTCCAATACCATAAGCGCCAGCAATAGATTGAATATATTGAATAGCTTCTGTAGGATGTGCAAAGGATTGACCATTTACTTTGTTGATTTCTCCTTTCTCAAATCGAATCACCATTTCTTCAGTAGAACCTTCTTTTGTCATTTGTGTTGGCCATGCACTCTCAGGTAACATACCTTTAGAATGCAATGTTTCTTTACCACCCACACTGGTTCCCCATAACCCTTTATTAATAGAGTATGCAGCTTTTTCAAAATTCATTTCTACACCCTTCCCTTTTAAATAGTCAATCTCCGCTTCTCTACTCAATTGTAAATCTCTAATAGGCGTTAAAATTTCAATGCCAGGAATCAAAATTTGAAAAATCATATCAAAACGAACCTGATCATTTCCCGCACCAGTACTTCCATGAGCCACTAATGAAGCACCCAGTTTTTTTACATGTTCTGCAATATGTAAGGCTTGGCTCAAACGCTCAGCACTTACACTTAATGGATAAGTATTATTCTTTAAAACATTTCCATAAATAAGGTATTTGATAATGTTATCATAATAACCTTTTACCGCATTGACTGTTGTATGTGTTTTTACACCTAAAGCATATGCATGCGCCTCTACTTTTTTTAGTTCTTCCTCAGAAAAACCACCTGTGTTTACAATGACACTATGTACTTCTAGTCCTTTATCTTCTGTTAAATATTTAACACAAAATGTGGTATCTAAGCCACCACTAAAACCTAAAACAACTTTCTCCATAATTTTTATTTTTTAGGTTGATACAGCATAGCCGTACACATACAATTTTTTCTGTCTTTACTTTTCAAAATTTCATAATTCACACAACTCTTACAACCTGCCCAAAACTCTTCATCATCAGTAAGCTCGCTATAAGTTACAGGCTCGTATCCCAATTCACTATTGATTTTCATTACGGCTAAGCCTGTTGTCAATCCAAATATTTTAGAAGTTGGATATTTTTCTCTAGATAATTGGAAAATGGTTTGTTTGATTTTTTTGGCAATTCCACTTTTTCTAAATGCGGGCGCTACAATCAAACCACTATTAGCAACAAACTGGCCATGCTGCCAAGCTTCTATATAACAAAAGCCCACCCAGGTTCCATCTTCTGTATGTGCAATTACCGATTTACCCTCTTCAATTTTTTTTGCTACATATTCTGGACTTCTTTTAGCAATACCAGTTCCTCTGGCTTTTGCTGATGATGCCATTTCATCTGTAATATCCTTAGCATAAGAAATATCGCCACTATGGGCAACACGAACTATAATTTTCTGTTCCAATGATCAATAAAATTTAAAAAAATGACATTTCTGGCGTTGAATGCAATTTCCGGGGATTTTTCCACTGATAGGGGCAATTGCCAACTGCTCGTCCTATCAGAATCCACGTCGCAAAGACTGTGGCAACCTAATAGGGTTATTTAAAACAGGAACAGCTGCTGAAAAAGCAGATGTAGATAAGATATGTAAGTTGTCCTGTTTCATGTTGATCTCCCTTTGAGGAATGTAGATGTAAAAATAAACAATTAAATAGACATTAAGGATAATTATGCCAAAATTTAACCTTAAATAAGAATAAACGTTAGTTTTTAAATAAAAAACTAATTGTAATTTTGCTTAAATACAATTTGACTTATGAAAAATTTAATCTCATTGAGCTTGATAGTAAGCTTAGGCCTTGTAGCTTGTAATGGTACTCAACAAGAGCAGGCACCAGCAATTGATACTAGTATGACCATTCAACAAGATACTACTGCAACCGTAGCTTATACCGTTGAGATGGTAGATAATAAAAAAGATCCTACTTGCGGCATGCCAGTGACTGCAGGCATCAGTGACACTGCACATTATGAAGACAAAGTATTAGGATTTTGTTCTCCAGAATGTAAGAATGAATTTGCAAAAAATCCGAAAGCAAATTTAGCAGCAGCGGAATTAAAATAAAGTAATGGAATCACTGAGTCCCTTCGGAGACTCAGTTATGAAAATAGATAATTGATATCTTCTTTGGTAAGAGATTTAACAAATCCTTCTTCATCGGAAATTAAATCTTTTGCCAAAGCTCTTTTTCTATCTTGTAATTTCAGAATTTTATCTTCCACCGTATCATTACAAATCATACGGTATGCAAAAATATTTTTTGTTTGACCAATACGATGGGTTCTATCAATCGCTTGTTGTTCCACTGCTGGGTTCCACCAAGGATCTACTATGTACACATAATCTGCTGCTGTTAAGTTTAAACCAACTCCACCCGCTTTTAAAGAAATCAAAAATACTCTACACTTTGGATCGTTTTGGAAACGCTCAATAGCTCTTTCTCTTTCTTGTATGGTGCTGGAACCATCAAAATATTCAAAATCAATTCCAAGCTTAGTGAGTTCTTCCTTGATTAACCCCAACATACCCAAAAACTGAGAGAAAACAAGTGCTTTATGATCACCAATATTTTCAACAATCTCACGTGTCAACTCCGTCAATTTAACTGACTCATTTGGATAGCTTTCATCTTTTATAATCGCAGGACTATCACAAATTTGACGAAGTTTCATCAAACCTTGCAATATAGATAATTGAGATTTTTGCAAACCTTTTTCTTCCACCATTCCCAATAACTTGTCTCTATAATCGTTTCTGTAGGCTTCGTAAATTTTTCTTTGAGCATCCCCCATTTCGCAATACAAGACCATTTCTTGTTTCTCTGGTAAATCCTTTGCTACTTGCTCTTTGGTTCTTCGTAAAATAAAAGGGAAAACAAATTTTCTTAAATGTTCTTTTTGTTCTTGCTCATCAAATTTATCAATAGGCATAGAGAAATTATGCTTGAAAAATTCAACTGATCCCAACATGCCAGGATTCAAGAAATTCATTTGAGCATAAATATCAAATGTATTATTCTGCAATGGCGTACCACTCAAACACAATCTGTTGGTTGCTTTTAATAAAGAAGCAGCTTTTGTTACTTTACTAGTTGGATTTTTAATGGCTTGACTCTCATCCAAAATAACATAATCAAATGCTAATTCAGAAAACATTTTAATATCGCTTCTTAGGGTACCATAGGTAGTAATAATTACTTCTATCTCCCTATTCATTAACTGTGTTTTATTTCTGCTGCCTCCATGATGAATTTGAAATGTCAAAGAAGGTGTAAATTTCTTCAATTCATTTTGCCAGTTATACATCAAACTTGTTGGACAGACAACCATCGCAAAAAGTCGACCATTTTTCTCTTTCAAATGTTGTAAGAAAGATAATGTCTGTATGGTTTTACCCAAACCCATATCATCTGCTAAAATTCCACCCCATTGAACATCATGCAAATAGTTTAACCATTGGAAACCACTTACTTGATAAGGTCTTAGTGTAGCGGTCAAATGCGATGGCGGATCAACTGCTGCAATAGTATATTTTTCTCTTATGTTTTCGTACTTGCCTTCTAATTGAAATATTAATTCTGTCTCATCTCTTTGTTGATATAATTCATCTATCACAGAAAAATGATACTTGCTCAATTTTAAATTATCTGTTTTACCCTCACCCACCTTAAATAGTAAAGAATATTTTTGAATCCATTCTTCAGGTAAAACACCTAAACTTCCATCTTTCAATGGAATATACTGTTGCTTATTGGTAAGCATGTTTTTAATATCCTGTACAGACACTTTTTGATCCCCAAAGGAAATTTCCACTTTGGCATCAAACCAATCTGTATTGCTGCTTATGTATAATCTAGTAGCAGGTTTGGCCGTGTTAAACTTGTATTGTTTTAGAGACTCGGTTCCAAATAATGGAATTTGTCTTTCTCTTAAAGTATCTATGAATAAAAAGAACCAATTATTCTTTAAGACCTCAGAACCTTTCAATGCTAAAACATTTCCTTCATTAGGTCTTACGAATCCAGAGTGTAATTGCTCTATCACCAACATCAATTGTCTCTCTTCTGCAAAATTTCGCTCTAAAATAATAATCTTATCTCCCTCTTGCTGAATGACGCTTGCATTATCATCTTTGGTTACAATAATATTCTGATAAACAAATAAAGGTTCAAAAAATAAAAAGTCATTGCTTTCTCTGAGGAAAATTTGCAAGGTTGGCTTGATATTTTTTAATTTTTCTTGTACGACATTATCAAATTCCACAACATATTGCTTTGCCAAAGGCAACAAAGTAGATTGCAAATAACTTGACCAATTATCTAGTGATACTTCTTGAAATCCATTTGGCAAGAAACGCTCCACCCACATTAAGTCTTCTCTTGTTTTCCAATGATGCCATTCATGATGGTATTGAAAAATATAATGGGATTTAGATTGATTGTCTTCGATGCCCATTTTACCAGCAGCAATATTAACATGAGCATATACCATATACTTGTCTTCCAATTTTTCTACCCTAAAAGAAGGCTGAATGGGCTGGTAGACTAAATCTGCTTTTTGCAAATTAGCTGTAGTAAATGGTTTATTATGTGGAATAAAGAAACTAAAAGGATGTTCAGATAAATCTCTCCAAACTTTTTCAATTTTAGGATGCAAGTACTCTTGCATTAATTCTTTAGTTTCTTCAGGTAAGCTTGCCTCATCTGCATGAAGAATGGTATCCCAGAAACCTTGAAATGGTGAATTTTTATTCAAAAACTTAGCCATTTCAGCAGGTTGCAATTTCTTCACTAATTGCAACAAAACTTTATCTTCTTCATTGATTAATGCAGGTGTAACTAATTTAGCTAAGTCTATTTTTTCTACTTTCCCAATAAAAGAAGTTCCTTCATCATTCACTTCCCCTTTAATGATATTAAATTGTATATAAGGATAACTATTGGCATCTTCTTGCATAACCAATCCAAAGCGATGGGTGATTTTTTCTTCTTTAGGCTCTCTGGTTTCAACTTCTACGATAGGTAATGACTTAGAAAAACCAATTTGCTTAGAAATGCCATCATTATTGATTCTTTGAATACTACTATCTAATACTTTTAAGAAAGGTTTTCCATCTTGATAAGTAAACTCAAATTTATTTTCTAGGTTATCTTTTAATGAATAACCATATAATGCTAATAACTTATTTTTTTCTCTATCCCAGTTTCTAATTGAATCAAAATAATCTGCACCTTTTAATTGAAATAGCAATAATAAAAGCATGGTCTTATGCAAACAAAGAGGATAAGCTGTTTCAGACAAGCAATCACAAGATGTATCAAAAAATCTTTCTTCATTTTTTTGAATGATAATATGATGCGTTTTTCCATGATGCTCCACTTCTGCTTCTACCCTTTCATTCTCACTCAATAAAATATGAGGTCTTATAGTTTTTAAAGTATTTTCTGCTTTTTCAAAAGTGTCTTTTGAACAAAGCATCTTGATCATTTTAAGATCTAAGTTTTTAGTTCGCAGTAATGTATGGGTAGTCTTGTAGGCCTCCGATTGATATTCCAACATATTTTTATCCATTAAATCTTGGATAAAAAACAAAGCGGCAGCTTTATGTCTACAAACTTCTGATAAATTATAAGGACAGCCACATCTTAAAGACAAAGTAGCTGGATTCTTAAAGTTCTCAATCGTCACTTTATAAAAAGTGCTATAACCATCATCTTTAACCCTGCAATTGACAGAACCCAATAATGGATCGAACTTAACAAGTTCAATATTTTTTAAGGCAAAAATTCGCTTACCTCTTCTAATCACCTCTTCGGTGCCGTAACTGTATATGTGTTTAACTAAATAGGGTAATGCCATAATAAATACAAATTACCCTTCAAAAAGGGCAATTTGCAAATGTACAACTTTGTGGGCTATTTTAAGTCAATCAATGCCCCATTCTTGAAAATGGGCAAAGAAGGGGCAACATCCTTAGAAATACAATATAGCATGTCTTCTTCTAAGCCATATGCTGCCAAACGATGCCAATGCGTTAGGGTCTTAATATAGTTTGGCAAATCCGCCTTGTGCATGTTATATAAATTATTGGCCATATAACTACTATCGCAATGAATTGTAAATTGGTCTTTGATTTCTTCAATCACTGCTCCAGCAAATAAAGTGTCTTCTATATTAAATCTATTTTTCCAACCAGAACAACCTAAAATAATATTGGCATTTTGTTCTTTTAAAAAACTAACCACTTTTGATAAATTAGGAAATGAGCCTGTTATCACTTCTTTAGCACCTTGCTTCAAAGCCATATGCAACAATTTGGTACCATTGGTAGTGGTAATCACAAGGGTTTTATTTTCGATAAAAGATCTTGGATATTCAGAAGGCGAATTACCATAAGCCAATCCTGGAATAATTTTTCCATCTCTTTCACCAGCAGTAATTCCTCCTGTTTGCTTACCCATTTCGATACATAATTCCGCTGAATCAACAGGGATAATTTTGGATGCACCATTATATAAAGCAGTCGCCATGGTGGAGGTAGCTCTAAACACATCAATAATCACTACTATTGAATCATGCACTTCATACAAGTCTAATAAAGAAGGGGTTAATACCGTGTGTAGACTTGGTTTCTTTTTTTGTTCACTCATAGGCGCAAAGATACAACAAGACTCATTTTTTTAATCGTTAAATTTTATCTTTTGCTTTATTTAACAATAAAATTTCCGAAATAATAATCTCTGTTGTAGCTCTTTTGATTTCGTTCTTATCTGTATAAGATTTATTCACAATTCTACCCTCAATGGCAATTTCGGAACCCTTCAATAAATACTGTTCTGCATATTGTGCCAACTTAGACCATGCTACTAAATTAAACCACTGTGTTTCATCCACCCATTCCCCTTTTGCATTTTTAAATCGGTCATTGACTGCAATACTTAAATTGGCAACCTTTTTATCTGTATCAAAAATTTTGATCTCCGGGGCAGCACCTAGATGCCCAATTAATTGCACTTTGTTTTTAATTGCTTTCATAAAATTATTTTTTTGTTGAACCACAAAACTGCAAGAAAGCAAAGTGCTAAAACATAGTAATTATCTATACAAAAAAAGGGGGCAATTGCCCCCTTTTATATGATGTTGATCATTTTTACTTAAAAGGAAACTTCACCACTTTAGCCTTAACCAGCGTATTTCTAATATCAATATAAATTTCAGTACCCAATTTTGCATGTTCCGTTGCAACATAACCTAAGCCAATTGCTTTGCCTAAACTTGGGGCCTGCGTTCCAGATGTAACGGAACCAATTTCTTTTCCATCAGCATCTTTAATTATATAATAATGACGAGGTATCCCTCTATCAATCATTTCAAAACCTACTAATTTTTTAGCAACTCCATTTTCTTTTTGAGCTTTAATAGCAGCAGCATTGGTAAACTCTTTGGTGAATTTTGTAATCCAACCTAAACCAGCTTCAATGGGGCTAGTGGCATCATCAATATCATTACCATATAAACAAAAGCCCATCTCTAATCTTAAAGTGTCTCTTGCACCCAATCCAATAGGTTGTATACCAAATGCAGCTCCTTTTTCAAATAAAGCATCCCAAACTTTTGAAGCATTATCATCTATATCTTCAAAATAAATTTCAACACCTCCCGAACCTGTATATCCTGTTGCACTAATTAAAACATTATCAATGCCCAATAAAGTTCCTTTTGCAAAACTATAATAAGGCATATTGAGCACATCAATATCTGTCATTTGTTGTACAATCTGAGTAGCTTTTGGACCTTGCACCGCTAACAAAGCAGTCTTTGCACTAATATTATGCATTTCAACTCCCTTTGTATTATAACTACTAATCCAATTCCAATCTTTTTCAATATTAGAAGCATTCACCACCAACATGTATACTTTATGCTTCTCTACACAATACACCAATAAGTCATCTACAATACCGCCAGTAGTATTTGGCAAGCAACTATACTGTGCTTTACCATCTTCTAAAACTGAAGCATCGTTAGATGTTACACGTTGAATTAAATCCAATGCATCTGGTCCTCTTAAAATAAACTCTCCCATATGACTCACGTCAAATACGCCAGCAGCATTTCTAACAGCAGCATGCTCCACATTAATTCCAGCATAACTAATTGGCATATTGTATCCAGCAAAAGCAGCCATTTTTGCACCAAGTGCTAAATGTTTAGCAGTAAAAGGGGTGTTTAAGATTTCACTCATCTATTTAAAATTTGTCCAAAGGTACATAAAAAAAACACCCCCTCTAAAAAGAAGGGATGTTTTTCATCTTAACTATAAACAATTGAATCTAATAAGTAAAACGCTCCAAAACCCAATTGATGTCGGTTAATTTACCTGCGACTTTTGGAAGTCTGCTTTTCTTTACATCTGAAGCATCTATAGATGCGGATATCTTTTGGGTAGATTTATTGATATCCTTTTTTTGCTTCTCCAAAGCTTTGTCAATTTTTTCTAACTCTCTTAATTTTTCTTCTCTGTTTTTCTCTAAATTATTTTCAATCTCTTCTCTTTCTCTTTTCAATTCCTCCAATCTTTGCTCCATTTCGTCTGGATCCTGATCGTCGTTATTTAATGTCTCCTCAGCATCATCATCTCTTTTGATTTTTTCTAAACCAGTGGCAGTCATTTTATACTCAACGCCACGCTCATAAGAAAATGATTCATTATCCCATGGCTCATTCCACTCATCATACCAATCATCATCAGAAGAAATACGGTCAAAGGTTTCGGTATGCATACCCCTGCCATTGATTCTAACATTGGTTTGAGACCAACCTTTATTAGTTATTTTGATTCGCTTACCCAATGGCACAGCTATAGTCATAATAATATGTTGGTTTCTGAATTTATCTTTCTTATTAATAGCAATACCTCTATCCAAAAACACCAAACTATCTTGTTGCGTCAAATCAAAATTAATTTTACTAGCTAATTCATTGGCATTTTGAATGGTTTTACCATTACTTAATTTCACCACTTTTACTTGAAAACTATCCGTCTTGGATTGAACAATTCTAATTCTTAGGTTTCTTACAAAAACAGTGTCTTCATCTGAAAACGCATCAAAAGGAGAGATTTGGAACCAACGGTTTTCATAATATTTCAATCTAGGGGATGCAGTCACTTCTAAATAATCTACTCCAGGGTTTACTAAAGAAACAGTTTGTTCTTCAGGTACATTATGCTTTGAGAAACTATGCCCTAAGCTACTTCCAAAATAGAATAATAAAATCCAACCCACCACCCATAAAGCAACAAAGCTAGATCTTACCCATACATTGGCTTTTTTGTAGCCAGCCAATTTTCTGATTACCGCTGCAACAATTCCTAAAATAGGCACCCAAACAAAAAATAACAATGCACCATACACAGACCATATTTGTGCACCATCTTCCAATAAGAATTTTCTAAGGGGCATCACCGCTGTAGCAGCTACTCCAATGCCAAACAAAGCAGCTAATAAAGAAATACCAATAATACCCAATATGAAGTAAACAAAGGCTTTAATAGAAATGGTAATGAATCTTCCTACATAATAAAAAACACCTTTTCTTTTTTCAGAGGTATTCACAGTTGCACCGTTTTGTGCAGTAGATGAATGCTCAGATTGATATTTATTTTTTAAATCACTCCCCCAACCTTGTGCTCTTTTGCTAAAACCTTCCATGTCATTTTGAATGGTATTCTTAATACTATTCAAATCTACTTTCTCTCCCACCATTTCTAATTTATCTGCACTTGTTTTTGCTTCTGGTAATACCAACCAAAGAACAATATATATAAATACAGATCCTGGACTAAATGTAATGTCTAAGAAATTAGGAAAATCAGGTGCATCCCAAAATTGGAACAAATGAATTTCTCTAAAATTAAATACTAGACGAATAAAAGGTATCAAAAATAAGATTCTAATAATCCAAACTTTTATACCAAAGTACTTGGACAAACCAGCACAAACACCACCAATCACTTTATTTTCGATATCTCTAAACAATCTTTTTTTCACTCCACCCACTTCTTTAACAGAAGAGCTAGGTACAGCAATCCATAAAATTAAATACCCTAAAATATTCACACCAATTAAAAAGATCCATAAAATTCGAACCAATAAAGGTTCTAAACCAAAATAATTGGCAATACCACTACAAACTCCACCCAATACTTTGTTTTGCTCATCGCGATACAAACGCTTTGGTCTTACATTATCCCAATTATTTTGACCTTCATTTGGAGAAGAAGTAAAATTCGTATTGCTTGAACTAGATTGTGCTTCGAAACCATCTTGAGCTTCAAAATCTGCAGGACGACCAATGCTTTCAATAATTAAATTGATATCAGCTTCGGTAATACAAACAGCACCCTTTTTCAATCTATCTTCACATAATTCAGCTACACGACATTCTATATCATTGATGATTTCATCTTTACCTTCTTCTTTTTCAAAATAAGAACGAAGGGTTTCTATATAGTTTTTCAAATTTTCATAAGCCATTTCTTCAATCGGAAGAATACGACCTTGGAAATTAATATTGATTACTTTTTTCATTACTTAAAATTTATTCAGCAGTATTTGCTTCGTTAACAATGGGATTTGCTTTTGGTGCAATAATGGCTTCTACAGAAGCTGCCATTTCAGACCAAGTAGTATGTAATGCTTGATAGGCTTTCTCCCCTTCTTCGGTCATTACAAAATATTTTCTTGGAGGCCCACTGATGCTTTCTACCCAACGATAGTTTAATAAGCCCGCATTTTTAAGACGCGTTAACAAAGGATACAAAGTACCTTCTAGAATATGCAAATTGGCCGCTTTCATTTGCTCAACAATATCACTTGGATACACCTCGCCTTGTTGAATGATGGACAATATGCAAAACTCCAAAACGCCCTTGCGCATCTGACTTTGTGTGTTTTGAATATCCATAATTTGAATTTATACCACAAAGCTAAGGAGAAATAAGGTACTATGCATCGCATAGTACCAAGTTTTTTATAGTTCTATAAAATAAAAAAATCCTAAAATATTGAATTACAATACTTTAGGATTTAAAATATTTTTAAAAATTATTTCTAGTACACTACTAATTCGTAAAAATCCTCTTCTTTTAGGTATTTATTGGCCAAATCCTGAAGCGCTTTTGGCTCTATTGTACGAACTGTTTGAATGGTATTATAAAAATAATCCTCTGTTAACCCATTTAATATATAGGTCTTCCAACGTCCAATTATCTGGAATGGACCATCCAAATCCCCCAATAAAGAACCTAACATATAATTCTTCACCAAGTCTAATTCGTCTTTCTCCACTAATTCTTCTCTTAAAATTTTCATCTCTTTATACACTTCATCAATAGTGGCTCTAGTAACATCCTTACCAGCATCGGTGCTAATCATCCATGCACATTCTTGCATATGGTTTTGTAAATAACTATGTATACCATATGTGTATCCTTTGTCTTCTCTGATATTACTCATTAACCTTGATCC